>Ga0315277_10004093_pt1 | contig 19559 bp, 17 predicted proteins | sample YL17G05_15_MG_FD_203695 | JGI IMG/M metagenome (GOLD analysis project Ga0315277, IMG submission 203695) | Sediment microbial communities from Yellowstone Lake, YNP, Wyoming, USA - YL17G05_15 | ecosystem: Environmental > Aquatic > Freshwater > Lake > Sediment | place: USA: Wyoming | collected... | reverse complement strand
ACGTTTTAGCGAACTTTCTTTTACCCCAGTTTTTCGGGGTCCCCAAATGGTTTTTCTCAGCTCAGCGAGTCGTCCAATCGCTTATTGCATGCATAATTCAGGTGGAACCCTGGTACAAGGTCGTTACACCCCGTAAGGAGGTCCGAGAGGGACGATCCTTCAACCCTGACGAGTTTGCCATTGCCCTGGAGCAAGTGGTCGCCGGTACCGCACCCGAGGATTACAGAGTTCCGAAGCAGTTCTTTGCGCGGACCTGTTTTACCAGGGCGCTTCGAGAGCACGCTGGGATGACTCTTCGCCGCCTTGCCGGTAAAACAGAGAACGCCGCGCCCGTAATGGCGTTGATTACTCAGTTCGGTGGGGGCAAGACCCACACGCTGACGGCTCTTTACCACTTGGCGAAATCGCCTGCGGAATCGGCAAAGAACGATGGCGTTGCCGCCTTAGTCTCAGAGGCCCAGCTCGATAAGATCCCTAAGACCCACGTTGCCGTCTTTGTCGGAAACTCTTGGGACCCTTCCGAGGGCAACGAAACTCCTTGGATTGATGTGGCGCGGCAACTCGCTGGCGAAGATGGTATTCGTGCGCTTGGTCCCGAGGCAAAAACCAAGGTTCCAGGCACGGCTAACATCCAGAAGCTGTTCGATGCGGCTGGAGGCTCAGCCCTGGTTCTTTGCGATGAAGTTCTGAATTATCTGAGCCGCCATCGGGATCGTGCGGAGGCTTTCAAGGATTTCTTGGCAAATCTCGTCCGCACGATGACCGGCACTACGAAATGCGCGGCGGTGATCAGCCTTCCCCAAAGTAAGCCTGAGATGAGCGACTGGGACCTGCGCTGGCAGGACCTGATCTCGAAAGAGGTTGGCAGGGTCGCTAAGCAGCTCATCGTAAATGATGAATCCGAAATCAGCGAGGTGGTACGCCGCCGCCTTTTCGAGGATCTCGGGAGCGAGCGAGTCCGAAGAGGCGTTGCCAAGGCATACGCCGATTGGGCCTTTGAACGCCGCGCCCAGTTGCCGCCAGAATGGATGGCTGTGGACACCACTGCGACCGAGAAGAAGGCCCGCGAGTTCCTCCAGAGCCGGTTTGAAGGCTGTTACCCCTTCCATCCCGCGACGCTTTCGGTATTCCAGCGGAAATGGCAAGCCCTGCCGCAATACCAGCAGACCCGAGGCACCCTGGCCATGTTGGCGCAGTGGGTTTCATGGGCATACCGCGAATCATTTACGCAGGCGCGTTCTGAGCCGCTCATCACCCTGGGCTCCGCCCCGCTCGAAGTGCCCGAGTTTCGCGGAATCGTGCTGAGCCAGCTCGGTGAGCCCCGCCTGCTCGCGGGTATCGAAGCAGATATTGCGGGATCGAACTCTCATGCTCGCGCCCTTGACGCGGACACATCGGGAACGCTGCGGAATATCCACCGGAGGGTCGGCATTACGATCTTGTTCGAGTCCACCGGTGGACAGTCGGACAAGGTGGCACACCTCCCCGAGCTGCGGTTTGCCTTGTGTGAACCAGACCTGGATTCAACCTCGGTGGATACCGCAAGCCTTACGCTGGAAACCAGGGCGTTCTTCATCCGCAAGATAGGGTCAGACGGCTTCCAGATCCGGTATCAGCCGACACTGAAAAAGGTTGTCAACGACCGGCGTGCGTCCTTGGACGAGGAAACCGAAATAAAACCAACGATGAAGAACCTCGTCCAGAAAGAGTTTGAGCGAGGGGCCTCCATCCCCCTGGTCAAACTCCCGAAGGATGGTACCGAGATACAGGATTCTCCCCGATTAGCCCTGGTCGTGATGGACCCCATGTTGGAATGGACGGGGGAGGGTAAGATCCGCGAGCAAATTGCGGAATGGACAAAGCAACGCGGAAAATCGCCGCGCCTTTACCCTGGGTCATTGGTTTGGTGTCTGCGGAAGCCAGGGCGCGACCTGCGGGATAAAATCGAACATCTCCTGGCTTGGCGGCGGGTGCAGCGCGAAATAGCCGAAGGCGTGCTGGGTGCCGACTTTGACCGCGCAGACCGTGCTGAGATCCAGGTAATGGTTAGCGATGCCGAAGAGGCGGCAAAGGATGAGGTGTGGGCCGGATACCGCTTCGTCCTGATCTCGGACGGCCAGGAAGCGGATGGTCTGAAGGTGATTGACCTCGGAGCCGGTCATTCAAGCAGCACACAAACCCTGTGCGGCAGGGTGATCGAGGCCCTCAAGACCGAAGGATTGCTGAGCGAGTCGGTCGGAACCAGCTATATCGACCGACACTGGCCACCGGCATTCGTCGAATCAGGCGCTTGGCCCCTGACCAGTCTCAGGCAGAGCTTCCTGAACGGGATGCTCACAAGGTTACTGGACCCTGACGCAATCTTGCGAGGCAAGCTGGCTGAACTCGTTGGTCGGGGCGACTTCGGCCTCGGTTCGGGTCCGAAGCCCGATGGGACCTACGAACGAGTCTGGTACAAAGAACTCTTGCCACCGGACGAGATTGCCTTTGAGACCGGCATTGTGCTGCTCAAAAAGGCATGGGCGGAGGCGTTAAAAAAAGGTGTGGTTTCGGTTGCGCCTACAAAAATCCCTCCTGGCCCTGAGCCCTCGCCGCAGCCAACACCAGAACCGGAGCCAGCTCCAAAACCGGAACCGCTGCCGCGAGGGCCGCAGACCAAAACGCTCAGGCTGAGCGCCACCCTGCCTCCAGAGCTATGGAACCGGCTCGGCACCAAGATCCTGCCGAAGCTCAAGGCTGGCGCTGATCTGAGCGTTGGGGTGGAGTTCTCAGTTGTGGTGAAGAGCGAGGCGGCGAAGTCCCTGGAGACCGAGCTGCGCCAGATTCTGGACGATCTTGGGTTGACCGGAAAATTCAGGATTGAATAGTAGACTATCGGACTTTTTCCTTCATCCAGATACAGGTGTATTGATGCAGGAAGAGCATACACAACTATTAGATCCGAAACAGCTTGCCAAGTGGATTGACGAGAGGGATTGCATTTGGCAGATGAACTTCATGTCTCCCAATGAACTGGCAAGATTTGCCAAGGATCGTGGTGTAGACTTCTCATCTGAATACATCGAACATCTCTGGACGCTCGGATTGCTGCGAGCTGATCTCATAATAGCCGATACTCTGCTCAACAGAAGAGGTTTAGTTATTGTCGGCAAAAATCCGCCAAATTCCTTCGTTTATGCCGACGCTCGTCTGCCGATTCGACGTAAGCGCGGCTGGCCAAATGCAGCCCACAGGTGCAAGGCCATTCCAACGGGTGTACAACTTCTCTTCCATCCCTTCCGGTTCTACGTGCTTTATCACCTACAGCGCATCCTTGGACTGCACATTGTCCCGATGCAGATGCTCCTATCAACCCGAGGATTTCCCAGACTCACTCGAATCATAGTCTCCAGCTTCAAGCGATGGTCTTCATCTTTTAGCGCGGTGGAGAGGATTCTAGCTTGGAATGACGTAGTAGGCTTAGCGGTTGCCACTGAACCATTTACGTATCGCAAGATATTCCACAAAATTCATATGCCTATCAACGTCGATCTTTCAACGCAGGAAAAGGCGATCTCCGACCATAAGCAAGAAGTTTTGCAGCTTTATCGTGCTATCCCCTTAGACAGACTTGAAAAGGCAAGGCTGTCTCTGACTTGCGATGCTGCCATCTTGGATGGAAATCGCGACGTACACATGATGATGAGACTCTCTAGTGGTACTCTGCGCTTAGGTACCAAAGGTAGGCTTGGAGGCGCGACCTATCTGCTTACGATGTCGGAAATGTTGCGCCGCGCAACGGAAGCGGCACACGACATTCTTCTTCCTGAAGAGGATGAACTTGGGTTTGGAATGGTTCCACCAAATCTCAAGAAAAGAGTTTATGGAAGCAATCGCCTTTTCGATGGCAGTCGATCTGCCGCAAGAGAATTCATGCGGCAGGTCGGGCTTGACTATCGGACTAGGCTTCGTTGGTATGTAGAGGGTGACACTGAGTTAGGTGCGCTGAGAGCCGTCTTTGACGAGCGGGAAGGCGAAGTTGTTCAGGTGGTAAATCTTAAGGGACGCTTTGGGCGCAGACCAGAAGCGGAACTCAGAAACGCCCTGCGGGCGGACTTGAGAGATGGCACGTTCAGCTTGGTGTCAATGGATAAGGACAGCGTTGATAACATAAGAGTCCTCAAATTAGCAGCAGAAAGAGATGAAATCTGTGGCCGTTTCTTCCTGCATGATCCAGACTTTGAGTTTGGAAATTTCGAATTAAGAGAAATCGTTGAGGTGTTGCGTGCCCTTGCCATTAAGCTGGATGATGTGACAATTGATCCTGGAGAGTTGATGAAAAAACTCTCAGCCGTCAAATCCGCAAAAGTCCTTTTTGAAATCGTCAACAGGGATTTTCACTTAAAGAAGACAAAAAAAGATCAGGTGTGGGGTGCTGCCTTAATGAGATATGCTCTTGAGAATCCGATCATGAGCAACAGCGTGAAGCGCCCCATTCTCAATGCTATCGAAACGGGATTGCGATCCAGCTCATTTAATTATCAAGTTACGCGCCAGGAGTATCGGGTTGACCCAGGCAACGGACAACTGATCGAAAGGAAGGGGGTTGAATCCATTAATGGCAAAAGAGCCTGACACCATCTGAGCGGCTTATCGCAGAGGTTGTATGATGAGAAAAAATATGCGATATTTATGATCCAGCAGGCATTGCCGCCCACGCTAAAATCCCTGTCGCTAATTATGCTGACCTTCTGAAATTCATTTGAAGTCTGGGGCAAAATCGACGATAATGAGAATGCATCAGGAGCGGGTTCGCGGTAAGCGAGCCCCAGCAGCCGGTCTTTTGGAGAAGACACGGTGCTTGTGGGTGGCAAGGCCACTCACGATGCGCGGAACAGGTGTTCCGAAGCAAAATCTCCAGCGGAAAGAAATAGCCGCCTGATGCAAAGGCGGTTTTTTTATTTCTGGCCTCCTGGTGTGCGCTGTTCACCCGACGATCGAAGGGAGCGTACATCAATGCAAACCTCGCTCGAAAGAAACACCCACCATCATCAACATATTGCGGCCTCCGACGAGACAAGGAAGGGGGCGGCATGAACAAACGAAATGCAAGATCCCGCAACGGCCTGCCGAAAATCGGCCCCAACCAGCTATCTCTTCTGAAAGCTCTGCTTCGTCCGCCTAAAAACCGATTCGAAACTTTGGCCTCATGGTTCAGGGCTGAAGGGGTGGCCGGTGGTTCCCGTGAATCGCGGCGACAGTCCTGCTGGCGGGTTATCCGCGCAGGATGGGCTGTCGCCCAATGGGGTGCCCATGGCCTGGAATGCACCCTAACGCCCGCTGGGCGGGACATCGCCGAAGGCGGGATCAAAGTTAAGATCGTCGGACGGCATACAAAGACTTCAAATCCCATCGACAATACAAGCAGTCAGGCTGGAAATGTCTCGCTGGCTTCGGTCAGAGAAAGGCTGTCCTCAGAGCAGCAACAGGATGTGGATCGAATGACCCCCACAGCGCGAGAGTTATTTTTGGAGGATGTCCAGGATAGGGGCATCGAAACCGTACTGAAGGGGTGGGCGCTGATGGTGGCGCAGCTTGAGAGCTTCGGCGAACTGCATCCACGACCCGCCCGCCAGGAACGATGCACACAACCGGAACCACCCAAACAAAAGCCAGCACCCACCGGAATTTCGCGGCAGGCAGGTACGAATTGGCTGGAACGGCTTGCCTCGGCGCTTGGGGATGCGGAAACAAAAAGACCGGCTTTGCCTTGGTCAAACGGAGACCTGCCGACCCTGCGGAGGTTACAGCGCGAGGCCAGCGGCGATTGGAACGATCTGTATCGTCGCAGGAACTAGCGTGATTACGACGATGAGGTTAGAATGAACGGCATCGCACACTTGGGGCACATAGCATGAGAGCGAGCCTTTCGTCATTCTTCTTCCTTGTCTACTGTGTCCATCGGTGTGTCATTATGCCCCTCCTGGTGTGCATAGCTCGTCGATTGTCCCGAGCCCAAACAAAGCCCATCCCTCAATGGAAAATCTATTTGAAGAGCATGATGCGCGGTGGCTTGTTCGCGGCACTCGCGCTTTTGGTCGCTTCGCTGAATCAGTTTCCGGTCTTTGGTTCCAGCAGCATCGACCTCAAGACCGTCCTGCTTGCGTCAGCATTCCTGGCTTTGATGTTGGGTGTCGATTCGCTAGAATGGAAATACACGTCCGTTGCGAGGAAAAAGCGTTTACTCATTATAGCCCCACGCACGGCACAAGATCGGTTGTTATGGGTGCCTGTCAGTCTTGTCGCTGGCATCGGTGAAGAGGTCATTTTCCGCGCCGTCCTGTTTGGGATTTTCTATGGGATCATTGGCGATTACTGGATAGCGGCAGGGATTTCGGCATTGTTTTTTGCTTCAACGCATCTTTCGATGGCGGGCCTGCTAAGCTCCATCGGCCTGTTCTTTGTGGCCTTGATCCTTCAATGGTTCGTCAAAGTCTCCGGTGGACTCTACATCGCAATTGCGGTTCATTTTCTTCACAATCTGATTAACGGGATCGCATACGGTGCTGTCATCAAAACGACCGAGGATATGGCACCTACAGGCAAAGGGATTGACTCCTCCGAAATGGCTGTCACTGATTCTCAGGCCCAAACGACCTCGAATGCGCAACAGTAACAAGATACGAGGCCGATAATGCCGGTCGTTAATCGAAATGCGGCTTCGGGATTTGATCTGTTCCTACTATTACATATTCCCTATAAGTGATTGATAAGTTAGTCCTTACGGCTGAAATGCATACTCCCTCACAAAAACACTAATCCCCCATCCTCCGAATGTCGATACTGCCTGTGGACATAATTACTACAAGGCAGGTTTTTATGAATGATCGCAATCTCGGAAGCCTCGAAGCAATTCTGATGTTAGCGGTATTGAGATTAGGCGAAGATGCGTATGGCGTCTCGATACGCCATGAGCTGCTCACCCGCGCCCAAAAGGATGTCGCCATCGGCGCAATCTATACGGCCTTCGAACGCCTGGAGCGAAAGGGATTCGTTGAATCTTGGCTCGGAGATCCCACCGCTGTTCGTGGAGGTCGAGCCAAACGATACTATCGCCTGACACCCAGAGGATTGAAATCGCTCAGCGAAACTCAACGCGCAATACAAGGAATGATGGTCGGATTGAATCTTGCAGGAGGAACCCTCAATGCCTGAAATAGCTGCTGCCCCCAGATGGATCTTGTTCCTCTTATGGCCCTTCAAAGGGGAATCCTGTTATCCACAAATTGAAGGAGATCTGAGCGAGGAATTTCAACAACGAGTTTCGAAACACGGCATTGCTGATGCACGCCGATGGTATCGCCGTGAGGTTTGTCGGAATTTTTGGTCCCTGACCTTGCGGTGGCCAACGATTGCGGTGATCGTCCTGCCGTTATTCTTCGTTGCTCTACGAGATTCAACCCCCATTCCCTTTATGTATTTATTGCTCCCACTCAGACCTTTCCTGGACCCTCTTTTGGCAGCGCCTGGGACGGCCATGCACATCATGTCCATTATTGCCCTTTTGCTACCAACCACGATCATCCCTGGACTCGCCTTCCCCGTGGTTTGCAGTGCACTTCTGAGAGGGCACGAACGCATAATACGACTGGTTTTCACAGCCTACTTTCTGGGCCTCTCTGCGATGTTCGGAATAAACCATTTCAATAGTTTAATATGGGAACTCAGGATCGGCATGGGAATCTTGTCGCCTGTGATTGTACTCGGCCTCTTAGAACCAGTCTATATTCTTCCTTTCATCTGGATGAGCAGTATCTGGGTCGAGCGCCGTCGTTCCCGTCAAACTGGTGACGGGATAAGTCCGCGTATTGCAGAAGGCTGATCTGTAATCAGCGGGTCGATTACGTTGGACCATAACTCTATTTTAGATCACACGCGCCTCAAGGTTCTGGGTTGGTTTGAATTTTACAGGAGAAACCGTCAATGCCTGAAATAGCTGCTCCCCCCAGATGGATCTTACACCTTTTGTGGTTCTTCAAAGGGGAATCCTGCTATCCGCAAATCGAAGGCGATCTGAGCGAAGAATTTCAATGCCGAACATCAGAATACGGAATTGAGGATGCGCGGCGATGGTACCGCCGTGAGGTCTCGCGCAATTTTATATCTCTGGCTTTTCGCTGGGCAACAATTGCAGCAATCGTATTGCCGTTGCTATGCGTTGCTCTCAAATCAGTAATTGACATATTTCTGTTTTTCTCAATGACTATTGTGATGTCGCTCCCTACTCATGATTCCATGACGAAGTTGTTTATTGTTTTCATCCTAAGCACGGGCATCAAGGGACTAACCTTTGGAATGATCTGTGGTGTGCTTCTCAGAGGGCACGAGCGCATGACAAGGCTGGTTTTCGCAGCCTGCTATCTGGGTTTCTGGGCGATATGGGGTATCAGTCATTTACATTCGTCAACTGCTTTTCCCGAAAGATGGATACCATTTCTGGGATTTCCCCAGCCCGTCATTTTTATGACACCCAGCTTTATAGAACCTATCTGGATTCTGGCTTTTATCTGGCTCGGCAGTACTTGGATCGAGCGGCGTAATGGCCGTCAAAACACTGGCTCGCACCTTATTGCCTAATCGACGAGGCAATTCCGTCATGGCCCAACAACTCTGCCATAATCCGCTGGTAACTGAATGTCGATAAGATTCATGGCTTCATTGCTTTGCGGGGGTACTGTTTACGCTGTTCGGCACAATATCCAAAATGCCATTTCTGGAAGCATATAATGGTCGATGAACTTCACAAAAGGCACACTGGGTGCGGTTGGAAAAAAGCGTTGCCCCATCTCCTCTTTTTGGTTGCACTAATCGGCATCCTATTCCATATCTCATCCAAATCCAGCCGACCTGATTTGATTGTTGCCAGCATGAGAGCATCCTTTGGCAAGGGCCAGTATGTCATCTCGGGGAAGGTTGTTACCGGTGACCGCACGCCAGTTGTCGGCGCTACAGTTTCGCTCTGCGCTGAACTCGATGATCTGTGGAAAGGAAAGAAGCAGATCGGCTCCACATCCACTGATGAATCTGGATCGTACAAAATCGTTCTGGACTCGATGCCCAAGGGTGTTCTTTTGGTATCCAAGCCAGGATATGAAGAACTTATCAGCAGCTCGTCCTTTTCTGATTGCTGCTCCTTCAGAAGGGATTTTATCCTGAAGGAAACTACAGCGACGGTCAAAGGGAGAGTTGAAGATGAAGCCGGTAATCCTGTATCGGGGGCGTTGGTGTACGCTTCACTCGGCAATATGCAAAGGTCCACAAATTATTCGATCTACCCTTCGCTGGTGGCGGCAAAAACGGATTCGCAGGGGAGGTACGAAGTTCATGTGACGCCTGATGTAAACCGATGGTTGGTGGCTGGGCATGAGGAATTCAAGGAGAGTTCGAAGCGGCTATCAATCAAGGATAGGCTGGAATACACAGTTGACTTCAATCTTCGAAGGGGTAATTTCAAGTTCATGAAGGTGAGGATTGTCGACACTGAAGGAGCGCCTATCCCTTCTGCGAGGCTGGCTGATAACGTATTGCGCGTCATGGGAATGTCCTCGCCCGACAAGGATGGAATCTGCAAACTTCGCTTTAACATGGACAAAATCAAAAAGCCGCTCCAATGCACAGTCAGTGCCCAAGGTTACTTCTCTCGCTGGCTCGTGGTTGATCTGAATCAGCCGCAACTGAATATCGTGCTCGAAAGAGAGCCCGCCATAACCGGAACCGTTCGCAGCCATGCCGGTCAACCTCTGGCGAATGTAAAAGTTGATTTCAGAGATGCCGGAAATGCCAAGACGGTGAGAACCAATAGATTGGGTTTCTTTTCAGTTCCGGTCACCAATCCATCCGCCAAGTATCTTCAGTTCTCAAAGTCAGGCTACAAGGTCTTAGATTTGAAACCTGATTCCGGCACCATGCATGATCCTCTTCAGATCACGTTGGAATCTGATCAGAAGGAACGCCAAGAGGTGCGAGGGTTTTACGGCAAAGTCCTCGATTCCTCGGGAAGGCCCGCTTTTGCTTTTGACATTCAGCTATTTCCGGTGAATCCCGAGAAAACGTTGCCGCCAAGCCGTCCGTTCCTGAGCCTGGATGGTGAATTCTCCATTAACGATCTGCCTGCGGGAAGCTATCGTCTGTGCCCTCAGCGGCAATCGGCAGATCGGAATGCCTACCTGTGTCCGGTTCCACATGTGATTGAAATTCGCAAAGGCAGCATGGTTGGCCCGATCGTGCTGCAACTCCAGGAGCCTGAGATCAAATAGGGCCGCGTAGAGCCAACACCGACGCATCCCAGGCCTATAGAAAACACTGCCGGACAGGATGGGAAAAGCATTTCAACCGGTTCCCACATCCTGGTTCATGGGTGAAGGTGTTCGGGGCATCCCGCAGTTTTCTTGTTCCGGTCTCGGTGTCATCAAGATATCCACCAGTGGGACAACCAGCATTCTGCATGATGCGTGCCGCCGCCGACAAGGTCGCCACCGCTACCGTTCCTCCTTCTACAATCATGATGGCCCTGGGGAAAGCTCGTCCGGTTCCTGCTTCGCCCTGCCCTATCCCGTAATGGAGCGGTTCCCGAGTCCAACCGGTTGGACAGGAGCTTCCCGCTGGAAACCGGACCAGAACCAAAATGCCCCGCGCTGAAGCCGTGGGGAGGAGCTGCACAGAGGCCACTTCGGCGAGCCTGCCGGTGAGCGGCGGATCAGAGGGCAGGATCATTCGGCAAAGTGCTGGGAAGGCTGGTTCGGTTCCTTCCTCGCCATGGTGCCAGCTCGACCGCTAGGTCAGGTACTTGACCGCTTTGTGCGATAATAAAGTAGGTGTCGGACACCTCCAAAGAGGCTTGCCTGGGAGTGAGACTGGCGGGAACCGGAGGTGTGATACCGGAGGAAACATGAGCAGAAGGATTACCATACGGCTCGCCGATGAGGACTACCAGAAGCTCCAGAGCCGGTGCCAGGATGCGGGCCTGGACGCCAGCTTTGTCGTCAGGGACGCGCTGGGCAGATACTTTTCGGCGGTCAGTGCTGCCGACCCGCAGGCCCCGTCCGCCGCCGCCAGCAACGTCATGCCCGCCGAGGCATTTGCGCTCACCGGACCCTATCGGGCCTGGAGCGGGGATCTCAGGGTGGAGCTGAAGAAACAGCTACTGAGAATGCTCGCCCTGGCACACGCTACAGCGGATCAGTATCCAAGGACTAAGGGCGTCCGCGAGGTGTACGTGGCCATCCTTGATGCGTACTGTCAGCTAAACGGTGTCGGACATGGACGATAATCGACTTTTCAATGGCAATTCGGCCATCCAGCCTGATCTGGATGGGCACGGATACGAACGCATGGGTACCCCTCGCCCTCTGGCTGAGGAGTGCATTTCCGTCTCCCTGGCCGATCTGCGGCGCTTGTTTGGCCGCAGGGATCTGATGAAAGCCGCTCAGGAGGCGAAGCCAGTTCATTTTCAGATTCTGGGCAATGCCTTCTCAGTCCATCTCATGGCAGAGCCACACAGGGTCCCAGGTCGGCGGGGGGCATCGTCTGACAGGGAGGTTGTCCGCTTCTGGCTCGTGTGCATGGGCTGTCGTCACAAAGCGCGTAAGCTATTTACGATGTATAAGTTCCCTGGATCATCCATTCTCGTAATGCCATCCTGCCGCCGCTGCATGGGATTGACCTACCAAAGTCAGAACTGCGGCGGAAACCGCTGGTGGAGGGAAACTGCCAGACCGCTGAGGCGGCTGCTTCGGCGGCGGGAGCGCCTGATGGCCAGGAAGCCGAGCGCAAGAATCTCGGCGCAGGTGGACCTGCTGGATCAATCAATAAACCTCCTTCAGCAGCGTGCAGCACCGAAAACCCGCCGCAAACACCCGAATGCCAATCTGGAACTCGGCCAATCCTTGAGCGCCAAGCGCCGATATCGGGACATTGGCCTGCTGGTGTGATACCGCAATGTGTCTTTGCTATTCTTCATCTGTCTCACATAAGACAAAATCTTGTAGGTCGGCAATGTAAGACAGCTAATCTATTAAGAATATTAAAGATAGATATAGTGTCTTACTGTCTTATCCAGCTTAAGGCTCCGCAGAGCCCTCGTCTTCTGGCTCGTGCAGGTCGAGGATCATGCTTCGGCATGAGCGTTACCCACAAGTTGGAGATCAGATGTAATGCGAATGACCTTCGCGCCCCAATCGTCGAGTGCCTCCCGCTTTTCCTTGAGGTAGTCATAGCGGTTGTAGACTCGGTTGGTGATCCCCTTTTGTTGATGATTCAAAATGCGATCAATGATATGGCCTGGAACCGCCATTTCACCGAGCTTGGTCGAACAGGTCCGGCGCAGGTCATGTGGTGTAAACCCAGGAATGCTCAGCTTTTCGGAAATGCGCTGAGCCTCCTGATCGACTGCATAGATTGTCATGGACCGTTCCTTTGTCCGATGTCGGCAGGGGAACACAAAAACGCTTGATGGGGCAGCCTCGCCTCTCGCCACGCGCTTTTCCCTCTGAGACTCCAATGCCTCCCGTTGCTTTTCAATTATCCAGACGGCTTGGTTGCTCAACGGCACAAGATTTGTTGACTCATTCTTTGTGCGACTGCTTGGAAGAGTCCACAAGGCATCCTTGAGGTTCACCTCTTCCCATCGTAACCCAATAACCTCTCCTGGCCTTTGTCCGGTCAGCAGGATCAATTGAAGGGCGCGTTTTGGTGCCGTCGAATCCGCACTTATTTCATTCCAGACGGCTTTGATTTCATCATCGCTAAGGTTGCGTTCCTTCGGCTTTTCCTTTCCACCAGGGCTTGAGATTCCTGATGCCGGATTGCCTTCCATGTCTACGATTTCTTCCTCGATTGCCCAATTGAACATCTTCCGTAGGCAGGCATGTGCTCGATTTGCTTGAACCCGCGTAGTTGAGGCGATTCCACGCAGGAAGGCTCGGACATGTGGCCGAGTGATATCCTTTACGTTGAGAGTGCCGAATTCTGGTTTCAAAAGGCGATTTATGAGCCTTTCGTCTTCTTGCCACGCCTTCTTATTCAGCTTGGCGTATTCTTCCAGGTACATCTGCGCCAACTCGCTGAAAGTCTTTGCTTCAAGTCGATCTCGACTAGTTTCTATTTCTTCGGCTTTCTTCTCTTGGGCGGGGTCTTTGCCTCGCCGGACATCCTCGAAAGCATCTCTCGCCAATTCCCTTGCAGAGGCGAGCGATATTTGCGGATATCTTCCGAGTGAAAAACGCCGCAGCTTGCCGTCTATTCTGTACATGACGCAGAAGGATTTCTCGCCTTTGGGCGTAACTCGAACGCCGAAGCATGACAAGGAAGCGTCCCAGTACTCGGTTCGTTGCTTACCAGCCGTGAGGCTCTTCAGTTTTTTGTCGGTCAGATTAACTGTTGGCATGATGGTCTCCCATCTGGGGTAACACCGGGGTAACACAAATGTGAAACTTGTTGAAACAAACATCCTAGAATGCTATGAAACAACATGGCATCAATATAGCATAGTTAATATGCGGATACAAAGCGTATTTGTGCGGATTTGCGAGTCGGATGTTATGTTTCTAGTGGTTGCATTGCATGTCATCAAAATGCTTGTTGTGGTGATTCGTAATCAGTAGGTCCCCGGTTCAAGTCCGGGCGCTGGCTCCAGTAGAATCAATAGCTTACAGCGTAACTCCATCAGCCGCCCAAGATCTATTTGTAGATTTAGATCCATATTAGATCCAGCTTTCAGTAACTCGAAGGAACTGTACGGAACCGAATCCCGGCTTCTTTCTCCTCGCTATTCCCCAGTTACTATTAGTGCTAAAACACCGCCACCAAAATCATAACAAGCGCTATCCCAGCCAGCCCGAAAAGCAGGAGCCTGACGATAAACCGATCCGCTTGTCTGGCGATGATTTTGAACTGCTCAGGGGAGCTTTTGGACCGCTCCTCCCCCATCCCTTGATTGGGCGGCTCACCCAACTCGCTGCCGAAGCAGCCCGTCTCAGATTCATGATGGCGTCCGCAGATCGCGCAGTATCTCATGTCTGCCCCTTGCCGATCTTATGCCTCACGGGACCGGATATCACGCAAATTTGGATCTGCTCGCTTGCGGGTGCTGAACAACCCCACATCGTTCTCCGATCTCGTTCGTAATTGAGATTGCGGTGGCAGTCTGGAACGGATCCGAGAATAAGGCATTCCCAGGTACGACCAGCTACCCGTCTTCTTGCTGCCCGAATCCAATTGCGGGGAATCCGGATCACAGGTAACCTATCCCAATCGACGGAGTACGCATGAAAGGCAAAGCCGCAGGGCTCCTTTTTCTGGCAGTCTGCATCATTTTGGCAGGGCTGCTTCTAACGTCGGCAATAACGCCGATGGTCAGCGGAACCGTTTTTGCTCTCGTCCTGGTCGTTCTGGGCATCATGTCCCGCGGGTTCAGGAGGGAATGATCGGGCTGAGATGCTGACCGCCATTAAAATCCTTCACACCGCCATCTACGCCGTCATGGTGGCCGCTATCTTTTTCACCCTCTACTGCGGCATCACCGGCACGGTAAACGTGATGCTATGGGCCTCGATTGGCCTCATTTGCCTCGAAGGTGTCGTGTTTTTTGGTAACGGACGGAGGTGCCCACTAACGAATCTAGCGAAGAAGTATGGGGATCCCAAAGGCTACGTTGGCGATCTCTTCTGCCCCGAATGGTTGTCTCGCCGCACCTTTTCGGTTTTCACGACGTTGTTTTTGATCGGAGTGGTTCTGGTTGGGATCAGGTTGATCTGGGCACGGTAAGGACACTAAATCGAGTTACATGGCCCACCGCCGGTATCCTGTGCCAATCAAACCCGAGGAACCGTGAAAGGGCAAGCCCTCTCACGTCTACGATCACGCCGCCGGTTAGCGGAATCGTTTTCGCCGTCGTGGTAGCCGTCCTGGGCATTCTGTCCCTCGGTTTCAGAAGGGCTTGACGCCGCTCCTTGGAAGGATACCTCTTTGGGAACTTGTGGTGGGCAGAGTGGAATTCTTTTCTCGACAGGTTATTGAAAAAACGTAAGCTACGGATTCTATCAGACCGCCAAAACCGCTCATACCCCACTTCCAAGTACGCTACTGGTACACGGTTTTTTGATATGGTTTTGTCTCTGTTTTTTCGATAAGCGCCGCTCTGATCTGCCGAAGCCTTTCTCGGCAATGTGCATCCTGAACCTTGCCCCAATCTGCATCAGTGCCGAGGGCTCGGGGCATCGGCAGCAAGAATATTTATGGCAGGGAAGGGAATCAAGATGAAAGCGGGGCGCGTACCTTTAAATATCCTGCCGCTGATTGTATCGTTACCCGATCCTTTGTGGACGGCAAGCATTGTCAAAACCACAAGATAAATCCGCGAGAAAACGAGGATTTCTTCCCCAGGCCGGTTAGTCCCCAGCGCGGCTCCAAAAAGTCGCTCCGGCTGCTTCGAACATCTTCTCGATTTCGGTTCGATCGAGCACGTTGAGAGCGGCACCGATCGAATTCAGAAGATTGGCTGGTTCGGAGGCGTCCATGCCTAGTGATTCGAGGAAAAAGCCCAGTCGCTCAGGATGTAGTGACCACGCCCATTCGTATTCGCTGGCTCCCCAAAATTTGTCGACGGCTCCGCCGAGATCCTGGCCTTCGAGGATGAGGTTGCCCTCACTGGTGAGACGCAACCAGACGTATCGCGTGCCTCCGTGAGTGTCCATTTCTGAGTAGAGGTCTAGCCTCTGTTCCCCCGCGTTTGGCTTGACTGTCGCCTCTTCGGCGGTGGTGAAGACCACCGTGCCTACCAAAAACCTGATCTGGAGGTCCCTGACCGTTTGGAGCGGCTTCGGAATGCACAAATCATCAAAAGTAATGTGGAATTCTGCTGCATTGGGGATAGGTTGGCAGCCTCCCTGTAGACGGCGCCGCACTAGGCGCAATATAACAGGTGGCGAATTCTCGAGGATGCCGGATTTCAAGCGGCTCTGCGCTCGTATCGATGATGAAGGCCGCCTACTTCGGGAAGCGCAAAGATCTTGCCCATCTCGGGCGACTGCACGGCCCTGCTATCCGGAGAATCCTTACCGAGCGAAAGGTGGCTTCGCGTACGGTGGTAATAATCGATATAAGAAACCAACTGGCGCCGGAGCGAAATCTCATTCAGGATGACGACATGGTCGAGGCATTCTCGGCGGATCGTGCCGATCAACCGTTCAACGTACGGGCTCTGCCAGGGAGATCGGAATGCGGTGATAACCTCGCTGATGTCCAAGCTCTTGACCAGCGCTTTGAATGCGGCACCGTAGATGCTGTCACGGTCCCGGAGCAGGAACCGAGGGGCCTTGTCCCAAGGGAAGGCCTGCACGATCTGGGCTGCAGTCCACTCGGCGGTGGGATGCTCGGTGACATTAAAATGAACAAAGCGCCTGCGATCATGAGCCAGAACAAGAAAAACGTACAGGATCCGGAAGGTAGCGGTGGGTACCGCGAAGAAGTCCACGGACACCAACTGATTGACGTGATTTTCGAGAAACGTCCGCCATGTCTGTGAAGGCGGTTTCCGATGCTTTACCATGTATTTCGCGACAGTAGCCTGGGACACTTCGATTCCAAGCCTAAGCAATTCGCCGTGCAGCCTTGGTGCGCCCCACAGGAAATTGGCAGCGCTCATGTTGCGAATCAGATCCCGGATCTCCTTCGAAACGCCGGGGCGACCAGTTTTTCCCCGACGACTTTTCCACTTCCATAAGAGTTGAAATCCTTTGCGATGCCAAGCGACGATCGTATCCGGCTTGACGAGCATGAGGCACTCGCGCCATTGAGGCCAGAAGCGGTGGAGAATGATCCACAGAATCCGATCTGATGCGCGAAGCCGGAGCCGCTTCTTATTGGTTCGTTGCAGAACAACGAGCTGGTGGCGAAGAGCCAGGATTTCCATTTGCAGGGAGGCTCGCGTTCGCACCGTGGATGCAAGCCCGGCGAATATCGATTTCAACACATTGCACATGGCTCAGGACGGTATCAGCGAGGAGTTGCAAGATCAATGATTTGAATTGCTACGGAGTTTTTGGCAGGGACAGGCCGCCGGAACCGACGTGGTTATTGCTGGCGGGAACGATTGAGTTCCCTCTTCTTGTGATTTGATCCTGCTGGTACAATCGCTGGGTGTCCGTTCGTGCACGCCCCAGGGAATAAGTGCCGGCGGTTGAAGACCAATTATTAGGAGGAGCTTGCCTTGAGTGATCCCGAAGAAGACTTTGCCTCGATGTTCGAGGCTTCGCTCCAGGCCAGGCGCCTCGAAAAGGGCGAAATCGTTGAGGGCATGATCGTCGCCATCGGCCCGGAAGTGGCGTTAGTCGATGTTGGAGGTAAGGGCGAGGCGATCATCGAGATCGACGAATTGAGGAACGCCGACGGCGAGATCGAGGTCGCGGTGGGCGATCGCGTTCAAGCGATGGTGGTGTCGACGTCGGGTGGGCTAACGCTCTCCCGAAGGCTGGCGGGAGCGGCCGCGAGTGATCGGCAGTTCGAAGACGCCTATCACAGCGGCCTGCCGGTGGAAGGGAAAGTCGAACGGGAGATAAAGGGCGGCTACGAGGTGCGCATCGGCCGCCAGCGCGCGTTCTGCCCGATTTCCCAGATCGACATCCGCGGCGCGGACGCGTCGGCGCACGAAGGGCAAGTCTACCAATTCCGGATCGTCGAGTACAAGGAAGGCGGCTCGAACATCGTCGTCTCCCGGCGCGCGCTTCTCGAGGACGAGCAGCGGGCGAATGCTACCGAGGTTCGCGACAAGATCGTCCCCGGCGTTGTCATGACCGGCCGTGTCACCTCCGTCCGCGAGTTCGGCGCGTTCGTCGATCTCGGCGCAGGTGTTCAGGGCCTGCTCCACGTGTCCGAGATGTCGTGGTCCCGCGTGTCGGCCCCTTCGGAGATCGTCAAGGCGGGCGAGGAGATCACGGTCAAGGTCTTGGGCGTGGACGAGAACAAACAGAAGATCTCGCTCGGGTTGAAGCAGCTCTCTGCTGACCCGTGGTCAAGCGTGCACGAGGTGTACGAAGTAGGACAGGTGCGGCCTGGCCGCATCACGCGCGTCGCGGAGTTCGGCGCGTTCGTGGAGCTCGAGCCGGGCATCGAAGCGCTGGCCCATGCTTCCACGTTTGCGCCGACCGGACGACCGGGAGGCTGGTCGGGCCAGGTCGCTCCAGGAATGACGGGTAAATTCGAGATTCTAAGCATTGACCTCGAGCAGAAGCGGATCGGCGTGGCGCTCGTTCAGGAAGGCTTGGCGCGGGCCGAGGGAGTCACGGGAGCCCGGCCTGGCATCGTTCCGGGCGCGCGCCTGACGGGGAAGGTCGAGCGATACGAGAAATTCGGCGTGTTCGTCTTCCTGGCCCCCGGGCGTACCGGTCTCATCCCATTGAGCGAAACCGGCGTCGCGAAGGAAGGCGATGTCCAGCGAGCCTTTCCGATCGGGGCGGACGTCGAGGTCGTCGTGCTGGACGTCGATCCGGCAGGCCGGCGCATCCGCCTGAGCGCGAAGGCGGTCATGGAAGCGCGCGAGGCCGAAGAAGTGCGCGAGTGGGCGGAGCGCAAGGCTCCTCCCGCGGAGGGTTTCGGGACACTCGCCGACAAGCTGCGCTCGGCCTTCAAGCCGCGAGAGAAGTGACACTCGTCACCGTCCCGCCTCTTGTTCGGCGCCCTATTTTATGGCCAAGAGGCAGTCCGAACCTCGTAATCGGGCAACGTCCCTAGTTTTACCGGTCACTTAATGGATGCATCTTGCTGGCGCCTTCGCGGCCACCGGCCGTCCTCAATCACGTAACCCGGGCGCTGCCGTTCCTGCCGATAAACTTCCTTCCAGTCAGAGGTCGCGCCTGCTTGCCTTGCCTCTTGGCTTTGACAGCACGCAGCACCTCGTCAACCTGAGCATGCCGGTACTCATTGGAGAGGCGCGAATGACCGAGATCGGATTCATATTTGTGAGCTGTCCGTCGCCATAAATGCATCACGGGCGTGTCCGCAGAGTAGCGTCCGCAGTCGCACTGCACAAACCGCGCCAGTAGTGGTTCAGGGACAAGTAGGGGATTGCGACCAAACCGGAGAAACACGAAGCAGACGAGGGCACGAATGCCACATTTCCTTCGAGTGTTTTCGTCGGGGAACAAGCGACGCTTCAGGCCGCCTGCTGCCAATCATATCGGTGATGCAAGCCGCCGACCCGTGGGAATGAAAGTAAACACGCAGACCGATCCGGGACCGAAAGAAGGCGCTGAGACAGCCAAGGAACCCTGTTATGAAAGCAATCATGAGCCCGGATTTATAGCACAGGGATGCAGTCGGCACCTGCTTTAACTGCTTGAATTTTCAACCCTACGAAGATTTGACGACACGGAACCCTCAACGACGTCGCCTGTAATATTGGTTGGGCGCACCGGGCGTGGGAACGTTGCCGGCGACCTGCGCCCCGTTGGCATGCGCCTTGGTCAATGCAGCGGTGAGGGTGATGCCGGTGCCGGAGACCTGTGCACCGGCCGCGTGCACAAAAG
>Ga0315277_10004092_pt1 | contig 19567 bp, 14 predicted proteins | sample YL17G05_15_MG_FD_203695 | JGI IMG/M metagenome (GOLD analysis project Ga0315277, IMG submission 203695) | Sediment microbial communities from Yellowstone Lake, YNP, Wyoming, USA - YL17G05_15 | ecosystem: Environmental > Aquatic > Freshwater > Lake > Sediment | place: USA: Wyoming | collected... | reverse complement strand
CACAGTGAGTGCCAGCGACAGCGCCAGGATCGGCAGATAGAGCCACAGAGCCAGCCTGGGTACCCCCTGGCCCAACGATAGAAACATCGCCACCCAACTCCCCACGCTGGCCAGCCCATACAGCACGCTGGCCCGCTCGCGCCCCAACCTCACCGCCAGGTTCCCCTTCCCCGCCGCCCGATCGGCCTCATAATCGGGAAATTCGTTGAGCAGGATCACGTTAAAGATGGTCAGGCCGATCGGAACCGCCAGCCAGTGAACCACCGGCGCGATCTTCCCTGTCTGCAGGTAATACCCCACCGCCACCGGCAGCCAGCCGTAACAGAAGAGGATCCACAACTCCCCCACTCCCTTGCTCACCCATCGCACCGGCCGCGCCGAATAAAAGAAGCCGCCCACCAGCGCCAGCACCGCGAAGGGGATCGTCCACGGCCCCGTCCGGTAGCCCACTTGCAGGACCAGCGCCACCCCCACCGCCAGCACCAGGCTGGCCAGCGACGCCCACAGCGCAGCGCTGCGCGGCAACAGCCCGCCTTGAATCACGCCCGAGCCGCCGGCGAAGCGGCTGCGCCCCAGCCGGGCCGCGAGTGTATCCTCCACGGTATCCCAGTATTCGCCGGCGCAGTAGGTGGCCAGCATCACGCACACCACCCCCAGCGTGCCCCACAGGCAGACGTCCCAGCGAAAAGCCCCTTCCAGCCGCCATGCCAGCACCATCCCCAGCACGAATGGCAACACCCCCACCGTGTGGAAGGGCAGCCGGAACAGCGCCAGCCACGCCGCTAGCCGCTCACGTGCGCCAACACTCTGTTGCATGCACCTGCCCCTTCTGGTAAAATAGCCGTGGACGACGGACGACCGCCGACGGACGCCCCGCTTCAGCGGAGGCGTTTCACCGGCACCGGACGCCCCGCTTCAGCGGGGATGCTTCACCGGCACCGGACGCCCCGCTTCAGCGGGGATCTCCCAACCAAGGACCAACATGAAACCACCACAGAAACTATGGCCCGAACTACTCGCCGAATTCCTGGCCTTCTCCCTGCTCACCGCTTCCGTCGCGCTGCTGTGGCGGAACAACCTGCTCCTCTTCGCCGTCGCCCTGGCCCAATGTCTGCTCGCCCTGGCCCTGTGGCACGACCGGCTTTCCGTGTCGTTCTTCCTGATCATCGCCACCCTGGGGACGCTCGCCGAAGCCGTCTTCGTGCGCTTTGGCATCTGGCGCTACGCCAATCCCACCTGGCTGGGCATCCCGCTGTGGTTCCCGCTGGCCTTTGGCACGACCGGCCTGCTCGGCGCACGGCTCGCCCGCACCGTCGCCGCCATGTGGGAGAAAGCGAGCCCATCGTGACGCCGCATTATACCATCTTCATACGGCTGTACAAGGAATGAATCTCAACCCTCCCGAAGGCTTGGAGCCTTCGGGAAGGTCAAGGAGGGTACCAATGAGTGACACAGGTCGCAAACTGACGTTGGGCCGCACCCTGCTCTATAGCACCGCCTCGGCCGGCCTCAACATCATGAGCATCACCGCCAGCACGTGGATGCTCTACTTTTACGCCCCCCCACCCGACTCCGGCCGCGTCCAATACCTCCCCGCCGCCCTGGTAGGGGTCCTCCTGACCATCGGCAGCCTGTGGGACGCCGTGATTGACCCCTTCATCGGCCACTGGAGCGACACGCTCAAGTCCCGCTGGGGCCGCCGCCGCCCCTTCCTCATGTTCGCCACGCCCATTGCGGCGCTCGCCCTCGTCCTGATCTGGACCCCGCCCACGCCGGGCATCAGCGCCCTCAACGCCGTCTACTTTACCCTCGTCACCTTCGGCTTCTTCACCGCCTTCAGCCTGGTCGGCATCCCCTACGACGCCACCCTGCCCGAGATGGCCCCCGACTCCCGCGCCCGCGTGGGCCTCAGTTACTGGAAGAACCTGTTCGGCATCGTGGGCGTCCTGATCGGCTCCCTGGTCGCTGCGCCCTTGTTCGGGACGATCGGGCCAGTCGCGATGGGAGTCGTTGTCGGCCTGGTCGGGATGGCCACCATCTGGCTGGCCCTCCTGGGCCTGCGCGACGTCGAGCGCCCTCTGGGCGAACCCATCGCCGCGCTGGAGGGGATCCGTATCACCCTGCGCAACCAGCAGTTTATCGTCGTCTTCGTCTCCACCCTGTTCGTCCACCTGGCCTACCAGATGCTCCTGGCCAACCTGCCCTACTTTGTCACGCTGGTGCTCGGCCAGGGGGAGGGGGACGTGGGCATCTTTCAGGGCGTCCTGATCCTGGTGATGGCCGCCACCGGCCCCCTGTGGGCGCTATGGAGCCGCCGCCTCTCCCAGCGTAGGCTCCTCACCATCTCCATGGTCGGGATGGCGGTGGCCACCGCGCTCACCTTCGGCGTAGGGATGGTGCCTGGTGTACCGGCGATGCTTCAGGCGCTGGCCGTCCTCATCCCCACCGGCGTCATGCTGGGCGGCTACTTTATCGTCGTCTACGCCATGATGGGCAACGTGGTGGATTACGACGAGATGCTCACCGGGCGGCGGCGCGAGGCCATCTACTACGGCGCGTTCAGCCTGGCCAACGGGCTGGGCATTGCGGTGGGTACGCTGATCCTGCCCGTGCTCCTGGAATGGCTGGGCTACACCCGCCAGAACCTGCTCGGCGTGCGCACCGCCTTTCTGGCGATGGCCGCCTCGATCCTGCTCGGCGCGGTCATCTTCCGCGCCTACCGGCTGGGCGACACGCCCGATGAGACTCGAAGGAACCTGGGATTGCGTGAAACGTGAAACGTGATGCGTGTTCCGTGGTGCGTGGTATGTCAGGAGGACATCCCCATCCAAATCCGTGTCCATCCGTCGCATCCGTGTTGGTCCGTGCACCATGCCGCCCATGGTCACCTTGCGCGCGCCTTGTGTAGCCCACAGCAAGTAGGCCAGTTCTTGGATGGTCAGGCTCTCGTCGGTGTACTTCTGGTCATCCCCATCCGCGCGTCGGCGGACAGGACAATGTAATTGACCGCAGCCTGCAGTTGGGCATCGATCCCTTCCAAGAGCTGGCTACGCTCCAGGGTTACGCTGATATCTGGGATGACGCCGTAGCCCTCCACCACCTTGCCATCCGAGGTGAGGAGTTGGGCGATGGGATAGACAAGAATGGCGTCGTTTGGCAAGGTTGTTACGTTCCCGGCAATTGCCCCACCGGGACTGCGTTCGCCGATGATCACTGCCCGGCCAACTGCCTGCATACCAGAGGAGAAGAATTCACTTCCCGAGTAGCTCAAAGCGTCGATCAAGATGACGAGCGGTCCAGCATAAGCGTTTTCCCCAGTCAACAACCAGGGTGTGGTTCCAGACCTGGTCCTGATCCTGCCAAAGGTGACCTGCCCATCCAGGAACTGGGCTGCCATCCGCCCATCGGTATCGAAATCGCCGCCAGGATTGCCGCGCAAATCAATAATGATGCCGGGTGCATCCTGCAGCGCGGCAAGCGCTTCGACCATATCCGGGATCAAATCGGGATGGAAGGTATTGAAACGGATGTAACCAACGCCACTTTCCAAACGCCTGCTCTCAAACTCCAGGTAAGAAGGTGGTAATCCCCCACCCATATACCCTACCCGTGGACGTTGAATGCGCTCGACACATCCTTCATGCAATGTATCCCTTTCATCCAGATAAGCCAGGGTCACGCAGGTACCCGGATCGCCGTAGATCAGGCTCAGCAGGCGGCGGGTCAAGATGTCAATGCGGCCCTGGTCGTTGTATGGTGGAGCCAGGTGCTCTTGCGCATCGGCGATGATCTGCTCGACGGAGGCCCCCTCGATACTTTGGATGATAAATCCCGGGCGCAATCCGGCCTCCTCGGCCGGGGACCCGGCTTCAAGACGGGTGATTACCGCCTGGTCATCAAGCAGCCGCACATCAATACCGATCTCCCCTTCTTCCCAGATAACCGGCTCGATGGAAGGCCACACGTCTGCTGGCCCCACGCCAGTGTGGGAGACATTCAACTCCCAGAGCATCTGGTTGAGAAGCTGGTAAAGTGTTTCGTCATCCCCGGCTGCGATGATGAGCGGCTCATATTTCGCGTGGACCGCATCCCAATCCAGACCTCCGAAATCGGGATCGAAATAGGTCACATTGATCGTGCTCCAGACCGCCTCGAAAACCTGCAGGTATTCGCTATTGCTGATGGTCTGGGTAGGCGCCAGGGTGGGCACAGCGGTCAGCGATGGCCTGACCTCAGCTGCAACGGCTGCGGGGGTGGCGCTCGCCTCGAGGGGGAGCGCGGGTGACTGCGTTTTAGGAGCCGCACAAGCGCACAGACTCCAGGCCATCAAGCTGATGAAAGCGATTGTTGAAAACGGCTTTAGGGTTTTCATGACTTCCTTTCTGACTATACAAACGCTTCTGCCAACATCCAAGGCATATTACCTTTACCTATGTGACATAGTGAATGGGCGCTTCTGTGGTCTCGGGTCCTCCGATGTGTTTCGTCAGACCTACCTCTCACTTGCATCTCGCCTTTGATCTTCAGCCATCCAGGGTCGGATTCCAGTACGCCGCCGGATGGTCGGAGGGCAGTTTCTTCCACATCCGATCAACCACGATCATTACCAGTGCAGCGACTGCTACGGTCCAGTTGAAAACCGTCCAGTCCAGGTTGGGGAAAAACGCATAGGCGGTATTGGCCGCCGCATGGGCGATGCCGGCCACCAGGATGCTCCCCCTGCTGCGGTTATACAGCCAGCCAAGGACTACCGTACCCGGGAGAAGTTCCAGGTATGTCCGCCCCCAATACTCCGGGGTAAAAACAGGTCTCCCTTCCGCCATCCAGGGAAACAAGTGCCATAGTCCCCAAAAAAGATTCAACACAAGACAGGCGACCAGTGGACTGATCAAGGACTGCATTCTGGGTAGTGCAAATCCGCGCCAGCCTGCTTCTTCGCCAGTGGCGTTGAAGAAGAAGAACTGGTAGAGGAATTTCACCGCGATCAAGCCGATCAGTGCCAGGCCTGTTTCTGGGAACTGGTGGGCCGCGATGGGCTGCCGGCCAAGCAGGCTGCTGACCGGGATCGAAAGCAGCACCAATGCCGGTACCAGGACCAATGCCAGGAGAGACCAGCCCCACACACCGCGCAGACTGATTAACGAAGACAGGTAACGTTTCACTGCCGGAATGCGCGAATAAGCCATGCTGATCACAAAGACGACCGGCACGACCGAAGCGAGGGTAAAGCCGACCATGACGGGGGAAAATGGAGCATGGTTGATGAATGTGTTGTTGGCGAGGAATACAAGCGCAGACACAACCCAGGCAACAAGAAAGGCGACCCAGTAAGTTCGTTTTGTTCCTTCTTTGGGCTGGATATTGGAAACTGCGGAGATGATGATCCCCGCCAGCGCAGGTCCGCAGAGCGCGATAAACGCCAAGGGAGCCAGCAAGAAGATGCCCTTGTTCATTACAGCGTCCATGGTGAACCCCAGCCCCCAGGAGATCGCGAAAGCGATGATGAAGAAGGCCGTGACTTGATGGCTCTTGATCCAATCGGTTAGCCTATTCATGAGATTGACTCCTTTCTTTCCGCTACAAACCATCAGATGCAATCACAACAGTTATGATCAGCTCGCACAATCCCCATCCAGGAGCAGTGAAGCCGAATTTCATGCTATATCTTTACTCCTCTTCCCTCGAGACGCGATGGACAGAGATCAGTACCAGTCCCAGATCGCGCATCCGGCTGATCACGCCATACAGTGCGGCCTGGTCAGGGATGGGGCCGGTTAAGAGACTGTGGCCGTCGGGCTGGGAGACAATCTGCAAGTCAGCAAACCAGCGTGACCATCTCGCGTCGAGCCTGCCTTTGATCCTGATCTCATAGATGGCTGGCCTGTCGTATTCTCGTCCACTGGTCATCGAGTCTCCCCTGAAACGCCTAAGGCACAAAGAGAAGCCGGCCCGGTCTGCCTGATACTTGGTTTCGCATCCACACTCACCTCACCTTTGCACACAGTGTAACAGACAACCTGGGTATTTGTCATCTCCAGATCTGGGTATTCAGATGGGTATTTGTGCCTGACCGGTTGGGCTCTTGTTCGTGGAGAAAGCGTTCGGCAATGGAGGGTTTCTACGTGGGGCTGTCCGGGGTAGGGCGGGGATCAGGTAAAGAAGCCATCTCCACTGCGCAGGCAGAGATCGTGATCATTCGGTGGGAGGGAAGCGGGGAGCGCGTGGTTTCACACCAACCCGAGATCCCTGGCGCGCTCGACGGCCTCGATGCGGCTGTGCACCCCGAGCTTGGCATAGATGCTCTTGGTGTGAGCCCGGAACGTGCCGATCGAGATGAAGAGTTCGTCTGCGATCTGGGGGCCGGTGAGGCTGCTGGCCAAAAGCCGGAGCACCTCCTGCTCGCGCTTGCTGAGGGGTTCGAGCAGAGGCTGTTGTGGGGGACGGTGAGCCAACGGCCGGGGTAGGGCGACTGTGTCTCCTGCCAACGCTGCCAGAAGTGTGCCCGCGTACGCGACTGCAATGCCGCGCGCTACCGCCTCCCGGAGCAGCGCCTCCATCGGCGCCCCGTGACACAGGAAGGTCAGGCCAAAGCGATGTGGCGCGGCGAGGGCGAGCACCCGCTCCAGCAGCACCATCGCCTGGTCCATCTGTCGCATGGCCTGCCGCGCGAGCACTTCCAGGACCAGCATGTAGATCATCTGATCGGCCCTGTCCGCCGCCTCGGCCAGCCGGAGCTGTTCGCCCAGGACGCCAAGGAGCGGGGCCAGGTCCGGTTCCCCATACGCGCGATACCCGGCGATGGTCGCCTGGGCCAGGCTCTGCAACTCCCATTCATTGCCAGCAGGGCTCTCCAGGTTGCGTCCGCGCGCCCATGCAAGGGCCAGGTCAAGGTAATGGTGATCCATCTCGGCCCGTGCCCGCCAGAGCCAGATGCGCGCCCAGAGTGCGCGAACGCCCTCGCGAACCCAGGTGCACGTGCGCTCCGCCTTTTCCATCCAGGCGAAGGCGCCCTCGAAATCCCCCTCGATGCACCGCAGGCAAGCCAATGCGTGATAGCCGTCTAGTAGATCGCCGGACCGCATGGGCGTGGTCAGTTCGGCCAGCTCTACCCCTTTGGACAGCATGGATTCTGCTTCTCCAAGCTCGTACAGCTCGAGCAAGATCCGGCCCAGAATGATGCACAAATCTCCAGCAATAGGCAATCGCCGTCCCGAGCGCTCCAACGGCTCAACGACGGCCTGGAGAGTCTCGCGGCAGATCGCAACCGCTTCGTGCAGCCGCCCGTGTCCCCAGGCAATGACCGCTTGCCCAATGGTCGCACCGATGACATTCCCCAAGTGCCCCGTGGTTTCTCCCAGCATTTTGGATTGGAGGAAGTAGCGGTCAGCGGCACTTTCATCTCCGAGGGTCAGATGATACCACCCAAGCCGCTGGAACATGGAGGCGCGCAGAAAAGGCATCCTCTCCGGGGTTTTCTCCAAGGCCTGCAATGTGAACGCAATGAGCTCCTCGGCCGGGACGCCATTGATGTCAGCAATTATTGCACGGATATGAGCTACATTGGCTGCAAAACCCTCGCGGTCTGACAAGGAGGGGGGGACTAGGGATCCTTCCAGCGGTTGGGGTTGCGCCTCCCACGCCTCCTCGGCCGCCTTCAGCCACCCTCCAGCGCGCTCTGTAGAATGAGAGAGAGAGAGTAAGCCATATAAGAGGCAAAGGAAGGGTCGAGTCCGGACTAGAGCCTTGGGCAGCGCCTCCAGCCATCTGTGTATCAAGGCGAACTCACCGAACCAAACTGTCTCTCTGTAGTACCGCTCAATCAGATGTGCTGCTCGCACATAGTCGGTCGCTGCGAGTGCGTGATCCATCGCTTCGGCGACCAATCCCTCCCGCTCGTACCAGGCGCTGGCGCGGAGGTGCAGCGCTGCCACCTCCACGCTTTCCCCCTCCCCAGGGGAGATCAGCCCAGAAGTCGCTTGCAGGCGGCTGCGCAGCAGATCGGCAAAGAGATGATGATAGCGATACCAGTGGCGGCGATTGTCCAGGGGCATGACAAAGAGACCGGCGCGCTCAAGGTATTCCAGGACCTCTTTCGAGTCCGCAAATGGTGAGTCAGGCGACATGCCCTGACTCGCCATCACTGCATCGCACAGTGGCCCACACAGCCGGTTAAGGATCGAGGTCTGCATCAGAAAACGCTGGATGTAGGGCGACTGGCGGTAGAGTATCTGATCGAGCAGGTAATCGGCGACATAGCGGTCGTCGCCCGTAAAAGCGGACACAAAGCCATGAGCCTCTGGATCGGTCTGCCCTCGCAGCGACAATGCCGCCATCTGCAAGCCCGTGACCCAGCCCTCGGTGTGGTTCTCCAGTGCAACGATATCGGCTGCCGACAGCCTTAGACCCATCACGGCGTTGAGGAACTCAGTCGTCTCTGTCGGTGTGAAGCGTAGATCCGCCGCGCGTATCTCGTTCAGTTGTCCACGCCCACGCAGGAGAGGTAAGGCCAGCGGAGGATCTTCTCGCGAGGCGATGACCAGACATAGCATGGGCGGTAGGTGATCGAGCAGGTAGTCCAGGCCCTCGTGGATCGCTTCCGTCTCGAGGACGTGATAGTCATCCAGAACCAAAATGTAGGGACGTTCGCCCAACCCGGGAGCTGTGACGTCGTTCACCAACGAGATCAGAAGCGGCTCAAGCGGAGGTGGCTGCGCTTGCGAGGCCTGCAGTGCGCCCAGTGCTGTCTGGCCTATGGCCGGCTCAAGCGTCTGCAGTGCGGTAATGACATAGGACCAGAATCGCGCCACGTCGTTGTCGCCCTCATCCAGCGAGACCCAAGCGACCCGCACACGCGTCCCGCAGCCAGCGATCCATTCGCTCAGCAGCGTAGTCTTGCCGAATCCGGCCGGCGCAGAGACGAGGGTCAGCTTGCAGCCCAGCCGCAGTCCCTCATCCAGCCGCTCGATCAGGCGCGGTCGCAAAACCCGGTCTGGTCGTGCGGGGGGGACATAGAGTTTGGTCTTCAGGAGGGGTATAGTCATGTCGGCGCGTCCTCGACAGTCAAAAAGCCGATCGCCTGCTGGCTGCGCTCTACAGAGAACACGGCTCCTCAGTATGGAATCGGCCACACTACATGACGCTCGCCCATTCCTCCTCATCTTTGCAGAGGGGATCGTTATGTCGCACAAGATTATAGACCGAATTGAGATAGCGGGCAAGCACACGGGCCCGACAATGCCATTCATATATAACCCACCGCTGGCCGTCCTCATCCCCACCGGTGTCATGCTGGGTGGCTACTTTATCGTCGTCTACGCCATGATGGGCAACGTGGTGGATTACGACGAGATGCTCACCGGGCGGCGGCGCGAGGCCATCTACTACGGCGCGTTCAGCCTGGCCAACGGGCTGGGCATTGCAGTGGGCACGCTCATCCTGCCTATGATTCTGGAATGGCTGGGCTACACCCGCCAGAACCCGCTCGGCGTGCGCGCCGCCTTCCTGGCGATGGCCGCCGCGATCTTGATCGGCGCGGTCATCTTTCGCGCCTACCGGCTGGGCGACACGCCCGCCGAGACTCGCCAGAACCTGGGCCTGGGACGTGAAACGTGAAGCGTGTTACGTGTTGCGTGAAATCGGTCCGATCCGCGTCCAGTGTGTTTTACTGCGGTGGCGGCCCCGTGGCTCAGTGCCGAGATTGACATTTCTTACCCTCCTGTTACAATCCTCGGTATTCACAGGCTTGGGTCGTCCTTGTCCGGCCTTTGGCGACGAGCGCGCCACGGGGTTCGTGCTCTGCTTGAGAAAAGGGGGGCCAATGGTTTTCAGCAGTCTACACCCAGGAGTGGAACGCCTGGTACTGGCATGGGGCATCGCCTGCCTGGTTGCCATTCCACTGGCCGGTTGTACCGAAGCGGTGCCGCCCCTCGAACCGGTCACGATTACCTTCGCCTGCCCCGACGTTGACGAAGAGTATTACAAGGAATTGGCCCAGCAGTTCAACGAGCAATATCCCCACCTCACGGTCGAATTGCATTCGACGGGCAGGGACCCGCTGGACGATGTCAGCACCGGCGACGTGGATGTGCTCGTCGTCGCTCCCTGGGCCGTGGGCGAACTGCAGGCCGAGGGAACCCTCCTAAACCTGGACCCGTTCATCGAGCAGGACGAATCCTTCGCTCTGTCCGACTTTTACCCCGGCACGATCGAACTCTTCACCGCCGAGGGTAGAACCTGGGCTGTCCCAGGCGGGGTGGACGTGTTGGTGACCTTTTACAACCGTGACTTGTTTGACCAGCACAATCTTCCGTATCCTGATGTCGGGTGGACGTTGAATGACTTGCTGCGCAGTGCCGTCGAGATCAGGGATCCCGACGCCGGTATCTACGGCTACGTGACGAGTGGTACGACCAACGAACCTTCGTACTTTGACGCCGCGCTGCTCGTCTACCTGCACGGCGGACGGCTCTTCGATAGCCTGCAGGCTCCCACCCGCACCACGTTTGACGATCCGTTAACCGTCGAGGCGTTGGAGTGGTACGCCGACCTGTACCACGAATACGACGTGGCCCCGACACCCAAGGAGGCGCGCAGCACTTTCGGTGCCAGTGAGTACGCGTTCTACGACGGGATGCGCAAGGGACAAGTAGGCATGTGGTTTGGCGGACTGTCAGAGCGCGGGGGCATGATGTGGCCGGTGGAGTGGTACATCAACTGGGGCATGGCCCCCTTGCCGCGGGACGCCCAACTGGTCACGCAGGCCGACGTCGAAGGGTACGCCATCTACGCTCAGACCGGGTACCCTGACGCGTGTTGGGAGTGGATCAAGTTTCTTACCAGGTACATGCCCTCGAGCGCCGCGCAGCGCCTGATGCCGGCGCGCAGGACGCTGGCGGAATCGAAAGCGTACGAGCAACTGGCAGGCGAACAGGTCGCCCGCACGGCGCGGGCGTCCATGGAGAACGCGATTTTGATCAATCCGCGGGCGTTTGGCGAATTGGAAAACGCCATGCGGGTATTCGCACAGGCAGTCGCCAAGGTCGTCAACGAGGAGGCCACCCCCGCAGAGGCGCTGAGCGAGGCGCAACGACTGGCGGAGAGTGCGAGGGGTCAGTGAGTATACTTGCGCAGCTGTTGCCTTCGACCAGTTGGCCACGTCAAATCAACGACGGCAGCAAGGCCTCCTCGGCCACGTCGTAAAACACGGTGAATATGCCGCTTGAAAACGCTACCAGGTAGAGATGTTCGATGCGCAGCAGGTTCAGCAGGGCGGCCAGCGGGATGGTGGCCAACAGCACAAGGAGGACTATGGACGGGGGTGAATTGCAGGCCGGGGTAGCGCGCGAGGCCATCTCGCTGCCCCCAGGAGTCCACCTCATTGGCTACGGCGACCGCACCAAGGGCAACGTAGGCGTCCACGACGACCTGACCGCCACCGCGCTCGTCCTCGACGATGGGCAGAAACGGGTGGCATTGAGACTGGCTACGATCCGGTGATCGACGACGGCGTTAAGGCCAATACCCTGCCGTTGCAGGAGGCAGAGGTGTTGAGGCATAAGAAGGTGGTATGAGGGGTCGTTGACCAACCTATACAGTCTAAATCGAGGATGCGAAGAGAAATCAAGTGAGCGAGCCATCGTTTGGAGAAACAGTTGAAGAGATAACTTCGATCATACACAACCAACCACTGGCATCAGCCATCTATAAGTCGGTGGCCTCGGCGCTAGGACGTCCTTTTGTCCGTCTTGTTGCGGACAATGCCGTTTGGGATGTATTCAGAGTATCCCTCGATGCTGCGATCCGAGACATTGAGGAACATCCACGGGGTAAGCTCTTTCAACGCCTGATCGAATATGGTCCCTACCATCCCAGCGATCGTGAGAGCGTGAGCAGCGATGGCGAAAGCAACCTTTCAGATGATGAATGTGGTTCGTGCGTAGAATTCATATACTCGCACATGGTCAATCGATTCAAGGGGGAATTGGCTGAACTTCTTGCTCTAGGACCTTGCATTACACTTGTCGAACATCTCCAACAGGACGGACATTTGCCTTCGAATATCTACCTTTACTGGGGTGACACGGTTCAAGAACCTCGTCACACCTGTATGACGGGCAGAGAAGGTCACAGACGATGGGGTAGCTTTACAAAAGGCGCCGATGGATTACTGGTTGAACAAGTTTCCACCCAACCAGGCCATCCCCACGATGTGCTCAGAATACACGGGGTTGTTGAAGTCAAGTCAATGACTCTCTCCAAGACAAAAGTCATCGCTCAAATGAACACACACTACGCACGACTGGGCGGGGGCGTCAAGTTAGGAGAAAAGAGATGGCCTCCTGATGAGATAAGCTTTCCCGGCGTGACGCGTATTATGGTGTTTCCATCAACTTGGAAGTTGAGCAGAGAGTGGCACAGTGTGAAAACAGATGGAGCGACGGAGATAGCAACTCCTGAGCCGTCTGAGCCTCCAATACAAACACAAGTTACGGCAGTGAAACCTGATCTCTGGAAGATCACACTTGCGTGGTCGCAGGAAGCACTCAACCAGGCGGCTTACGAGATGACCTTCTGGTATATGTCCCAGGTTGGCAGACATATTTACACAAAGAGAGATCTGCCAAAAGAGTGGGATTATATGACACCTGAGGAAGCCGGTTACAATGCAATCAAGATGATGCTCTACTACATCCTTCTGCGCCATCTTTCCAAACGCAAAAGACGCCTTGCTATTAGGCTTTACAATGTTTACTGCTTTGGTTACCCTGTGGGTGTAGACAGTAAAGAGATGTTGTGGCCGGAAGATCTTTCCTACGGATAAGACAGAAAATCCCTGCCCATCCAAATCCGTGTTCATCCGTCACATCCGCGTTGATCCGTGTACCATTCTCCGGCAGGAGGTTACGTCATGAGCGAAGTCCAATTGCGTGCAGGCGTGGCGCGCGAGGTCATCTCGCCACCCCCAGGCGTATATCTCATTGGCTACGGCGACCGCACCAAGGGCAACGTGGGCGTCCACGACGACCTGACCGCCACCGCGCTCGTCCTCGACGATGGACAGGCGCGAGTCGCCCTCGTTGCCTGCGACCTGCTGTGCCTCAACGAGTTCATCGTAGACCGCATTCGGGCGCAGGTGGGTGAGGGCACCCAGGTCATCGTTTGCTGCTCCCACACCCACGCCGGCCCCATCGCCTACGCCGATCGCCAGGCCGGCCGCGTCTACGACAGGACGATCAACACCCTGGTCGAGCGCATCGCCCGCGCCGTGCAACGGGCCGCCGCGGCGCTCGTTCCGGTGGAGTTGAGTTGGGGCCAGGCCGAGGCCGACATCGCCGTCAACCGCCGCCAGAAACAGCCCGAGGGAGAGGTCGTCATCGGCGTGAATCCGGCCGGCCCCGTGGACCGCTCGGTGGGGGTGCTGCGTGTGTCCACGGCAGACGGCGCACCGCTGGCCACCGTGGTCAACTTTGCCTGCCACGGCACCGTCCTTGGGCCGGACAACCTGCTCGTCTCCGCCGACTGGATCGGCCGCTTGCGGGCGCGCGCCGAGCAGGCGCTTGGCGGCTCCGTCCTGTTCCTGCAAGGCGCAGCGGGCGACCTCAACCCAGATTACGAATGGGGCACAGGCGACCCGTGGGAGGCGGTCCACGCGTTGGGCGAACGCGTCGCCGGGCAGGTGATCGTCGCCTGCGAGAGCGGCCTCACGCCGCTGGCGGGCGCCCCACTCCGCCTGGACCGCCAGGAGGTGTGGCTGCCGCTGGAGGCCGCCGCCACCACCCCCACCCCACTGCCCGCTTACCGGCGAGTATTAGCGCAGATGGTGGGCCTGCCGTTCGCCCTGCGCTTCGTGGTGGACATCATCCTGGAGCACCGCTACCCCTGGCGCTCCCGCGTCGAGGCCCGGGACGAGGTGTGGCACGTGCCCATGCGCCTCAACGTGCTGCGCATCGGCGACCTGGGGCTGGTCACCTTGGCCGCCGAGACCTTCACCGAGATCGGCCTGGCAGTCAAGGCCGCCTCACCCGCCGCGTGCACTGTGTTCGCCAGCGTCAGCGACGGCTGCATCGGCTACCTGCCCACCGCCCAGGCCCACGCCGAAGGGGGCTACGAGGTAGACTTTGCCCCCTACTTTTATCGCTACCCCGCCCGCCTGGCAGCCGAGTGCGCGCAGATCGCCACCGGCGCCGCAACCGGCTCGCTGCGTGGGCTTTGGCAAGATTGATAGGTGATCAAGTCCGCACACAATCTCCTATCCTATCCCTTGCCCATCAAATCCTGGCGACGGAAAAGGAAAATGGCCGCCAGCGTGATCGCGCAACCATAGAGGAGCAGGACGGCGATTGCCCGTGCGGGTGAGGCTGGCTCAACCGGAGTCCAGGCGCCCGACATGCGCAAGCGTGGGTCGGTGGGGAAGCATCGCTCCAGCAGGCTGAGGGCGTGGTAAGAGACGGTGTAGCGGTAGGCCGCGCTCTGAACGACGCGCAGGCCGCCGACGACAAAGTCGCCCAGGAAGCCGCCCAGCCCGGCCAGCATCCCGATCCACGAACTGCGCCCCAGCACCAGCGCCAGCATGACCACCCCAGCGGCGATGAAGCCGGTCAACCCCAGCACCAGCACCACGCCCAACGCCCGCCACACCAGGTTGGCGCCCGCCGCCTCCGCCAGTGGCACGTCGCTGTAGGCCAGGTGGGCCAGCGATGCCGCCAGCACGCCGCTGGTCATATAGGCCAGGCCGTTGGTGAGCGCCGCAACCACAGTGGCGGCGACCTTGGCGAGCAGGAACTGGTGGCGCGGCACGCCCCGGCTGAGAATGGCGCGCACGGTGCCCAATTCATAGTCGTTGCCCAGCGCCAGCACGGCCACGACCACGGTGGTCAGGGTGAACAGCAGCAGCACCTCGCCGATGAACATCAGCGTGGTCACTTTGGGGAACACGGCGCTATCTCTGTCGGCCAGCAGCAGAAAGCCCTCCCCGGCGGCAGGGCCGATGAGCATCAGCGCCAGCACGGCGCGCGCCACGGGCTTGCTCCAGAACTTGCGCATCTCGACGCCGGTCAGGCGGAGGAAGGAGTTCAATGGTTCCACTAAACTGATGACCTCGAATGTAGGCGCGGCTACGATGCGTAGGTGATGTCACGGCGATGCAGGATCCACATTGCCAACCCCAACGATACGATGGTGTATCCAACGAGAAACGCGCTGGCCCGCCAGGGGTCGGTCGGTACGGTGAACGTGGCGCCGGCGGCGCGCAGCGCGTCCACGAGCTGCGGCAGGATGGATACAGGCGGCCCCCAGTACAGAAACACGTTGGCGTTGTAGCCGGGCGTCACGGCCAGGATTTTCCCCTCGACGCGGAAGAACCACGGCATTTCCACGCCGGCCTGGGAGATCATGAAGAACGGCAACATGAAGCTCATAAAGTGCTCGAGAAAGTGTATACTTAGTCCCACACCCAGCGCCGGCCCCGCCTGGCGGGCCAGCACCACCCACAAGACGACAGTGGCGACGAAAGGCAAGCAGGTAAGCCAGGCGCGCAGCGGATAGAGCAATGCCTCGCCTAACCCGGCGAGTGAAATCGCATCGCCGGTCGCCTGCGTGTGGGTGTATAGCCCGCCGAGCGCCGCGAGCATGGTGACAGCAGCGCTGGCGACCCCGGTCGCCAGCCACAAGACGAGTGTGCGCACCAGCACGTACTGGACGCGCCCCACGCCGCGCGCCAGGAGTGCGCGCAGCGTGCGCCGGGAAAAATCCTCTCCCGTCGCCACCGCTGCGAACACTATGACAAAGAACCAGCCGGATCCCGTGGCCAGGCGGGCTGTGTAGCCGATGAAGGCCGGATAGGCCAGGTCGCGTTGCAGCAGGGCAATCTCGTAGCGGTTGCCCTCGATCTGCGCCGGCGTCAGCGGCGTGCCCGTGCCGTCGCGGGCCGTGCCGGTTTCTACCTCGCGCTCCAGTTGCGCCAGTTGGTTGATCTTGCCGTTGACCTGCAGGACCAGGATAGCAATCAGGAGCACGAGCAGCGCCCAGGAAAGCCAATGGCGGCTCAAGCGCAGCCACTCGGCGGCGATGAGCCGGCTGGGCATCCTGAGCCTGTCGAAGGATGCCGCCCTGCTAGAGCCACTAGCCTGAGCGACTCTATGCATCGAGCGACTCCGCGCTCGCCTCACCGGTCAGTTCGAGAAAGACCTGCTCCAGCGAGGCGATGACCGGGCGCACCTCGAACGGGAAGAGGCTCTGGACGGCTAGCGCGGCGAGCAATTCGGGGGCGCGCTCGGGAGGGGCCTGCACGCGCAGCCAGTCACCTTCGGCATTTACGCCTTGCACCCAATCCAGCGCCGCGAGCACTCCGGCGGCCCGCGCAGTTTCGGCGATGCGCATCTCGACGGCGCGGGTCTGGCGCAAGAGTTCGTCCACGCGGCCCTGGGCAATGACACGCCCCTTGTTCAGGATCACCACCCGGTCGCACACCTGCTCGACCTCGTGCAAGAGGTGGCTGGAGAGAAAGACGGTGCGCCCATCCTCGTCAGCCAGGTGGCGGATGAAAGCGCGCATCTCTTGCATCCCGGCCGGGTCGAGCCCGTTGGTCGGCTCGTCGAGGATCAGCAGTTCGGGGTCGCCCACCAGCGCGGCGGCCAGCCCCAGCCGCTGGCGCATCCCCAGCGAGTAGGTGCCGGCCTTGTCCTTCTCGCGCCCTTTCAGCCCGACCTGCTCCAACACGGCGGGGATGCGCCTCTCGGCGCCGCCCCCGGTGACACGGGCGAACACGCGCAGGTTGTCCTCGCCGCTCATGTAGGGGTAGAAAGCGGGCGTCTCGACGATGGCGCCGACGCGTCGGAGCGCGCGGCTCAGGCCGCGGCGCACGTCACAGCCCAGCACCTCAGCGCTGCCAGCGCTGGGGTGCACCAGGCCCAAGAGGATGGCGATGGTGGTCGTCTTGCCCGCGCCGTTGGGGCCCAGGAAGCCAAAGACCTCGCCGCGCCGCACCTCAAGATTGACGCCGTCGAGCGCCGTCAGGCGGCCAAAGCGCTTGGTGAGGTCGAAGGTGCGGATCACAGGCGCAGCGTCATTCATGCGTGGCTCTCCTTGAATCTGTGTCGTCCGGCAGTCTGTTGGTATTATATCACCGCACGTGTCGCGTTATCAGTGAAGAACGCGGTGTGTTACCAGGAGACGGGAAGCGGGAAGCGGTTTGGAGCAGCTACCATTTGATCTCGGATACCCGCACCTGCGCCTGGCAGATCAGGTTCCCCTTGCCGAACGTCTCCAAGAACCCGATCAGGTCGAACTTGAGCCCCACCTCCAGCCCGGCGAAAAAGCCATCCTCCCGCACCTCCAGGAACCCGCCAAACAGGACCTTCTTCTTCAACGCCTTGGCGGGCAGATCGAAACGATACCCGGCACCCTCCCGCCGCAACGAATACGGCACGTACGCCGCGCGCAGATACTGCTCCAATCGCGCCCGCGCCTCGGGAAATAGATCCCCCGGCAGATGCAGGTCCAGGTGCAGCCGGCTGAACACACCGGGCGTGAATCCAGAAACCCCAGAAACCAGGTTTTTAGGAAAAAACCTGGTTTCTAGTGCACACTTCAACCCCTCCTCATCCCATGCCTTGAACGCAAACACCGTCTCCCCCCCCATGACCGGGAAACGATCATCGTTAGGAGGAACAGTGAACAGGCTCTCTCGCACCGCCAGCAAGTTGTCCGTCAGTTCCGGGTAGCGACCCAGAATCTCCCGGAACACGAACGCATTGAGCAGCTCGGGCCGCACCCCGGTCAGTCCCGGGTCCACCTGCACCCGGTAATACACCACCGGCAGCCGCCGCTTGCGCACCATCACCTCGCGCAGTTGGGCCAGGGTTCCCTCGCCGGCTGGCTGGCGAATCTGGTGGTGCGTGATCGACTGCCTGCGCTCCCCGTCGGGACAGGCCCCACATCCCAGGCAACGCCCAGGCTGCTCGGCGCTCCCCAGGCAATAGCCAACGTCGGTGCCGGCCCGGGCCTCCTGGTACTGCGCATACAGGAACGCGGCAGAGATGTCGGATTCGACGAACTCGAGCGCAAACGGATAATCCGGCCCCTTCTCTCCCAGGAATCCCTCATTCCAATACCCCGACCCCTCCATCCAACCCCGCAGTTCGTCCCAATACGCCTCCGGCAGCGCCGTGTCGAAGCAATACCCCTTCTTCGCGAGCGCCACCAGCGGCTCCACCAGCCAATACCCGCCCAGCGCCAACACCTGCGCGACGCAATAGGCGGGCCAGTCGAAGGCCAGCCGGAACTCGAACCCGTTCGTCTCGCAGGCCGACTTGGCCTGCCCGATCACCGGCCGCCACTCCTTTTCGTCGAGCATGAGCCGGTCGTATCGCAATGGCGTAAAGGGCATCCGCACCAGCAAGCCGAAACTGAACACCACCCGCACCCGCCGGTCCTGGGCGTTGCGTGTCTCCCTGAGCCACCTCAAGAACCGCCGAAACTCCTCGAAATCCTCTTCCGTCTCGTAGCCGGTCAGCACGTAGAACAACTTGACCCGCCGGACCTTGAGCGCCAGCAGTCGCCTCAACAAGGCGTAGATGTCTTCCGCTGCCAGGCTCTTGCGCAACCACGCCCGCAGCCGCTCGCTGAGCCCCTCGATGCCCAGCGTGAACTCCCGCTTGTCCGCCTCGACCTCCGCCTCCAGCAACCCCGCCGTGTGCTGCAAGATGTCCAACCGCTGGCTCTTGAAACTCACCCGCTCGAACAGCCCCTGCAGCGCCAGGATCATGTCCAGCACGTCCTGGTGCGTGTTGAAGTTGAAACTGTACACGTTCAGTTCCTCGTTCCCTTGCGCCCGCTTCAGTTCGCGGGCCGCCGAGAGCACGTCGGATAGGTCCAGTTCCCGGTAGGGCTTGCGGTCGTACCCCTCGAAGCAGAACGAGCAGAAGGCCGGGCAGCCATAGGTCACCTGCAGGCTGGCCGTGTGCACCTCGGGGCTATTCAGGAGCGGGTAAGCGACCGGCAGCAACTGCACCCGGGGCGCATCGAGCACCGCCTTGCGTACCGGGCTCAGCGACCCGGCGGCCCAGAACCCCTCGATCCGCCGCGCCGCCTGCTGCAACACCTCCCGCTTGTCCTCGCCCCGCCCGTCATTCCGAGCACGCCTGTCATTCCGAGCGCAGCGAGGAATCTCCCCTGCCTGCAGCAGCCGCACCAGTTCTCCAACCGCCCCCTCCCCCTCGCCGAAGAAAATGCCATCCACCAGGCTGTCCCCATCCTCGCGGATGATCGCCTGCGCCGCCATCGCGTTCGACCCGCCCAGGACCACGATCGGCCATTCCGGTCCGCGCTGGCTGGCGAAGAGCGGGAACCCCGAGCGCAGCAGCAGGTACGGCAGGTTGATCAACTCCAGCGTGTAGGCGTTGGAGACCAGGAGCAGGTCAAACTCGTCGCCCGAGCGCAGGCTCTGCACACCGACGAGGGGAGGAAGCCCCTCTTTCTCGAACAGCGCCCGGTCTCCCTGGGCGGGGAAAAAGGCCAGGTCCACGAACGCCTCCGGCAGCGCCCGCCGGACCTCCTGGAACAGAAACAG
>Ga0315277_10004091_pt1 | contig 19568 bp, 10 predicted proteins | sample YL17G05_15_MG_FD_203695 | JGI IMG/M metagenome (GOLD analysis project Ga0315277, IMG submission 203695) | Sediment microbial communities from Yellowstone Lake, YNP, Wyoming, USA - YL17G05_15 | ecosystem: Environmental > Aquatic > Freshwater > Lake > Sediment | place: USA: Wyoming | collected... | reverse complement strand
CCCGCGACATGGATAGTCCATTCCACGGTCGTGCCCACCGCCGGCGACGGGGCCCACAGCCACAGAATCGTCCACGCCAGAGCAAAACACGACAATCCCGCCACACGACACCGCCCGATGGGAGGATTCGCATGGCCGGCGGCTTCCTCCGTGCTCACCTGAAAGGGGTGTGACTCGGTCGGGCAGCTCACGACGAGGGCGGCTCCGATTCCGGCTATCACGGCCAACACACCCGCCCAAAACACCGTGATGCGTGTCCACGCCTGAAACCATAACGGCCCCGTAACGCCGGCCACGCCCACAACGATCAGTGCACCGGCAGCCCCCAAGACGCTGCGGCGCGCGCGTTTGCGGTAAGGGACTGGTGCAACGGATTGGGCGACCTCCTGTCCGTCACGAATTTGCCGGCGGCGATGCCGGGTCCACCCGGTCGGCAAAGCCATAAGAGCGGACGAGGCGATCGACAGCAGACCGCCCCCAATCACGAGGAACCTGTTTTGCCACAACAGCCCGGCCGCGACGGCGACCAGGCCGACCGCCAGGAGTGCATACCCGGCAACATAAGATTTGATGTCCGCCGGCCGACTGACCGCCACCTGAGGCGGATCTTTCTGCTTGGGCGTGAAGCGATCCACCCACTGCGTGCGGGGGTCGGACAACCAAGCCCACATCGGCTCGTACGTATTCGCAATCTGCCGGTGAAAGGCCTCGGCAACGAGTTGACGGGTCCGGGCCCGCTCCCCAAGCTGCTGCCTCGACAGCAGGCTTCCCAGCTTCGGCCCAAGACATTGGAAGAAATGGCAAAGGCTCAACAGGGGCTCGCGCGAGCAGACGTTCTTAATCGTCTGTGCTATCGCGCCGGACATTTCCGCGCCGGCGGCCAGATATCCGGCGGAGCGATCCGGCCGTCCGCCCGGCAAAACGGACCGCGTCCGACGAGCCTTCTCGCAGATGTCTGAAATCTGATTGACGAGCGTTTGCGCCTGCTCGTCGATGCTCTCCAACCAGCGGCTCGGCACGGTCCGCGTGTAGAAATCCGCGAGTTCCTCTCGCGCCAGCCTCTCAGCGACCCGCTCCGCCACGGCGGGCAGGTCCACCTGGATGATACGGCGACCGAAGGAGCCACACACATTCAAGAGGCTCTCGCCGGGACCGGTCCGCGCTCGCTCATTCTGTCTCAACAAGCCGCGGCAAGTGAGCCCATGGTACAAAAGAAACTCCGCACCGAGACGATGGAGCTGCTCGGGCCTTTCAAACCAGGTCTTGTCCGCGTCGCACCCATCGAGCAGAAACACCCTCTGCGCCAAGGCCTCATGCTGGAGTCCCGCCAGAAGCTGCTTCCAGGCTTCGAACCACTCCTTGTCGTACGTCGAATCGGTTACGGCGGCTCGGGCCGTCAGACCCAGAACCGTCATATCCTGCGCCGGATCCGCATGGCGCAGGACCTGCATCACTTTCACCGCGGACGCCACGGTCCCTGCCGTGGACAAATCGATGAGTACGTAGCAATTCATCCGATTCCGTCCGGGAGTAGCCGGATCGACGGACGGCTCGACCGAGCGCAGCCGGCGCACCAGGGAAGACAGCGAAGCCTGCAGCTTGCCCGGATCCTGTCCGACGAGCTCGGACCGTTCGTGACTCGATACCGATTCGGGCACCCGGAAGTCCGAGAGCCAGAGCCAGTCACACGCGACCATCGCTTCCCCGAAGGCATCGACGAGCGCCAGACCGAAGGGTCCCTGGACCGAGACCGTCAGACCTGCGGCGATCTCGGCAAACGCTGCCAGGGTCTTCTCGGCGCACGGACCCACTCCGGCAAACAGGATGGGCGGCGGTCCCATGACTTTATTTTGGCCGTCATTACCTCTCACGAGCCTCACCAGCTTTCCGGCAACTTCGTCTCTTGTCAGGCCTTCACGCCGTTGGTTACAGCCAGATCCTCTCGGAACTGCTGCATGTCGCCTCGGCACCTTTCGAGCACATCGAGAATACTCTGCGACTGTCCGTCCGGCAGTGCGGCGGCACACTGGCTCATGTTCTGAATCAGACCCTCCATCAACGCCGTGCACCGATTCACACCCTGGTGCACGGCATCGGCGTTGATCAGCGGCAGATCATGCAGCACCAGATTGATCCGGGAATCCGTGCCCCCGAACAGCTCCGCCATGCGAACACTCACCTCGGGGTCTTTCAACGATCGCATCTGGTCCCGCAGCCGTCCGTTCATGGCATCGAGCAGCTTCCGGAGCGAACCGAGCTTCGCCGCGTTGGCCTCATAGGTCTGCCTTTCCATCGTATCCTTGCGTGACCCCAGCTCGTTCCGCCATTCGGCCAGCGCGCTCTGGAAAGCAATGTACCAGTTCTTGTCCAGCCAGAGATCGGCGTATTCAAAGCCCATGCGCTGGGCGTACTCGTCCGTGGCGGCCACGTACTTCTTATACCGGCTGATGGCCTCGAGGCAAAAGCCGTAGCGCAGGCGCAGGAGCTGAACCCATTCTCCCGTGACGTGCCGGTAGTCGTCGTCGACACTCGCCTCGCGCAGGCTGACCTCGCAGTTATGCGTCAGCAATTGCGGGACACAGGCATTCGACACCTGCTGGACTACCGTGACATCGAGGGGGGCGGCGTACTTTCTCGACTTGGACAGGTCGATCTTCGGTTCCGCCAGCCGCCAAATCTCGCAGATGCTCCGATAGTAGGGATGCTCGTTGATCGCCTGAGATTCGGATAGTCCGTTCCGGAAGATTTCCCACCCGTGTGTCTCCAGGCTCCTCAGGAACCGCTTCATGTCGGTGGACAGCTTGCCCAAGCTCGCCGCCAGACGATCTTCGACGGCCCGAACATCCGCCAGATCCGGCTTGACGTCCCTGACCGATAAGATCGTCTCAAACAGGACGGGCTTGAACAGGCTCTGGCGGAAATCCCGGGCCGCCACCGCGTTCAACGCCTGGACCGATTCCAGCGACACGCAGAGAGGCGTCGAGAAGAAGTCCGCCAGGCGCGGCTCCCCGCCGGCCCGACCCTCCCCATCGCCGCGATTGACTCGTTCGCCGGCGATCCTTCGCTGCAGGGCCAGAGCCACCACCGCCTCCAGAGACTGCTTGCGGATGGCAAAGGCCCGCAACGTGGTCTTGATCGACCCGACGGTGTCCTCGTGCAGTAATGCCTCCGCCAGCGAGTTCCAGCAGGAATCGACGATCTCACCGACCAGCGGTGTGACATCGCTGCCGGTCCAGGAGAGAGGCGAGACCCGCAGTTGCAGGCTCTCCAGCCCCTGCTTGACCTTGGCGAGGATGTCCGTGATAACCATATTGACTTTTCGGGCCGCCGAAGCCTGCTTGTGACTGAGCGTGGTCTCGAGACCTTCCACCCAGGCATCCAGACATCCGCCGAACTGACTGATCGGCCTCAGTTGCTCGGCGTTGAAGAAGTCCGCCTCGATCATCTCCTCGGCCGCCTCGAACAGGCTTTCAATCGGTTTGCCGGGAGCCAGGACCTTCTCGCTCTCTTTTCGGGCGACCGGAATGAGGGAGGACTCCAGATGCCGGCGCACGGCCTGCACGACGCTCGACACGACTTCCTGCGACGTTCCCCGGCCGGGCGGCTCCCAGCGGAAGGCCACCGCCGGCTGGATGAGCTCGCTCGTGCCCGGGGACGCGCTCAGGATGGTCGCAATCCTCTTTTGCACCTCCTGGCGATACTGGGCACGCGCCTGCTCCCGATCGGCGTTCAGGGTCTCCAGCTCGGTCAGGATTCGTGACTCGATATTGGCCCGCTTCTGCCCGGGCGTTCCGCACCAGAAACCATAACTCGAGAAACATTGTCGATGATTGTTGACCGGGTCCCTCTGGGGCAGGATTTCCGCGAGCTTATTGTTCGCATCCGACCGGACCTGCTGACTGAGGGGCTCCAGCACCATACCCCGGACGACGCGTGCGATGAGCCGGACCAGATGCTTGCGGTCGCCGCTGCCCATGTCCACCTGGCCGTTGAGCAGGTACAGGAAGTTGAACGGGCCCGTATCCCGGCGGAAACAATCCTCGCCGCTGCGGTCGCTGCGATATCTCACCCGGATATCCGGCCGGCGCTCATCGCTGAGGAATTCAATCTGGTCCAGCGTGGCGCAAGCGGTCGCTTCGAGCTTGGGCCGGAGCATCGGGTCCACCCGGAACGCATCGGGCAACAGCAGATGACCGATGATCTCGGCGGGCTTGGGGAAGGACTCGCGCGACCACCAGCGCAGATTGTACGCCATGTCGATGAGCATACCGGCCCCGGTCCCGCCGCAGACGCTGCTGGCGATGTGCACGGCCGGAGCGCCGTCGGAGGCCAGAATGTACTGGTCCGGCTGCTCCTCCATGATCTGCTGCGTGCTCGTCCGCAGGCTGCTGAAGCGAGTCGCCACCGCCTCGTGGATGATCGATTCACGCAGCTCGAAAAACACCAGGCGTCCCAGCCGCGGAATGCCCTGGCAGCCGTAGTCGGCGAACGTCGCGTCCTCCCGGAACCCGCGCATCCAGTCCAGATGCGGATGGAATTCCGGGTAGCTGGCGTTGTCCCGCACGATTTCCCCGACGTCGATGAAATGAAACAGGTTGATGAAGTCGGACATGCCGCCTTCCGGCGGGCCGCCCTCATCCGAGGCATCGGTGTCGAGTTTCAGAAAACGGATGAACGAGGGGATGTGCCCGAACAGCTCGCGAATGTAGTGTTCCGCCCACTGGCATACGAGCACACCGGTACCCCCCAGACCCACAATGAGCGTGGGCCGCACGACGATTGGATTATTGCTCAGTCGCATTCTACCTTCCTCTACTCTCTTTCCCTGGATTCTGCATCCGGTTTCTATGAGCTGAGTTCAGAGCTGGTTTGCTGCCAGCCCGGAGCGGTCGTCTCCATCTCCTCGGATGCCAGTCTTCTGACCCTGACCGTCACGCGCATGTTTCTATCGATGCCATCCGCCTGATAAGGAAGATCCAGGTTGATGGATTTGGACTGTCCCTCCTGCGGCAGATCGAGCAGGCCACCCTGGCTGGACCAGGCGCGTCCGCGTCGGGCCCCCGGGCCGGTCCAGACACACAGCAGACCGGTGTGCACGCGCTGCGCGTCCCCGCGGATCCTCGGGATGATGGCCGTCCAGGCCCGGCGGCGCGCAAACAAGGCCCGCCGCAAGAGAACCCGAATGGGGCCTGCCACAAAGGCCGCCGCCATCAAGAGAACACCCAAGGCCCGGCCCGACGTGGAATCCGATTCGGAGTCCCGTTGTACCAGGTCTCGCCCGACCATACCCCAGCGCCCACGCAGATACCGCGTGTACAACTGCATCTCTTTTGCCAAAGACGTCTCGTGCAGATCGAGCAGCACCGGATTGTCGAGCCGGACCGGATCCACAACGGCAATGTTCTCTTCCAGTCGCATATCGAGAGCAAGCTTGCTCGGGCTCGGCACGAACCATCGCAGCAGCGTGGTGAGGACGGTCGCAAGCACGACAGCCGCCAAGGGCCACCAAAAGAGCGGAACGACCCAAGGCGCGTCGAGGTTGACGGCATAGATGTCGCTCCACTCGGCGACCACCCGGTCCGCGGGCGAGCTGGTGGACGGACGCGGTAGCGATTCGGACGCTTGTCTCGGCCGATAGGCAACCGACGCGACGAGAGAGTATCGCTCCTTCACGCCGGACCGCGGCCAGCCCCAGAACTTCCAGCGGGCGTGCTGCGACAGAACCTTGACCGCCTTCTCCGCCGCATCGTCGGCAATCCGGAAGGTCCGCAGATCGGCCTGGTCCGCCGTGGCGCCGCCTCGCTGCTGCAGTCCCTCCAAAATACGAACATCCGCCGGTTTTCCGGCCGGACTCCCATCACGATCGCGCCACATGTAGACAGTGATCTCCGACGGGGCCCACTGGCCTTCCAGCTCCGGCGCCGCCCGGAAGATGGGCCGCACCCACAGGTCCGTGGACCCGTCGGAAGCCAGCTCCGCCCGCGTCAGTTCCATAGCTCCGCCGGTACTCGTGCCGGCGAGCACCAGTCTCTCCAACACCGGCGGGACCACGCGAATGCCCGGACATTCCCACCTCATGAACTCCAGGCCCTGCGAGGACAATCGGAACTGCACCTTCCCGTCCTTCAATACATCGACAGCGGGCAGGAACGAAGGAGCCTTGACCGACAGTTGTTGGGTGTCCCGAGTCTCCGCCTTGCCCGGCGCGGTCGTACCCTCCAGCCAGACTTCCGGCTGTCCCGGTAATTGGAACTGAAACATGGCGGCTGACGACCGGCTCAGGCCGCTGCTGTCCGGGTACAGCGTCACCTGGTACTCGAACGGCCACTGCCGCACCCGCGCAGTCAGCCATGCGGGAGGAGCCGCCGCAGGTTTCACCTCGTACTGCTGGATGGATGTGATGACCGGCGTCAGGAGATACAAGGCCCGGCGGCCGGATTGCGGGTCGTTGCCCGTGACTTCCAGGGCATACTCGCCATTCTCGGTAATCTGGGTCTCACGTGCGAAAGAGCCGTTCGCGGCCAGATCGCTCGCATCGGAGAATACCGCCACCCACTCGCCGTTGGCGGCCGCGCGCCGCAACAGCCGGATCGTCGTCTTCCATGCGCTCGGCCGCCCGGCGGCCTGGTCCACGCTTTGAATATTCATCCGCAGACGCGTCGAGAGCCGGGTCGTCAAAGCCGAGAACCCGCCATCGCCTTTGACCCACTTGCGGGAGTCGAATACAGGTTCCTCGCCCGTCGGCGTGAGCCTGTGAACCGCCACGGCCAGGCGAGGCTCCCGGACCAGCACGTGCGCGTAGGCGTGTTGTACGGAGGGGCTGGCCGCGCCCTGCGCCGCCGGCGACTCCACCGTCAACTCGATGACGGCGCGGCCGGTGGCGGTGGGCGTAAACACGGCGTGTCCGCTGAGCTCGCACGTCTTGGTCGAGCTGTCGGCCGCGACGGACAGCCACTCGACCGTACCGGTGACATTCTGGGCATCACCGCTCTTGGGCGATACGGTGACCACGCAGGATTTCTTGAATTGCTCGATGGCCGCGCTGTGCCGCGAATCGCCGGCCATATAGCCGCTGAAGACGGCCCGCAGCGGCACCTCGACCGGCTCCCAGGCATAACCGGGGATATCCGTCGGCGTGCCGTCACCGACCATCAGGTCCTTCAGGGCCACCCGGCGATCCCCCGCGCGGAACTGGCCGGCCTTGAGCTTGATCTGCAAGGCACGGTCCGCGCCGGAAGGTTGCATCGTCACGTGCACGTAGATCGGAACCGTTTGGCCGGGGTTCAGAGCGGGCACCACCCGTTCGATCTGCGCCTTGTTGGTGCCCGATGTCATCGGCACATCCACAAAGACCGGTTCCGCCGGCTCCGGTTGCGGGATTTCAAAGCGAACGGCCGACACGTTCTGGTCGGCCCGCCATTCGGCGGAAAACTGGGCCGGCTCGCCACAGAACAGGGTCTCGGAGATCGGGCCGCGCCGCTCGTCCGGTGGGCCCTGCTGAACGCCCCACTTGAAGAGTCCCTTCGCCACAGGATCGATGACGGCGTAGGTCTTTACCGCGTCCTGGAGGCTCTCCATGGTCCCGCTGAGGTCAATCTCACACTTGTCGGCCGGCGGTATGGGAACGTTGGACTCCACGAAGTACGTTGCGGTGATGGTCCTCCCGGCATAGCCGCCCGGCTGCGGGGGCTCCAACCGGTGACTGTCCGGCCCCATCACCTGCGTCACGCCGGAACGCGTGTCGACGGTCCGCATGCGTGCCTCGGGCAGGGTCTCCGGAAACAGACGCAGGATCTTGTCCCGAAACCGGTCGAACACCGGAAACGCCGAGATGCTCAGCGGCTGCTTGTGAAGCTCACCGACCCACAGCGCCTCGCGGGGGTCCGTAAAGGTACACTCGACGCGAAGCGGAGCCGGCACGTAGGCCATCTCGAATTTCGGAAGCTCGATGTGCCGAACGCCTGCGAACGTCCGAACATCCACCTCCGCCCATCCGCGGAGCACTTCCTCACGCTCGACGAGGTCGATACGCTCGGTGACCAGCTTGCCATCATCGTCTTTGACGAGGGACCATTCCGTTTGCGAGAGCGGCTCGACGTGCAGCACACCGGACAACGGCTCGACATTGAACTCGCCTTTGCCGGAGGCCCGGAAGTAAACGCGCTGCCCACCCTGGGAGCTGATGTGGATTTGCCCCGCCGCCGGAGGCACTTCCTGAAGCACCTGATCCGTAACGGCATTCACGACCTCCAAGCCCACGCATTCCGCGTGCACGTACACATCGCTCGTGAAGTACAGCACGGGGACATTAACTTTGGCCACCGAATCCCGCACCTCACAGGCGAGTCGATACAATCCCGGCATCGCGATGGTAAACGGCTCCGTCTCATAGAGTTGCCCGGGCACTGTCCATTGCCCCTTCTCCATGACAAAGGAATTCGTCTCATCGCCCAAGACCCCTTTGATGTAAACCGAAAGGCCTTGTCCGCCTGCGGACGACTCTCCGGCCGAAAGGTCCGTCAGCTTCTTGTGCCGGTCGAGCAAACGAGCTTTCAACTGCACCCGTTCATGACGCCACCAGGGCAATTCCGGCGTCATCTCCAAGTGCATCAGAAAATCCGGCACCCGGTAAATGCGCACCGAGGCCTGCGATTCGTCGCCCTGCAGAGCCAGCCTCCATCGCCCTTGCCAGGAACGATTCACGAAAGCCCCGGTATCGGGCCGGCGAAGGACGACCGTCTGCTGGCGGGGCGAGGAGATGATGTTGGCGCGAATCTCAGGTGCGGTCTCCAAGCCGCCGTTCCTGACCAGAGTGCGAGGTCCGACCCCCCCGGTCCCCTCCGGCTCCAGCGTCACCGACTCCAAGGGAGTCCCTACCGTCACGATGGCCCAATCATAAGGACTGACAATGAGGTCGCCGCGCACCTGGGTCCCGAGACCGAAGACATCCATCAGGATATCCGCAAAACCGGTTTCGCGCGTGAGCCGATAGCCCTTGCCCCCCGTCATGGAGGCGATCGACTGCATCATGTCCTCGGCGACCAGGTTCTTGCCGGCCAGCCGCACCTGCTGTTCCGTGGAACGAAGGGCCGCCTCGTTGATCAGGATGGGATACACCTGAATCTGCTGCTCGGCCAGACGCTTGGCCATCGTCAGAATCGGGCCGCTGCCGCGACTCAATTCCCGCGCACTGTCGTAAGGATCGCCGTTGCTCAGGATGATCAGCTTGCCGGGCCCCTGCCCGTACCGCTGGCGTGCCATCCGAATGCGACTGGCCGCCCAATTCATGCCGTCGGCGACGTCGCTGTGGTAGGTGGCCTGAAACTCCGCCGGCCGCACCATGTTGCGGCACGCCGACTCATTCAGATAGGTCTGACCCCACCGCAGCAAAGGCCCTGTCTCTTCGCTCGGCAGCGAGTACCTCACCTTGTCCGAGAAGTGCGTGACGCCGACGTAGACGTCCGAGTAGAGAAACGGCAGCAACTGCAGGAAGACGAGCTGCCCCTCATCGCGCAGCGTCCGCCGCCTTCCCAGCGAATCCGATGTGGGGGGATCGGTGTTTTCCATGGCCCCCGAGACATCGACGGCAACCACCACATAACACGGCTCCGGTCGCCCGGAGACAGTCTTGGAACCTTGCGCATCGGCCGCCTGGGCCGAAGCCAGGGCTCCCATCAACGATATGGCACTGACTGCTATTGCGTACATATTATCCTGCATCAGGCCCGAACCCCGCCAGGCACGTCCTGCGTTCGGGCGAAATCATTTTTCCTTCTCCGAGCTGCCACGGTCCTTTCCGGGACCGTCCGTCGTATCATCACAACCATCCACCGCAGCGGCGTGTTTCATCCCGCCGCCGGCCGGGCCCTTCGCCTGCGCACCACCCACCATTAGAGACTGGCCCGCAGAGAGAGCCGCTCTGATCCTCTCGACCTCCCGGCCAATGTCCTGCTCCTGAACCTGCTGCCTTGCCTCTTCCGGCACCGCGTCCACCCAGGCCTCCAGGCGAGTCAGTACCTGCCTCTGTACCTGGGGCGAATCCTGCTGACGGAACTCAGCGAGATAAAGCCCCGTGGCTGCCCGCTTGAGTTGTTCGCGCCGGTCAAGGCCCGCGCCAACGAGTCCGGCGTAGCACCTCTTTGCCTCCTCGAGCCGCGGGGGCTGCGCATGCAGAAGCTGCTCCGCTTCCACCAGGCGCCGAGCCTTTCCGCAGGACTCCAGGAATAGATTCACCGGATGGCGCGGGTCGCCGCGCCCCGGCACCTGCGACGGGCCGGCTAACCAACAGTCGAGGCACTTGTTGGCCAGACCCTCCGCCCGCCCGATCGCCCCCACGTCCCCCCTTTCCAAAAGCGGCCATAGCGTTGCCTCCACGCACTGCCACAGGCGGCCGAGCCTCTTCGAGCCCGGGGCCATCTGCTGGAAGGCACGCTGCAATAACCGGCCCGCCTGATCTACAGGGCCGCGATCACCATCCTCACCCGATGCATTCGCACTTTGTGACATCGCGTCGGACAAGCGGTTCGCGGCGGCCCACAAAGAATTCTGGGCATCCGTCAGGCTTTCCCCCTGTGGATCCGCCGGCGAACAGGAGCACGGCAATCCGAACAACGGCGCCACCGCCGGCCACGCGTCCGGTTTGAGACTGAGGGCTTTGGCCAAGTCATCTTCCACCTGTTCCCAGCCGGCATCGTCCGCCCGCAGAGCAGCCAAAGCTCGGTGCAGATGGTACTGACCCTGATGGCCATCAAGCTGCTCCTTGAGTTCGGACCAATCCTCGATCCGGCCTTCCGGATCGTTCAGATGGCACTGCGCGAGCGCTCGATACACCGACTCCGGAACCGGCATCCCCCAATCGGCGGGCCAGTTCTGTCGCACCTGGCGCAACGAGCCCCGAATCCTTTTGCGGATCTCCACCCGGTTGAGCCGGTGCATGTGTCGCTCCACGCGGGCATTCAGCTCGTCGAGCAAGCCGATCGTATCCCGGCCGGCCTGCGGCGCCGGCTGGGCTCTCAAGTGCTGTAGCCTGCGCTCCAGGTCCTGGTATTCTCTCCCGGCCCGGCAGGGATCGGTCAGCCGGCAGAATTGCTCCACCTCCGAGATCAGCCTGGTGCAGGCTCTTTGGAACTCAAGCTGTTCCTTCTGGTTCTCGATCTGGGTGATTCTTTCCAGTTGGGCGTCCACGCGTGCGAGCAGCCCGGCCAGCCGACCACCCTGATTGAGCGAAGACAGGATTCTCCGCTGGCCCTGCAAGCGCGCCCGCGCGAACTCGCAATGGTCCAGGGCCAGACGCCCCTCGATGTCCGCCAGCTCCTCCTGCGCGAACCGTTCCGCCCGGCTCAACGGACTCTCCAGCCTCGTCAGAGACGAGGGAATGTCGTTGCTCAAGAGCAAGGTCGCCGCCTCCGCACAACTCGCCGACTGCGGATGGCGGACGGCGGATGGCGGGTGCGCACCACGATTCGAATCCGGGGTCTGGGGACCATCGCCATCGGGGCGACATTCCCATAACGATAGAAGCGACTGCGGATTCGTGAATGCGGGTTCTGGATTAGCGCTGCGCGCCGGGTCCGCCAGCCGGAACCCGCAATCCGAAGGCCACCTGCGTGCCTCGCCGGCCAGGCGCATGGTCAGTGTGTTGAGCCGTCGGAAGGTGGGGGCCCGCAGGATCCGTAAGTCCCGCTCCGAGCAAGGCTCGGGGACCACGGCCCGGGGTTCGGGTGCCACTTGACCCCTGCCCCCCGACCCCTGGGGTTCGCTTGACGGAGGCTCGAGCCACCAGGTTCTCTCCTCTTCCGGCAGGTGCAGGAAGAACTCGGCCAATTCCTCATCCACCACTTGCGTGAGACTCTCGACGCTGAGAGAGACGTTGATGAGGTTCAGAAGATTGAAACAGGCCACCGGCAACCCTCGTGACGGTGAATCACCGATTTCGGATGGAGGACTCGTGGCGAGTGTCTCTTTCGATCCGCCATCGGGTATCGCCGCCCGCGCCAGGTCCTCCACGCCTTCGAGCCGTCCCAGGCGGATGCGCAATACCCCTCTATTATTGCAGGCTAACAGGCGCAAACGGCTCTCGCCGGAGGACATTTGCAGGAACGCGTCATAGAAGCTGATGGCGCTGTCATAGCGGTCCATCAATTCATTGAGCCATGCCGCCGTCCAGAAGAATCGGGCCGCAACGTGAGGATTGGCCCAGCGCCACTGGCAGAGGTCCTCGACCCGGACGCGAAGCTTCCGTATATCAACCGTCGAAGACTCCGGTGCGCACAGGGCGCGGAGACGTTGCAAGAGCTCGCCCGTCAATGCCTCGCAGTAGGATGATCCGAGGGACTGCTCGAGAGACTGCTCCGATGCCCCCCCCGAGGTCCTGGATGGATTGCACCGATCCACCCTGCCATCCAGCACCATCCGTGCCAGTGAAACCGGCGTCGTCTCCACTTCGCGACCATCGATACGCACACACAGCATGACGAGTAACCCGTTCTGAGTCTTAGGCTCTTAGTTACAGGGGCTTTGCTCGGTTCGACTTGAAACTAAGACCTTAGAACTCACTCCGTTTGTCATTTTTCGCCCCTCCCCGAAACGCTCCTGGTCGTGCCGCTCACCCTACGGCCGACCACAGGATGGGGATCTCAAAGTCAGACGCCGTCAAGCCTGAGGTCCGAATTGTAGCACCCCTATCGGACCGTGTCAACTTTGGTGTATGCGTACTACGTCCTCAAATCATATCGGTTTTGCGTTTTCCTGTAGTGAATCCTGCGGTAGCAGCCCAGCGGATCGCAGGATTCCGCCACATGTCCCGACAAATGATGATGTTCTCGGACTTACCGCTCTCCGGAGGACCGAGAACGGGGGACGGATGACGGCCCATCCTCTGCCTTCTGTCCCCTGTCTTTTGTCACCCGTCTTCTGTTTTCCTCGGGGCTCTTGCAGGAGGTCACGTTCTCTACAGTCGGGCCGCCGAATCGCCGAAGAACGCAGGGAGAGTCATGAGTTCTGAGTTGTGAGTCTCGAGTTGGTTGTCCCTCCACTCCAGGCCCGACGCCGAGAACTCAAAACGAAAAGGGCACGACGACGATGGTCCATACGTTTTGTACGTTAAAGGAAGCCGCCGAGACGCTTCATGTCAGCGAAGAGCAAGTCGAGGCCATGCTTCAAAACGCCATTCTGCGCGAGTTCCGGGAGGGACCTTATCGGCTGTTGAAGGCTGCCGAGGTCGACGCGCTCGCCGCTGCCAATGGCCCGCCGCAAAGCCCCGATTGCGGAGCAGAGATCGACACCTTTCTCGATCCGCCGTTGCAGATGAGGCTTCCCCGTTGTGCCGCGGTGACGATCCAACCGCCAGAGCGCGGCGTGCCACGTCCGAGAAACACCGAACGAGTACGCCAGCAGGCGGCCCCGGCTTCGGGCCAGGCCCACGCTCGTGTGAACACGTATTATGCAAATGCCGGAGCATACCAGCACAAGCGCAAGAAGAGCACCCAACAACCCAAACCTCCCGTCCATGTGCAGGCACAGAGTCTATCGGTTCGGGAATGGCTTTGGAGCGGATTGACCCAGGACCGACCGGTGGCAATCGCCGTCCTGTTCGGCTTTGTGCTGACGATCCTGGCGGCACTGGCCGCCGGCGTGTGCCTCCTCGCGGAGGGTCTATAAGTTGCGGAGGGCGAATCATACATGATGAGAACAATTGCCGTTGTTAACCAGAAAGGCGGTTGCGGCAAGACCACGACAGCGGTGAATCTGGCCGCCGCCATGGCCGAGCAGCGCCAGCGCGTCCTGCTCATGGACCTGGACCCCCAGGCGCACGCCACCATCGGCGTCGGCTACGATCCCGACACCCTGGAACGGACCATTTACGACTCGTTCACGAACCCGCAGGTCACTCTGGCCAGCGTAATCCTGCGTACGACCATGGACCAGTTGTCTCTGGCGCCCGCCAGCATCATGCTGGCCGGGGCGGAAATCGAGCTGTCTCCAATCGCCGGCAAGGAGCTCGTCCTCGGCGGGCGGTTGAAATCCGTCTGGGACCAGTACGATGCCTGCGTGATCGATTGTGCGCCTTCGTTCGGAGTCCTGACCATCAGTGCACTGGTGGCCAGCAGCGACATCCTCGTGCCCATCCAGGCACACTACTACTCCCTGGAAGGGCTCCGACGGGTCATAGAGACCATTCGCCTGATCCGGGAACGCTTCCATCCCTATTCCGCCGGACATCTGAGCATTCTCCTGACGCTCGTCGAGGACCGGACGACCCTGAGCAAACAGATTCAACTGCAGGTGCGGGAGCTCTTCGGGCCGGTGGTCTTCAACACCGTGATCCACAACAATGTCCGGCTCTGCGAGGCACCGAGCGCCGGTGAGCCCGTTCTGCTCTACGCCCCTCGCAGCCGGGGCGCGGTGGAATACCGGGCGCTGGCGGCCGAGATCCTGGGAAGCTCGGCCTGCGTCGAGCCGGCCCGCCGCGGCTCGTCCAAGCGAGGCATTCAGAAGGACCTGTCCGCCATATTCGGAGATCTATGCCCCGCGAACGAAAGCACGCCGGAGAGCAAAGACCGGACCCCAAACAAGCCGGAGCCCCAGCCGCCTGCACCGAAGGAAAAAGTGGTGCTGTCCAGCACTTGATCTTGCGGGCGGCTCCCGGCTCGGGGCAAATACGTCTCCCCCGCCGGCCGGGTTGATCATCACCCGCCAACGTCGAGTGCCTTCTTCACAGCCTACCCCGTCCCACCTGCGAATCCGGGCCCGAGAATACCTTGACTACCAGTTCTGGACCGCGGACTTCGGGCGGTCGGTACAGGTTACGGCGCCAATCCGCCATCAATTCACAACCGGCCCGCCAGACCACGTAAAGTGCCCCTGCTGATCGTCCGATGAAACCAACGCGAACTCTGCGCACGTCGCGTGGTTCACGTGCAGAGACGGAAAACGTCGCGTCTCGGCAAAACGAGGCACAGGCATATGAAGAAATCCAGTTCGAGGGCTCGCACCCGACCTCGACAAAGGCGCGGGCCGGACAGGACTGACGACGGACGCGATTCCGCTGCTCAAGAAACGGTCGCATCCGGACGGCTGCGGACCGGCGGACCTCAGGGCGGTTCGCGCGCGCTGAAGCACGGGCCTAACGGCCGTCAGGGAGACCGGAAGATGGAAGGACAGACGCTGCGCGTGACATTGGCCGGCACCATGTATCAGCGAGGCAACCGCTGGTGGTGGTGGGTGAGATTGCCCGGAGAAGACCGGGCAAGACCTCGGCCTTTGAAGGTAAAGGGAGCCAGGGCCGCTGCCTCGGACCGCAAGACGGCGGAGACGATCGCCTTCGAGATGTGGGAGCAGGCCATCCGGGAACAGGCCGCCAGGCAGATCGAGGCCCAAAGCGGTCAGAAGCTCGCCACACTCAAAGCGCAGTTTCTGGACAAGGTACGCCACTTTACCGAGATCGTCGAGCGAGCCACCGCCAAGGCAGAAGCCGAGGCCCAAGCCAGAGCCGCGGCCGAAGCCAAGCTGGCCCAACTCGCCCAAAGCGGGGGACGAACAGCAGAGGATGCAGGACCGGGGACAAAGGATAAAGGACCGATCGGAGACTGCCGGCTGCCGACGGGGGATTGGAATCGCAGCCCTGACCCTCAATCCGCAATACCCGATGCCGCTGTGCGAAGCACGAGCGCGCCATCACGTGGTCCGCAATCCGCCATCGACAATCTGCAACCAGGAGTGGGCTGCTGCGAATGCTGCGGCGCGATGAGTATCCCGGCAGCGCAGCTTAAACAAATCGACTCCGGCCAGTGGCTCTGCCCGCGCTGCCTGGCTGCCCTGCAAGCCGACGCCGCACGAATCCAACCTCATGCCAGCGTGGAACGTCCCGCGTGGTGAACACGCGCCACGCCGCCACTTATGGTCCTCATCTGCCTTGCTCGGGTCCTATTCCTTGCGCTCATGGCGAAGGCGCGGAAAACCGCGGCAGCCTCCTGACCAGAAGAACCAAACAGGCGGCCGCGATGCCCACCAAATCGGCGGCATAGTCTAAAATGCTGGCATGTCGACGGACGAGAGGTTGCGTGATTTCATCGAGAGCGCCGATGGCGGCCAAGGCACAGAGGATCGCCAGAAATAACGGCAGACGCACCGGCCTCCTGAGGGAAAGCATAAGAGAAGCGCCTACCACGCCGTAGGCCACGAAGTGTTCGAGCTTATCATGCCAACGGTGCTGGAATACCCGAGGCAAGGCATCCTGCGGAATGTGGGTGAGTGCGAGCACTCCCAGCATGCTCAACAGCGCGATGATGAGCCAGCGGGGGTGAAAATAAGATGTGAATCCGTTCGTCGTCATGCCTGGCATTGTATCAGCCGCGCGGCTGGTTGTACACAGCCGATTCGACGTATGGCACGGGCCGCGTGTACTCATCTTCGATGACCGGCCCGTTGCCTTGCGTACTCTTGCACAGGCGTAGAGCAAACGACCCCATCCTCCATGAGAATGTGATGACACTGATACTCCGTCAGCGATTGTCCATCTAACGGACCGTCACTTCTTCATGCTGAGCAGGTACTGTCCCAGCGTCATCATATGATTGCGCCGATCGACCTTCTTTTGCAGCACTCGGGGTCTCATCCACAGGCGGTAACAACTGAGGTGCTGATCCTGCGGACTTGGCTTTGTCTTTATGCAGTTCATCGTAACCCTCTCAATGGACAGGCTGGGGCCGCTCGGTTCCGAGACCGCCGGCGGCGGAACTCCACAGCCGATTCCAAATCAGCGCGAGACCGCGAATTGCGGCAGGACAGCCTGCGGAGCCTGCGCGGGCGCCACCTGCTGCTCGGCGCGGCGATACCCGTCCCAGATGTTGCGCGCCTGCAGGGGGACGTCAAAATACGGCGTCTGCGTATTCAGGATGGGGGACTCCACGATCTCGTGAATCCCATCCCGGCGCTCCCGCATCTTCCTCAGAATCCGCGTGAGCTGTTCCTCCGGGACATCCAGCGCCGCTCGCGCATCCTCATAGCGAATGCGCAGGATCCCCGTGCTCACCTGCTGGGCGACCCAATCGCACAGCCGCTTCTGCTCCTCCGTGAGATCCAGTTGAAACTGCTCCGTTGGGCTGAATATCATGCTTGGCACCTCCATTCTTTGGGGCCCAAAAGGTCGCGCGCCACGACTGTTCTATCGGTCGGATCGGAGGGTGTCTTGACTACCGGAGGTGTCAAAAATGGAGAGGGAAAGGCAGATTTCCGGCGGCCGGTGTAGAGACGCCGGATCCTGCATCTCTGCAGACGTGCCTTCAGACCCTGTGGGTCCGCTTTTCATATGCCGAAGCTGGTGCCTATGGCGACCGCCGCTTTGACCAGGCCATGGTTTTTGGGCACTGTTTTGATCCGACCGGCCACCCGCCTCAGCGGAATGCTCGAAAACTGGCCGTCCTTCAGGACGACCAGGTGATTCTTGACCCCTTTCATCAGCAGCACGACGCCCGTATACCCGAAATTCGTGGCTAGGACCCGGTCGGACGGCGTGGGCGTGCCGCCCCGCTGCACGTGCCCGAGGATCACAGCCCGGCATTCGAGACCCGTCCTGGCGTTGATGTCGTCGGCCAGCACGGGTCCGATCCCGCCTAAACGGATCGGGTCGGGACTGCCGGCGATGCGCCTGCTGACCACCATCTGTCCGTCTTGGGCGCGGGCCCCCTCCGCCACCACGATAATGCTGAACCGCTTGCCGCGGCTCGAACGGCCGAGGACGTACTCGCACACCTTCGACAGGTCATAAGGAATCTCCGGAATCAGGATGACGTCGGCGCCCCCGGCGACGCCCGCGTGCAGGGCGATCCATCCGGCGTACCGGCCCATGACCTCTACGATCATCACCCGATGGTGGGAGCTGGCGGTGGTGTGGACTTTGTCGATGGCCTCGGTCGCCGTCCTCACGGCCGTATCGAAGCCGAACGTGACGTCCGTCCCATACAGGTCGTTGTCGATGGTCTTCGGCACCCCCATAATCGTCAGGCCCTTTTTCGCCAGCCGGGCCGCCACCTCCATCGTTCCGTCACCCCCGATGCAGACCAGGGCGTCGATCTTGCGCTCTTCCAGCGCCCGCAGGCAGTCATCCGAGACATCCTGGTACTGGATCTGCCGACCTTTCTTGATAGCGAACCGAAAAGGATTGGCGACGTTGCTCGTGCCGAGAATCGTGCCACCGACCGTCAGAATGTTGCTGACGTCGTTGAAGCTCAGGCGGTCCATGCGGTTCGCGATCAGACCGAGGTATCCGTCCTGAATTCCCCAGACCTCCAGGTCATACCGGTTGATGGCCGTTTTTACCACGGCCCGAATCACCGCATTCAACCCGGGGCAATCCCCGCCGCCCGTCATCACGGCAATCGATCGAATTCGTTTGGCAGCCATCTGCTCTCTTCTCCTTCACGTAGCACGGGCATCCCTTCGACTTCGCTCAGGGCAGGCTCTGCCCGTGTCTTCATGGGCAAGACGGGGTCCCCAAACGCGGTACTTTGCGTTTGGGGGGCCTATGCCCATGCTACGACCAACCGGATGCCCATACACATTCTCAGGCGGCAAGTCTCAGGTTTGAAGTCCGAGGTGTCAAGCTTGAAGTTTCGAGACGGCAGACTTCACAGCGTGGACACGCTGCGAGTGACATGGTATCCTGCCCGCGTGCAGAGGCAGCAAGCGAACGTCGATACAGGAGATTGGCCGCCATGCCGAAGACGAAGATCATTGCGACCCTGGGACCGGCCAGCAATAACTACACGGTGCTGCGAAAGATGGTCCGCGCCGGTCTGGACGTCGTTCGACTGAACTTCTCTCACGGGACGCACGAGCAGCACCTGGAATCGGTGCGCCTCGTCCGCCGGATCAACAAAAAGTACCGGCGAGCCATTCGCATCATGCAGGACCTCGAAGGCTTTCGCATCCGCATCGGCTCTTTCGGCAGTGGGACAACCAGGGTTCTCAAAAACCACTCCGTTGTATGGCTGACGAACGACATGCAGGCCCGGGGTCCCCAAACCATCCCCTTCGACTACACGGGCGACCTGCGCCGGATCAGGCCCGGACAGATGATCTATATCGATGATGGCAACCTCGCCTTGCGGGCCGAGAGCGTGCATGCCGACAGCATCCGGGCGACCGTCATCGAAGGCGGGGTTCTCAAGGAACGCAAGGGCATCAACATGCCCGGCGCGAACCTGGCCTTCAAGGGCATGACGGAAAAGGACAGGCAGGATATCCAGTTTGCCATCCGGCACGAAGTCGATTATGTCGCCCTGTCGTTTGTGAGGGACGCCGACGATGTCCGCGAAGCGGCCGGGATGGTCAAACCGAGCCTGCCGGATTGTCAGATTGTGGCCAAGGTCGAGAGCCGCACTGCCATTAGGAACATCGACGATATCATCGAGGCTGCCGACGGCGTCATGATTGCCCGCGGCGACATGGGCGTGGCGATTCCGGTCTACGAGGTCCCCATCGTGCAAAAACAGATCATCCGGAAGTGTAACGCCGCGGGCAAATTCGTCATCACCGCCACGCAGATGCTCGAACACATGACGGAGAGC
>Ga0315277_10004090_pt1 | contig 19570 bp, 15 predicted proteins | sample YL17G05_15_MG_FD_203695 | JGI IMG/M metagenome (GOLD analysis project Ga0315277, IMG submission 203695) | Sediment microbial communities from Yellowstone Lake, YNP, Wyoming, USA - YL17G05_15 | ecosystem: Environmental > Aquatic > Freshwater > Lake > Sediment | place: USA: Wyoming | collected... | reverse complement strand
CGCTCAACATCACGCTCATCAGGCGCGCGGCGGAGCTCGGCCTGCCGCTGCTGCTCCACACGTGGGGCGACGCCGAGGTGGAGTCGGCGGCGGCGGTCGCGCGCATGCTGCCGGAGATGCCTATCTTCCTTTTCCACATGGGCGGCAACGCCTGGCGGCTCGCAATTACGCGCGCCCGCGAACACTCGAACCTCAACCTCGAGATCGTCAGCACCATCCCCGAGCCGCTGCGCATACGCCAGGCGGTCGAGGTGCTCGGCGCAGAGCGCGTGTTCTTCGGGACGGACATGACGCTCTTCACGCCCGCGTACGCCCTCGGGCTTCTCGACGCCGCGGGCCTCGACGAAGATGACAGGCTGAAGATCCTCGGCCTGAATGCCATGAGGTTTTTCAGGGTTCCGGGCGGACGCCCGAAGGAGACAAGATGAAGGCGGCTGTCATCGTCGGCCGGGAAAAGGTCCTGGTCAAGGAAGTCCCCGCGCCCGAGCCGGGCAGGGGCGAGGTCCTCGTGGCGCCCAGGTACGCCGGTATATGCGGCACGGACGCCCACATATTCCTGGGCGAGTTCGAGGGGCGAGTGAAGTATCCGACCACGCTGGGCCACGAGTTCGCCGGCATCGTCGAGGCGGTGGGGGAGGGGGTCGCCTCTTTCGCCCCGGGCGACAAGGTGACCGTCGACCCTATAATCCCCTGCATGCGTTGCGTTGCGTGCCGCGAGGGCAACACCTCGGGTTGCAGAAGCCTCAAACTCCTCGGAGTCGACCTTGACGGGGCGATGGCAGAGTTCGTCGTGGCCGCCGAGGAACGCACCTTCAGGCTCCCCGACCGCGTCTCCGTTCGGGACGGCGCGATGGTCGAGATACTTTCCATCGGCGTTCACGCGACGACCCGCGGCGCGATCGACCCGGACGATTTCGTCGTGATACTCGGCGCGGGCAAGCTCGGGCTTTCGATACTGACGGTCCTGCGAACGACCGCGGCCGGAACCATCGTCGTGACCGACGTGAAGGACTACCGCCTCGAGATCGCGAGAAAGATCGGCGCCGACTACTGCATCGACTCGGGCAGGAAAAACGCGGTGAAGGAGGTCCTCGACATGACGGGTGGGCGCGGTGCCGACCGAGTCTTCGAAGCCGTGGGCAGCGCCCAGAAGAGCGCCTCGGGCCTCCAGCCCGTCGGCGAGGCCGCGGAGATGGTCCGAAGCGCCGGGCGCGTAATCGTTCTCGGCCAGGGGCCCGAGCCGGAACCGGTTTTCTGGCGGCCGTTCGTCTGGAAGGAAGCAACGCTCGTCACGAGCCGCGTCACGCGCGGCGAGTTCCCGCGAGCGATATCGATGCTCGAAAAGGGCGTCATCAACCCTGCGCCGCTTATCACGCACGAGGTGCCGCTCGAGTTCGTCCCCGATGCGTTCAGGATGATCGCGGACGACAAGGACCAGGCCGTCAAGGTGCTCGTCAAGATCGGGTAGGCGCTCGAATCGCCGGCCGCGGGGCGGCGCCCTATTTCTCGCGCCTGCGATGCGCCCCTAATCGGTATCCGATGAATACCGCCAACAGGATCGCGCCGAGCGCCAGCGTCACTGCAATCCACCTGTCCGCCTTCTTGAGGAAGTTGATGATGTCCGCGACGTGCGGGCTGAAAAGGTAGCCGACGAACGTGTAAAGCGGCACTTGGATGCAGGCGGCGGCGAGATCCGTGAGGATGAACTTGTAGGCCGGCAGGCGCAGCGTTCCCGCGGAAAAATACGTCGCCGCCCGGAGCCCCGACAGGAATCTTACCGCGAAAAGCGTCCACAGGAAGTGCCTGTGAAAGCGCTCTTCGGCCTGCGCGATCCGCTCCGGCGGCAGAAACCAGCGGAAAAACCTGTGCCGGAGGACCCTCGGTCCCCAGAACCGCCCGAGGCTGTATATCCACGAGTCCGCGATGATGACCGCGCCTCCCCCTACGGCGAGCAGGACCCACACGTTCATCGCGCCCTGGTAGGCGGCGGCCCCCGCGAGCACGAGGGTTATCTCCTCCGGAAGAGGAAGGCCGAACGCGGTAAGCACGATGGCCACCCCCACGCCGAGGTAGTTCGTCGCATAGAGCGTCGGGTTTGAGAGGTGCCTCACTATATTCACGCTTGTCACCGTGGGGCGCTTATCGCGGACAAGACGGCCATCACGTCGCTTGCATCGAACTTCTTGGGATTTGACTTTAGGGAACCCGAGGGAAGGCTCTCCTCGGCTATCAGCGCGAAGTCCGACTGTGCCAAGTGGTACGCGGCGAACTCGCGATAAATGCCGAGGCGGTCGTTCAAGGCGCGCACCGCATCGACGAGGTCGCCGCCCGCGATGGACGCGAGTCGCGCGAACTTCTCGGCGGAGTAGGGGAGGTTGATGCGGACAACCTCCGGCAGCATCACCGCGCAGGCAAGGCCGTGCGGCACCGAGTAGCGTATGCCCAGCGGGTGAGCGATGCCGTGGACGGCGCCAAGGCGCGCCGCCGAAAGCGACATGCCCGCCATGAGGCTTCCGTATGCAGCCGCCGCGCGCGCATCGATGTCCCGGCCGTCGCGGTAGGCGCGTTCGACGCTTCCCCACAGGAGGCGAAATGCCTCCACTGCCAGGGCGTCTGAGACCGGCCCCGCGTGGATTGAAACATAGGACTCCACCGCCTGGGTGACGGCATCCATGCCGCTTGACGCGGTGACGCGCGGCGGGCAGGAAAGCGCGAGTTCCGGGTCGACGAACGCCGCCGCCGCGATGAAGCGCCCGTTTCTGATGGAGGCCTTGACCTTCGCCGCCGGGTCCGATATGACGGCGTTGGGGGTCACCTCGGCGCCCGTGCCGCTTGTGGTCGCAATCGTAAGAAGGGGCACGCCCGGCCGCGCCTCAGCCTGGGTCGAAAGGAAAAATGAGGCGGGGGAGGTCTCCGTCGCCAGGCCCGCGGCGGCCTTGGCGGCGTCCATCGCGCTGCCGCCGCCGAGCCCGATAACGAGCTCGGCCTTCACCTCCCGGATAAGGGCGCGGACGCCGTCGACGGTCCCGGCCGTCGGCTCCTCCTCGACGCCCTCAAAGAGGGCCGCCTCCACGCCCGACGCCCTCAAGAGCGCGAGGACCCTGTCGAGGATGCCCGTCCGGCGCATGGCGTGCCTGCCCGTCACGACGACACAGCGTCGTCCGAAATCGGCTGCCGTCCTGCCCACCTCGCCGATGCACCCGACGCCGGTGAATATCCGCTCGACCGTCGTAAAGACTTGCGCCTGCCGTTCCATGGTGAAGTTATACTCTACTGCCGCACGGCGTCCTTTCAAGGGTGTGGCCCCGGCCCGCCGGCTTTCGTTTGAACGCCCGCGCGCCCGCCATATAATGAACCCTCGAAGGAGCGGCGATGAGGATACTTCTCACAAACGACGACGGCATCTACGCCCCCGGGATCGCGGCGCTCAAGGCCGAGCTCGCCGCCCTCGGCGAGGTGACGGTCGTCGCGCCCGAAGCCGAACGAAGCGCCGCCGGACACTCGATTACCCTCGACAGGCCGCTCAGGGTACACGACGTTTACGTGGGGGAGGTTTTCCTCGGTTACGCCTGCGACGGCTCCCCGGCCGACTGCGTCAAGCTCGGCGTCAAGGAAGTCCTTCAGACGGCGCCCGACCTCGTCGTGAGCGGCATTAACCTTGGCGCAAATGTCGGCATAAACGTGCTCTACTCGGGCACGGTCGCGGCCGCGCTCGAAGGCGCCATACTCTCTGTGACGTCCGTCGCGGTGTCGCTTGAGTCGTCCAAGAAGCCGGACTTCACGCCGGCGGCCAACATCGCTCGGGAAGTGATCGTCCAGATACTCGAGCGCCGTCCGCCGACCGGCAGCCTTTTCAACCTCAACGTACCGGCGCGCCCTTGTGCGGATATCAAGGGCGTTGTGGTCGCGCCGCAGTCGACCGTCTCATACGACGACGGCTTCGAGGTGCGGACCGACCCGCGCGGCGCCAAGTACTTCTGGATGACGGGCGAGCTCGACAGGAGGGAAGTCTCTCCCGACACCGACACGGCCCTCCTGGCTGACGGCTACGTTACGCTGACGCCCCTTACCTACGACCTCACGGACCGTCGTTTACTTGCGCAGGCCGCCGCATGGCGGATAGACATTACGAACGCCATGCGCGCCGGCCGCAACCACGGAGGCGTGAAATGAAGATCCGATGGATAGGACACGCGGCATTCTACGTCGAGACGCGCGACGGGCTTCGCATCCGCACCGACCCTTATGACAAGAGCGTAGGGCTTCCCATCAGCAACCTCCCCGCGGACGTCGTCACTGTTTCACACGAGCACTTCGACCACAATGCAACCGACCTCGTCCAGGGAAACCCCCAGGTCCTCCGCGGCGAGGGCAGGTGGACGGTCAGGGGCGCCGAGTTCAGGGGCGTCGCAACCTTCCACGACGAGTCCAAGGGCGCAAAGCGCGGGAAAAACACCGTCTTCGTCATCACGGCCGACGGTATCACCCTTGTTCACCTCGGCGACCTCGGTCACGTCCTTACCGATTCCCAGGTCAAAGACATCGGTCCGGTCGCCGTTCTCTGCATCCCGGTAGGGGGGACATATACCATCGACGCCGCCGCCGCGACCGCCCTCATCGCGTCAATGCGCCCCTCGGCTGCCATTCCGATGCACTACCAGGTACCGGGCTTGCGCGTGAACGTCGCCTCCGTGGATGCCTTCCTCAAGGGCAAGCCCAACGTCAGAAGACTCGACGAACTCTCCATAGACCAGCAAACGCTACCAACGCCCGCCCAGATCGTCGTCCTGGCGCCGAGGCCATAAGGAAAATGTGCCGAACAGGTGCCCCACCTTTCGCAGGACCGCATCGGCGGCCGTTCCTTCTAAGCGCGGCACCCCGCCGTGCCTTGCCGGCCCAGCGGCCTTTGCCGAGAGCCCGAGCCGTCGTCCGAGGCCGCCCAAAGTTATCCGCAGGTTATCAACAAATCGAGAGCCCACTTATCCACATTGGGCCTAAGCAGCGCCCCAGTCTGGGTATGCGGCTGGAAGTCTGCGACGGGCGATGTAACATAATATGTATTATCAGACGATGCGCAAAAGTGGGTCCGCGGCGCGGTTGGCGGCAGGCACTACCGCTCAGGGTGCCCCACAGCGGCCAATCGTTTCGCGGCTGTGCTGCAAGGTAGGGAGGATTTGGGTGGATGTTAGGTAGAGAAGAGCTACGTGTGACCGGGTGGTTGGGATTGTGGCCTTGGTCAGGGCTTGAGGAGGTCGGCAAGCTGGATTTGACGAGCGTAGAGGCGGCGAGCGACGGCGATGGCGGACATCATGACGAGGGCCGTGAGGCCGAGGTTGATGGGCATGAGGTAGCGGTTGAAAGGCTGCTCGATTGTGAGGGCGGTCCCGAGGACGAGGAATGTCGACCAGAGGAAGACCGGCGGGAACCAGGTTTCGGTTCTCGCTTTCAGGATGGGGGCGATGAGGAGCGGCAGGAGGTACCAGTGGGGAAACATGAAGAGGAGGATGCCCCAGGTGCCCTTGTAGCCGAAGAATTGGTTGTGGGCCTGGTAGACTTCGGAGCGGGCGGCGATCATGTCGCGTGCGACGAGGGCCGGCCAGAGTAGACCCCCCTTCTGCATGACGGGATTGAGGGCCACGAACGTCGTCGAGGCTGCGAGCACGGCGACGAAAGGAAGCCAAACCCTGTCGGGGCCCCTTGCGACGACTGCAAGGTACGCGACGTACGCGAGAAGGATTAGCGCGCCGTTGAGCTTGGCCGAGATGGTGAAGCCGAGAAGCACGCCGATGGCGATTACGTAGATGATGCTGGCGGGCTTTGGCCGGTGGTGAAAAACCACCCATGCAAGCAGCGTGGCCGCAAGAAAGAACGTGAGATATGCGTCGGTGAGGATGTACCCGCCGATGTACCGGCCGAGCGCCGGAGGCAGGGCTATGGGCGCGGCAAGGACAAACCCCCAGGCGTAGCCTCCGAACGCGATGCGCGCGAGAAAGAAGAGCGCGACGAGCGCCCCCACGAGGAGCACGACATTGACCGCGCGCAGGACGAGGACCGGGCGGCGCGGTGCCGTGCGTCCGTTTTCGACGTTCCACTCGAGGCTCTTCGTCAGGTCGACCTTCGGGACGTCGCCTATTTCGACGCGGAAAAGCCTGAGCACCCCCCTGCCGATCCACCTGTAGATTGCCGGGTGCTCGACTGCGTAGTAGTAGTCGTTGCGGGTGTCAAAGGCCGACGGCGCCCTTTTCATTCGTTCGAGGATGATGCCTTCGTCGAGCGCAGGCGGCCAGGAAAGCGCGTAGTAGAAAAGAATAGGGGCGTAACATGCCGTGAAGATCGCGAGGTAAAGGGTTGTCCTGAAGTACTTCACGCGCGCATTCCGGGCGCCGCCGCGTTCGTCCGGCGCCTATTGCATCAGCGCCTCGGAACCTTTCTTTATCTCGGACGAAGGCAGTACTTCGATGTTGAACCGGCTCAGCATCTGTCCCGTCTGGCGGTAATAGTTGGCCATGGCTATGTTGAAGTTCACCAGCGACGCGACGTAAGCGCTCTCGGCGGCCTGGAGCTTCTGCTGGGCGTCCAAAACGAAGAAGCTGATCTCCTGTCCGACCTGGAATTTCTGGACCTCGGCGTCGAGCTGCTCCTGCGCGGCCTCCTTGCTGAGGCGGTTGGTCTCGACCTGCTGGAGGCTCGTGGCGACGTCCCGGATGGCCTTCTTGACGGCCAGCGTCACGTTTCGCTCGAGCGACTCGTACTGCGCGAGCGCCTGCAGTTTCAGGTAGCGCGACTGCGCGTACGCCGACCGCGCGATCCTGTTGCCCAGCGGCACTGAGAGGGTCACGCCCGCGCTGATGTTTCTCTCGTCAAAGGTGCCTATGAGATCGTAATCGCTGTCCCAGCCGCGGCCCAGGCCGTTAAGGGTGTAGGTGGCCTGGAGGTCGACCTCGGGAAGGAGCTGGTTCTTCGCACGTGCGACGGCGACTCCGAAACTCTCGATCCTCGCCGCCTGGAGCAGGATGTCGGGGCGCGTGACGAGCGCAGTGTGCACGGACGACGGCAGGTCGAGCTGCGCCGCATACACGGACGGCGTATCCGTCGGGACAATCGGCGTCTGGGAGAGAAGCGCGTATTCAGGCGAGTCGACCAGCTGCCTGAGCCGGTCTTCGGCGTCCTTTATGGCGGCCCTTGCGCTGACGACGTCGGACTGGCGCGCGGCGACCTGCGCCCGGGCCTGCGTGACTTCCACGCGCGCGACGGCGCCGGCTTCGTATTTGACCACGGTGTTCCTCAAAAGGTCCTCTGCCGCCGTGAGCGACTTCTCCTTGGCCTTGTAGTCCTCGCGCACGAAAACAAGCGTCCAGTAAGCGCCGTTGACGCTGAGGATCTGCTGCATCACCAGGTCCACGAACTGGTGGACGCTGATCTTTGTGTTGTTCTGCGCTATGATCACGTCCGTCCTGTTGACGTCCGTGCCCGCGTTTCTCAATAAGGGCTGCGTGAACTGAAGGGAGACGTTCGATTCGTAAAAGGGGCTCACGCTCGAAAGGAACGGGTTGCCGGTCGCGATCCTGGCGTTCTGGTTCACGATCGCCACGCTGCCGCCGGCCGTCGTCTTTACGCCTATCGAAGCCTGTTCGTTCCAGCTCTGAGTTCGCGTGTCTTTTCTGAAGCCGTTGAAGATCGACGGGAAAACGGGCGTGCGCTGGGTGGTATAGCTCAGCGACGCGCTGACGAGCGGATCGAACTGGCCGAGCGCCTGATCTATAGACGTCCTGGTTATGCCCGGGTTGTACGACGCCACGCGGATGTCGAGGTTATGGCGAAGCGATAGGACGACCGCGTCGACAAGCGACAGGCGCACTCCCGCCTCGCCCGCCGCGGTCGCTGCCGTGCCGACGCCGGGCAGGCCGGACTCGGTCGACGCCCCCGGCATTGACGCTCCGGCCGCGGCGGAAACGCCCGCCTCGCCCCCCTGCCCTGCCGGCGATTCGCCGGCCGAAAGGGTCGCCGAGTACAACAGCGCCATCGTCACAGACACAATCACACCCCAGGACCAGGAGCGGTTATGAAACGGCATTACCCTCACCTTCCCCATTGCGTATTCTTCCGCAAACGATCTTAGCCGTATTGTTCCAACTGCAGGCGCCAGTAATTATAGCAGTCGAAATCGTAGATGCTATCAAAAGTCAGCCCTTTCCAGCGCCTCGCCGGCGCGTCGAGCGCAGCGAGAACCGGCCCGCCGTTGGTGGGAACGCTCGCGCCGCAAGCCACGAAGTCGGACACGAGGCGTGCGAAGTTCCTCTGAAGCCTCGCCTCTCCGTTTGGCCCGGCGTAGGCTGTTGAGGCGCTTTCGGACGTCAAGCGGAAGCATTGGAACGGATTGAGCGTGAATATGTCGAAAACGAGCTTCTCTGACCGTTCGACGGCGAAATCCCCCTGGATGGGCACGTCCATAAATTGCCCGCGGTGATGCTGCTCCGGGCCGAAGGGGCTTGGCCTGTTCTTCTCCGTCACGACCTTGCCTATCGATGCGAAGAAAACCTCCTCCCATTTCCTGGGCGCCGGCGCGGAGCCGTCGCCTGCGGCGCCCAACTGGATGCCGTCCGGGCGAACGCCCGCCCAGCGCGCTTCCCGGGCCATCGGCAGGGCCACGAGCTTGTCAGCCGGAATGACGAGGACCGGAACGCCCATTTCCTGGAGGCGCGCCGCGACGGATTTAGCCTTGAGCGGTTCGAGGTCCGTCGCGACAAAGCCGACGCTCGCCCGCAGAAGTCGCGTGACGTCCGCCAACGCCTTGCCGCTTTCCCGGGCGACGAGCGCCCCTACCTCCGGCAGGTTTATCGGCCCCGCGGTGCGGCGAACTATGGCGCAGGGGGAACTGACGAGGGCGTCCTCGGATTGAACCGCAACGACGGCGAGTCTGGCGTTGACGGTCTCGACCTCCTTTTCGGCCAGGGCCCTTCTCTCCTCGCGGCCGTGACATCGCGCGACGTCCGACAAAAACGCCCTCGCCGCTTCATAGTCGCGCAGGTGCCTCGCGGCGACCATCCCGGCGCGGAACTTCACCTCCGGCAGACGGAAGTCGCCGGCGGGCGCCCTGCGGATGAATTCGCCGTAAAGCTCGAAGGCGACGCCGTGTACCTTTCTCTGGTAGAACGCGTCCGCAATGGCGACAAGCGACGTCGGCGGCGACGCCCGGAGCCCCGCCTTGTGCATTTCCACTCGCGTCATGGCGAGCGCCTTCGAGAGTTCTCCCGAACTGACCGCCGCGACGATAGCCTCGGCCCGCCCCGCGGCGTCGTCGCCCGCTGCGCCGGCAAAGGCCTCTTCGGGCGCCTGCCGCGGCCCTTCCCTTGCCGCGGCGGCCGGCTCAACCTCGAGGTAATCCGCGTCGGTCGCGGGCCGCAGCGTCTCAGCATCGGGGAGCCTCACGGGGCGGCGCCCTTGACGGATCGGGGCGGCCGCTGCGATGGGCTTCTTCACTACTCCGAAGGCCAGAAGCAACCCCGCTACAGCGACGCCGGTCAGGAAGCCCGCCACGTGCGCCCAGTACGCGACGTTTGACGCGGCCCCCGTGATCGCGCCGTAGAGGACCTGCATGACGAAGAAGAAGCCGAGCACCCACACTGCCCTCATGTAGAACACTCTCATGTAGAAATACCACCAGAAGAGCATCTTGATGCGGTTGTTCGGGAAAAGCATGAGGTACGCGCCGAGGACGCCGCTCACGGCGCCCGAGGCGCCGACGAGAGGCCTTACCGCGTCCGGGTTCGCGGCGTACTGGCCGAGACCTGCCGCCAGGCCCATCGCGATGTAGAACGCGAGGAAACCGAAGTGCCCGAGTGCGTCCTCCACGTTGTCGCCGAATATCCAGAGGTACAGCATGTTCCCGACAATGTGGAAGATCCCGCCGTGGAGGAACATGGACGTGAAGAGCGTAAGTACGCTGAAGTGGGCGGCCGTGAACCCCCACTTCGTAACGGTGTCTGCCCCGCGGCTGCCGTCGGCGAGTGTCGCCGCGAACGCCGCCACATTAGCGGCGACGAGCCCGTAGACCACGAACGGCGTGGTCCTGCGCGGCGACTCGTCTCCAATCGGCCACATCCGAAACAGCCTCCTGCCGGGGGGCAGTCGCGCAATCGCGCGCCGAAAGGCGTGCAATCGCAGCTTCCCGGAAAGCGTGGGCCCGTCCGCTGGCCGTTAGAGCGGTGGGCGGCGCTGCAATTCGCACGCCCCTCCCCTGCCCCGCGCCGGCCTGCGAACGCCCGAACGGACCGGCGCGCAGGCCGCGGCGGTCCTGCCGGCCCCCTAAGGCAAGGGATTTTCCTTCGCGCCCGGTTGGATGCGGTCTCTGTCCGCCAGCGGCAGCACCTGGTTAAGCGGCACCTTCGGCGCGTCCCACGCGCCGAGAATGGCGTCGCCGGCGACCTCGCGAGGGACGTTTTCCACGACAACCACGTCGGAGCCGACGCGCTTCACGTAGTAGAGGCGTTTGCCGCGTAACCACGTTGCGAGATCCGTGTCGCTTCTGGCCCTTTCGAGGTCGCCGAAGCGCGTTTCGAGCAGCCTGCGGTAGCCGGCGGCGAAGTTCGCGGCGGCCTGCGGCGTGTCCCAGGTCGAGTAATAGATGAGGAAGAGCTCGCCGTCCGGGCCTGAGTACGCGGCCAGGGTGTCTCCCTTCCAGGGCTCAATCAGATCCTCGATCCCGTAGGCGCCGAGGTTCGACGAAAGGTAGATACCGAGGTTGAACTGCCCGAGCGGCTCGCTGTCAATCTGCCGCCAGCCCTTCCCGAGTTTCCCCGAAAGATCCGCAATCTCGATCATGAAAGGCTCGTCGCGCCTCAAGTACTTGTCCGGGTTCATGACCTGCTCGGTGGATACGGGAGGGTCGGCGAAGGCCCGGTCGAGCGCCCCGTCGCCCGCCCTCTTCATGACCGCCGTGGCGAAACGCGTGCCGTACGTGTACGGAAATATCATGTCCTGTGCGAGAATCATGGGCAGGTCGGGAATGCTCTGTGCGCCCAGCGACACTGACAGAAACGGCGTATAGTCCTTTACCTGGCCTTTGCCCCTTGCGTAGGATTTTGTCGCGAAGCGAAGCATGATGTCGCTCGCGTCGCCCTCCGCCAAAGCCATTACCGCCAGCCCCGCGTCGTCGTCGTGCTCGACCATCTTCCTCATTGCCTTGAGGTCGAAGTGCTCATCCTGGAGTGCGTGGGTCAGCTCGTGCGCGACGGTCATGCTGTCGAGCGCTGCGGGCGTCGAGTCGCGCTCGACGATGGCGAAATACTTTTTCTCGTCGTCATAGTAGCCGGCTATCTGCTGGGAATAGGTGTTTATGACGGTTTCCCTCAGGTCGGTCCCCGCGCGCAGCAGCCCCAGGTACACCAGCACCCGCTGGTAGCCTTCGAACTCTTCCGGCGTCATGTCCTCTTCTATTGCCTTTCGTACGTAAGACGCCACGTCCGATTGGGTGACCGCCCTGATGGGGACATCCGCGGTAAACGAAAGGCCGCGCAGCTCTGCCACTTTGGGCATCACCTCTTGTTTTATCGTCTCGCGGCGCGCCTCGAGGGACGTTGCGGCTTTGCCGCCGGCCCGCCCCGCGGCTGCTGCAGCGAGGGTGAGGAGGACGGCCGCGGCCAGGCGTGGGAAGAACGTGTTCACGATACCTCCGGGAAACGTCGATTTACGGAAACCGGCAACGCGTCCGGACGGGCTGGCCGCCTTGGGCGGCAGCCGGCGGCGGCACGCCGGTCAGCCGACGCGGCCATCGGCGATGTTAGCCCACTTGTTCCGCGAGTCCGGGCCTCCATTGGTGACAAACTCATGGAACCCGGGCCACATCGTTATCATAACAAGAATCATTACCAGCGGCAACAGGATGCCGTGGATGACGATAAACGTCGAGAAGGTGCTTGCGCTTACGACTTGCCCCCTCGCCACCTCCGTGCCCGCCGGGTAACCGCCGGAGGGAGGGCTCAGCCAGAACTTCAGTTCCTGGAGGTCATCCGCATACGAACTGCCCCAGTAGACGGTCACGGTGACCACGGCCGCCAGAAAGACCGCCCTCACAGTCTGTGCCCACGGGTGCTTGGTGCATTTGGCCTCGAAGTCGGGGCAATGGATCGAATAGAGGATTCCGCAGGCGATGATGAAGAGCGCCGGGATGAGCATCAGGTGCCCTATGACGCTGTGGAAGCCCGAAAGCGACGCGAAAGACCGCAGCGCGTCCGCCCGAAGTCCTTCATCCACGGGGTAGTCTTGGCGACTTGCGCAGGCAACAAGCGCTCCGGATACGCCCTGCGCAGCGATCCCGGCCGAAAGGAGCACGAGGCACGCTATGCCGCCCCAGCACACGCGCGTGATGAGCCGTCGGGCGGGGTCGGGCCGGCGGATGTTTGCCGCTGCAACCTGCATTCCCGCAATCCCCTTAAGTGAGCGTCTCGCCTATTCCGGGTGTCGGCCGATCCGCCCCGACCGGTCCCGGCCGGCGGCGCGACATGGCTCCGTTATCCAACTACGTCCTTAGTTGCCGAACGCCTCCGAAAAGTTCCTCAAGTCAGCGTTTGCGTTGCCCCGAAATAGCGACAGGAAGCTGCCTGATAATCTAATGCGAATCTACGCCACTTTTCCAGAGGAATTCGGGTGTCCGTCGAGATTCTGAGAAAAATCCCTCTTTTGCTGGCAACCGCGGCGGCTGTCGCAGTGCTGACGTTCCTGCTGATTCACCTTGCGCCCGGGGACGCTCTTGACGCATATCTCGGTCAGGAGGGCGCTTCGAGTTCGGAAAAAACCCTCATTCGAGAGAAACTGGGCTTGGATAAGCCGGTATACGTCAGGTTTGCCAGGTACGCCGAACGGCTCGCAAAGGGCGACCTCGGGTCCATCCCCGGCAAGGGACCTGTGGCGGCGATCATAAAGCGGCGATTCATTGCTACCGCGCGCCTCGCGCTCGCGGCGATACTCATATCGGTAACGGTGGGCGTGTCGATGGGCCTTGCCGCCGGGTGGCACGCGGGCACAGCCTTTGACCGCTGGGCGCAGGTGGCGCTGGTTTTCCTGGTGTCGACTCCGATATTCTGGTTCGGTCTCGTCGTCCTTCTCATCTTTGCGTGGGGCTTGAACCTCCTGCCCGCGGCAGGCTCCGGCGGCCTCGCGCACCTCGTGCTGCCTGCCCTTACGCTGGGCCTTCGCCCCGCCGCGCTTATCGCGCGCGTAGCGAGGGCAAACTGTATCGAGGCCCGGTCGGAGCTCTTCATCATCGCGGCCAGGGCGCGCGGCCTGTCCTGGCCGGCTATCGTCTTCAAGCACATCCTCAAAGTGATATCCATCCCCATCGTGACGATAGTGGGGATGGATTTCGCGAGCCTGTTGTCCGGCGCGGTAATCACGGAAACAGTTTTCTCTTACCAGGGCCTCGGGCAGTTCGCCGTGGAGGCGATCTCCAACCGCTGGTACGACGCGGTCATGGCGGTGGCGCTGGTCTGGGCGGCGCTGTTTGTCGGCGCCAACTTCATAGTGGACGTTTCCTACGCCGCCCTCGACCCCAGGACAAGGAGCACCCCGTGATAGGCCGCGCCTGGCGACTCGTGAAGGCCAACAAGGCCGCGTCGGCCTCCGCGGCGTTCCTGACGCTTGTCCTCGTCGCGGCGGTGCTGGCTCCCTGGCTCGCCCCGTATGACCCGGCCGGCCAGGACCTCGCCGCGACGCGGGAGGCGCCTTCGTGGCGCCATCCGCTGGGGACCGATTCGCGCGGGGCCGACGTCCTGAGCAAGGTGATATACGGCGCCAGGCCGACCCTCGTCATCGCGGTGTGCGTGAGCCTTTCGACGGTCGTGATCGGGTTTCTCCTTGGGATTGCGGCCGGCTACACGGGCAAATGGATCGATGCGGCCCTCATGCGCGCAGTCGACGTGATGCTCGCCTTCCCGGAGTTGCTCCTGAATATCATCCTCGTGGCGGTACTGGGCGCCGGGATGACAAGCCTCTTCCTCGCCCTCACGCTTTCCGGCTGGGCCGGCGTGGCCCGTATTGCAAGAGGCTTGATGCTGTCGCTTGCGGGCAGGGAGTACGTGCTCTCGGCTCGCGCCCTCGGCGCCGGCGCGGCAGGGATCGTCTTCCGGCACGTGATCCCCAACTGCGCCTCGACGATGATAGTGGTTGCGGCGATGCGGATGGGAACCACGGTGCTTGCGGCGGCCGGGCTTTCCTACCTCGGCTTCGGCGGGTCTTCCGACTCAAACTCGTGGGGCGTCATGGTCAGCGCCGGGCAGTACGAGATCGTCACCGCATGGTGGTGGCCCTTCTTCCCCGCGACCGCCATCGCCCTCACGGTGCTTTCCTTTAACCTCCTTGCCGACGCCGCGCGCGACTTGCTTGATCCTCGCGCGCTCGCCCGCCCCGTCGGCCCGGCGGCGGCTTGACGGCGAGTGCGCGGCGCCGCGACCGGCGCTGCCCTGCTCCGTTTTCTTTTGACTTAACTCAAGCGCGCGCGGAGAATACGGGCGCCTGGGGGAGTCGCGGCCATTCCATGGAGGCTCGATGCAGTACGTTCCGTTCGTGAAGTTCTATTCGTCGCCGTACGGCAACCAGGTCGTCTACTCGGTGACGGCGCTCATGCTTATCTTCGGCCTGGTGTCGCTCTTGTACGGTTGGAAGATGTACAAGATTGCGGTCGTCGTCGCCACGGGCCTGGCCGGCGCGTGCCTCGGCTGGTATCTGGTTCACGGGTATAAGCTCCTCCCCGACAGCGTGGCGTTTCTCGGACCGCTCGTCCTGGGACTTCTGGGCGCGCTCGCCGCGATACCGCTTCAGAAGGCCGCGGTGTTCTTCATAGGGGCCGCGGTCGGCTTCGTGAGCCTCGGCCCGTGGGTTGCCGATCTCATCTGGAAGGCCCCTCCCGGCCCGACCACGACCCAGTACCTGATCTTGAGCGCCGCCGGGTTCGTGTTGATGGGCGTTCTTTCGCTTTTCCTTTTCAAGCCGGTCGTAATCGTCGCGACGAGCATGCTCGGGGCGACGCTCACAATCAGCGCCGTTGTGCAGTTCGTGGAGAGGATGTGGCTCTTCAAGGAAGACCTTTTCATGAAATATCAGCCGCACTTGGCGTTTGCATACGCTGTCGTAGTAGTATTCGGAGTACTGTTCCAGGCGACGCTGAGCGAGAAAAAGAAGAAAAAGGAGCCTTAGTTATCGACACAACTTCCGCAATGGTGTATAGTTAAGCGCCGTTGAACACGAAACACCCGCGACAGGGGCGCATTGACAGGGCTCCGACGCGGATTTAGACTGCTGTCTTCAAACAGGGGCAGCCGGAACGGGGAATTCCGGCGGTTCGCGGAGGGTACCGGATGAAAATCGCCTTTGTCTCATCGGAGGTTGTTCCCTTCTCAAAAACGGGGGGGCTGGCGGACATATCGGGGGCTCTGCCGAAGTTTCTCGAGAAACTCGGCCACAAGGTATCTGTATTTACGCCCCTCTACAAGGCCGTCAAAGACAAGTTTCGCCCCAGGAAAACCGGGCGCGCCGTGTCCGTGCCCGTTGGCACCGACCTTGTAAAGGGCGAGATATGGCAGGGGACGCTGCCCGATTCGAAGGTGCCCGTCTATTTCATCAGCCACGATGCTTACTACTATAGGGACGGGCTTTACGGCGACGCGAAGGGTGACTACAGCGACAACTGCTCGCGCTTCGTTTTCTTCAGCCGCGCCGTTATCGAGGCGATACGGGCGCTGGGCCTCGAGCCGGACGTAATTCACTCGAACGACTGGCAAGCGGGCCTGATACCGGTTTACTCGAAGTTGGCGTACGCCGGCGATGCCGGCATCTCCCGCGCCGCCAACGTGTACACGATACACAATCTCGGTTACCAGGGGCTCTTCTGGCATTGGGACATGCCAATCATCAACATCGGGTGGGAGCACTTCAACTACAAGGAGCTGGAGTTCTTCAACAAAATAAACCTCGTGAAGGGCGGGATCGTCTTCTCGGATACGATCACGACCGTTTCCCCGACGTATGCCAAGGAGATACAGTCCGACGAGGAACTGGGCGCGGGGCTCAGGGGGGTTCTCAAGGAGCGGACAAAGGACCTGGTGGGCATCCTGAACGGCATCGACTACGCCGAATGGAGCCCGGAGGTCGATGCCCTCATCCCGTCGAAGTACAGCCTCGCGGGCATGTCCGGCAAAGCCATCTGCAAGAAGGAACTCCAGGGCGAGGCGAACTTCCTCAAGAAACCCGCCGTCCCTCTCATCGGCATGATAACGCGACTCGTGGACCAGAAGGGGCTCGACCTCCTGGCGGCCGTGGCCGAACAGCTTATGGCCGAGGACTTGCAGCTGGTCGTCCTTGGCACCGGCCTCGAGAAGTACCACAAACTCCTGACGCAGATCGCTGCGAAGTACCCGAAGAAGGCGGCCGCGTTCCTCAAGTTCGACAACCGACTGGCGCACTGGATTGAAGCCGGGGCGGACATATTCCTGATGCCGTCGCGCTACGAGCCCAGCGGCCTCAACCAGCTGTATAGCCTCAAGTACGGGACGGTCCCCGTGGTGAGGGCGACCGGCGGGCTTGCCGACACGATTACCGACGCCGCCGACGCGGCGGTAAGAGCCGGCAAGGCCAACGGCTTCTCGTTCGCGCCTTACGAGGCCAACGAACTCCTGCGGACCGTCCGCAGGGCGCTTGCGGCGTACCACGACGCCACGCTCTGGCAGCAGTTGGTCACGACCGGCATGAAGCAGGACTGGTCCTGGAACCGCAGCGCAACGGAATACGTCGCCATGTACAAGGAAGCCGTGGAGAGGAAGAAACGTCGTTAGCGGCAAGACCATTCGGCCCCAATGGACGCGGAATCTCGGGACAGGGAACGGGACTTCAGATGGCCAAGAAGATACTTTTCGCGCTCGGACTGCACAACCACCAGCCGGTCGGTAACTTCGACCACGTCTTCCAGCAGGCGTACGAAAAGTGCTACCGGCCGTTTCTCGACGTCCTTGACAAGTACCCGCGCCTGAAGATAAGCCTTCACTACAGCGGGCCGCTTCTCGACTGGATCGACGAGCACCATCGGGACTTCATCGATGCCCTGAAAAGCCTCGCCGCGGCGGGCCGCGTCGAGCTCATCGGCGGCGCCTACTACGAACCGATACTGCCGCTGCTGCCGCGGCAGGACCGCATCGGCCAGATCCGGATGCAGGCCGAGTACACTAAGAAAACCTTCGGCCAGGAGCCCCAGGGGTTCTGGCTCGCGGAAAGGGTCTGGGAGCAGGCGCTGGTCTCCGACCTCGCCGATGCGGGCGTCAAGTACACGATGGTGGACGACTCGCATTTCAAGTTCGCCGGCTGGCGCGCCGAGGCCATAACCGGCTATTATCTCACCGAGGACCAGGGACGGACCCTGCGCGTCTTTCCCATGGACGAAAAGCTGCGCTACTTCATACCCTTCCGCAACCCCGAGGAGACCATCAAGTACCTGGCGGGCCTCGCGACGGAGACGGGCGACAGGCTGATGGTTTACGCCGACGACGGTGAAAAGTTCGGCGTCTGGCCTCAGACCTACAAGCACATCTACGAGGACGGGTGGCTCAAGCGCTTTCTCGACATGGTCGACCAGAACGCCGACTGGCTCGAAACCCTGACCTTCAGCGACGCCATGAACAGGCTCTCCCCCATCGGCAAGATCTACATCCCCGACGCCAGTTACCGCGAGATGATGGGGTGGGCGCTGCCGCCCGAAACCCACGAGGAATTGGAGGATCTCGAGAAAGACCTCGAGAGCTGCGGCCTCGCCGAGCGCTCCAAGTTTTTCATAAAGGGCGCGACGTGGCGCAACTTCCAGGCCCGCTACGACGAAGCGGCGGAGATGTACGGCAAGATGCTCCTCGTCTCCGGGAAAGTGGCCGCCATGCCGCCGAGGTCGAAAAGCCTTGCCGCCGCAAGGAGGCTGCTCTACCAGGGGCAGTGCAATTGCCCCTACTGGCATGGCGTCTTCGGCGGGCTTTACCTTCCGCACCTGAGAAACGCCGTCTACGAGCGGCTGATACAGGCCGAGACCCTCGCCGACGCCGCGCTGAAGCAGACGCGCGAGGGCGTGGTCATATCGACCTTCGACTGCAACATGGACGGCCACGACGAGGTGCTCGCGGATACCGGCCCCGCGCGCATGGCCTTCAAGCCCGCCGAAGGCGGGCACATGTTCGAGTTCGAAATGGTCAAGCAGGCTTACAACGTCCTTGCCACGCTCACCAGGCGGCGGGAGTCGTACCACAGGGCCGTGCTTTCCAACCAGGCCAAGCCTTCTTCCGACGTCTCCAGCATCCACGACGCCGTGCGGCTGCGAGACCCTGAAGTACGCCACAAGATAGTCTACGACTGGTACAAGAAGGAAAGCCTCGTAGACCACTTCTTCGCGCCCGACACGGAACTGAAGACCCTGAGCAAGTGTCGCTACAGGGAATTGGGCGACTTTGTCAATATGCCGTACCGGGTCGACGTGACGGGTCGCGGCGACGATGTCGTGATTTCGATGGTCCGCGACGGGGGCCTGTGGCTCGACGACGGCAGGCGGCCTCTCAAGGTCGAAAAGGTCTTGACGCTCGCCGCCGGGTCTCCACAAGTGGCCGTAAAGTACAGCGTCACCAACGGGAATCCGAACGAACTGTCTCTCGACTTCGGGGTCGAGTTCAACTTCGCCCTCTTGGGGGGCAAGGCTCCCGACCGATACTACCTCCGAGAGCCGGGCCGGGAAAACCTGGGCAACCTTTCCACGATGGTGGAGCTGGAGTCCGTGCGGTCCTTCGCGGCCGTGGACGAATGGAAGGGGCTGGAATGGTGGCTCGAGTTTTCCGAAGCGGCGGCGTTGTGGGCGTTTCCGGTCGAGACGGCCAGCATGTCCGAATTCGGCATTGAACTCGTATACCAGTGTTCGTCGGTGGTGCCGCACTGGCGGATGAAACTTGCCCCGGGCGCGACCTGGTCGGCGGTTGTCACGTACGCCCCCAGGGAGAGATGAAGCGCCGCGGCAACGGCTGATCCCGGAGGTTTTATGGACAGGGACATCTACGTCGTCATTCACGGCCATTTCTACCAGCCTCCCCGCGAGAACCCGTGGCTGGATTTCGTCGAGCGCCAGCCGTCCGCCTACCCCTTCCGCGACTGGAACGAGCGCGTAACGGCCGAGTGCTACACTCCCAACACCGTCAGCCGCATCCTCGACCCGACCGGCAAGATAGACGACATCGTCAACAACTGCGAATTCCTCGACTTCAACTTTGGGCCGACGCTGCTGCAGTGGCTGGAGAGGCACGCGCCGCGGACCTACGCGCGGATCATCGAGGCCGACGGCCTGAGCCGCTCCCGCAACAACGGCCACGGCAACGCCGTCGCCCAGGGCTTCAGCCACATGATCCTGCCGCTGGCCAACGACGCGGACCTGCGCACCCAGATCGTGTGGGGCAAGAGGGATTTCCTCCGCAGGTTCGGCAGACAGCCCGAGGGGATGTGGCTCCCCGAAACCGCCGCCAATAACCGCGTGATGTCCGCGCTTGAGAAGAACGGCATCCGCTTC
>Ga0315277_10004089_pt1 | contig 19573 bp, 17 predicted proteins | sample YL17G05_15_MG_FD_203695 | JGI IMG/M metagenome (GOLD analysis project Ga0315277, IMG submission 203695) | Sediment microbial communities from Yellowstone Lake, YNP, Wyoming, USA - YL17G05_15 | ecosystem: Environmental > Aquatic > Freshwater > Lake > Sediment | place: USA: Wyoming | collected... | reverse complement strand
GACATGACTATGACGACCAGGGGATGCCCCATGCACTCATTTATGGTAACACAGGCTCAAAAAAGAATTGAGAAAATGGATGGAATCGGAAAAGTAAATGTGAATCTTGTCTGGAACCCACCTTGGTCACCTGAAATGATTTCTCAAAAAATCAGGGAACAAATGCAATAAAATCCTTAAATAGTAAAAAGGCATCATAATAAAAAAGTACCGCAAGTATTTTAAGCTTAAACTGAAAGGAACCTAAAATAGAGAACTTAAGACTTTATGCAGCGCAAATAAATCCAATCGTAGGCGATTTTAAAGGCAACTTCGATAAAATTGCCTCACATATAGAGCAGGCTAAAAACCAGGATGTTGATATCCTGGCATTTCCGGAGCTGGCGATTACCGGTTATCCCCCGGAAGACCTTGTGCTCAAACCAGCTTTTATTGAAGAGAACCTTAAATACCTTGATAAGATAAAAAAATTATCAGACAGCATTGTTATAATAATTGGATTTGTAAATAAAGACTTTGAAATCTACAATTCAGCAGCAGTTTGTTCAAGTAAAAAAATAATATCAATTTACAACAAGCAATTTCTTCCGAATTATTCTGTTTTTGATGAAGAGAGATATTTCCAAAAAGGTTTGGAAACCTTAATTTTCGAGTTAAGAGGCGTGTCTTTCGGCGTTAATATTTGTGAGGACATTTATTATTCATCAGGCCCCACCAAATCACAGGCTATACTTGGAGGCGCAAATCTTATTATAAATATTTCTGCCTCCCCATATCATGTTGGAAAAATTGAGGAAAGAGAAAAAATTCTTTTTACAAGAGCTGTAGATAATCGGGTAAACATAATGTATGTTAACCTGGTAGGAGGGCAGGACGAGCTCGTTTTTGATGGTAACAGCATGATAGTCAATGAAAAAGGAAAAATTCTGGCAAGAGCAAAATCTTTCAAGGAAGATTATTTCATCTTTGATCTCCATACTGAAGAAGTCAATTCCACAAGACTGCAAGACGCTAAGTTTAAAAATCAGAGGGATAGCATGAAAGATGAAACCGCCCCCTTAAAAGTTATAAAAATCAATGATTTTGCAAAAAACAGTAACAAAACTAAAAACAAGAACCTTGCAGGTATTACACGCTATGATTTAATCTTTGACCGGTATAAAGAACTCGTTTCCTGCCAGGAAGAGGAGATATTTAAAGCTTTGGTGCTGGGTACAAAAGATTATATAAGTAAAAATGGTTTCAGCAAGGTTGTGCTAGGATTAAGTGGCGGAATTGATTCCGCACTTACTGCAGCGGTAGCAGCATTTGCGATAGGAAAGCATAATGTTACAGGGGTACTGATGCCGTCGGAATACTCATCAAAGGGAAGTATTGACGATTCCCTTCTGCTGGCTTCAAATATTGGAATCAATACTTTAATTGTGCCAATATCAGATGTCTATAAAAGTTATCTGGATAACCTGGGCCCAATATTTAAGACTGACAAAATAAATATAACCAAAGAAAACCTGCAGGCTAGAATAAGGGGCAATATATTGATGGGGCTTTCTAACGAAAATGGCTGGCTGGTTTTAGCTACAGGAAATAAAAGCGAAATAAGTGTTGGCTACTGTACTCTTTATGGTGATATGGTAGGAGGGTTCTCGCCTATTAAAGATATTTATAAAACTCTTGTTTACAGGATTTGTAATTTTATAAATAGAAAATACTCAAATATTATCCCCGAAACAATAATTAGCAAAGTTCCGTCTGCAGAATTAAAACCTGACCAAAAAGATGAAGATAAGCTGCCTCCATATGATAAGCTTGATGAAATCTTAAAATCATATATTGAAGAAGAAAAAGATTACCATGATATTGTAAAAGCTGGCTTTGATGAAAAAATGGCAAGAGATGTAATCAATATGGTAGATTTCAATGAATATAAAAGAAGACAGGGAGCTCCAGGAATTAAAATCACTCAGAGGGCTTTTGGCAAAGACCGAAGATATCCAATAACAAACAAATTTAAACTTAAGTAATAAAAGTTTGAATCATCAAATAGACAGGCTTTTAAACTTCTCAGATTATTTATTTTACGTTATAAATACATAGTATTGACATTATAAATTTTATTCCCTATAGTTAGTTTATGATAATATATGATACTAAAAAAGCACAGGCATTAAAACTAGAGCGGAATATTGATATTGATGAAATTGTTGAACTAATTATCGATAAGAAATATTTAGATATATTAGAACATCCTAAAAGAGGCAACCAGCAGATATTTATTTTATCATACAAGGATTACATTCATGTCGTTCCTTTTGTTGTCGATAAAAATAATGACATTGTTATTAAAACGGTATTTCCCAGTAGAAATTTCCAAAAAATATACAAGGAGGTTTAAATGAAAAATAAATTAGATTCCAATGAACAAATAATTGAAAATGAAGCTGAAAATTATAAAAAAGTTTCTGATCAAACAAAGAAGAAAATAGAATCAATCTTAATGAAAAGTTCAAAAAAAAAGGTTGTAACATTAAGGTTGAACGATGATGATTTGGTACAAATAAAAACTATTGCTATTAACGAAGGAATACCTTACCAGACATTAATATCCAGCGTATTGCATAAATATATTAATAATAGATTTGTTGACAGAAATGAAGTCCTGAAAATATCGGATTTATCAAAATAAATTTTTTATTTTCTTTTTATATGGGTTTTTTATTTATTAGACTTTATTGCCAACAAATACGCCTTTTTTGTGTGCATAATCAAGCATAAGCTTTATTGGCACCTGCATTTTTTAGTTTCCTTTTAAACTGTTTAATATTTTTTTTGTTATTTCTTCAACCACCTCATCATAATTTGAAGCCGTTTTGGCGGGCTGGAAATTGCTGTCTCTTGCACTCTTTAATGATTGCAGAGATATTTTTTCAACATAAGTAGAGTAATTAAGCTGGCAAACATTGGACTGGAACGAACAGATATTAACGCTTCTGAAAGCAATAAGCCTGTTTTCAATCATCTCTTTGTAACCGTTTCTTACCTCGTTTAAGAGTATGGCAAGATCAGGTGGATCTTTTGATAAAAGTTCCTTGAGTTTTTTTACAGCAACTGTTGAAATCCTTGTGTAAACAGATGCTTTGTTAATCCCGCAATCAATAGCCTGCCCGACCATACTGTCATCGACTCCGGAACCGCCATGCAGTGACAGGAAACAACCTGTCATTTGCCTTATCTGCTTTAACAATTCAAGATTCAAGGAGGCTTTTTGCTCAGTAAGACCATGTATTGAGCCGATTGCCGGAGCAAGAATATCTACACCGGTTTTTTCAACAAATTCTACCGCCATTTTTGCATTAGTCAGATTTGCTTCAGCATTGCCCTCGTCCTGGCCTACTCTTGTTATATACCCCACTTCTGCTTCTGTCATTAGCCCGACACTATGTACAATATCTACAACCTGTTTTGTCCTTTTTATTTTCTCTTCAAAATCAAGGCCTACAGGGCCATCATACATCAGTGAAGTAAAGCCGCATTTTATTGCATTAATGATAGTGGATACTTCAACCGCATGGTCCAGGTGGAGAATCAACGGTACATTTACCTTGTTTGAAACATCTTTTACAAGATTTGCAAAAGTCCCAAGATCGCTATATTTTAACTGCGGTTCATATACAGCACATACAACCGGTGTCTGCAGATTTATTGCAGCTTCAACAGCTCCTTCCAGCGTTTCGACATTAAAAACATTAAAACATCCGAGACAATACTTGTTTTTCCTGGCATCTTCAAGAAAAGGTCTTAGATTCGCTATTGGCATAATATTTTCCTTCTAATTAAATATATAAAACAAATATGCAAAATTATACTGTACTATATACCATCTATTTTTTCAAAAGCTGGAACCGGCCCGTCGTTAAAATGCGCTATCGCATCCCTGACAATCCTTACTTTTTCAAGCGGAATACCTCTTATGCCTTCAAGGCAAAGCCCGAAATTTCCTCCTGGTGCACCTGCATCACACTCTTTTAATATATGCTCCCTTATAGCTTTCGGTCCTGAATCCCGCACAATACGGAAATCAACAAGTTTGCTTACAAACGCACCCGGAAAATATTTTTTCATCTCTTGCGTATCAATCATCTCACCAAACATGTCGTATTGCACGAGATTCAATCTGGAAAGCAGTCTTAAAAAATTGGTGATATTACCGCAGCAGTGAAAGTGCCTTTTGGGTGCAGGGAATACATCATACCATCGCAATAATTGCGGAAGCACTATTTTTTCAAATAACTCCGGTTTTATATTGATAATTGAATCATCAACCAGCCCGGTTGTTTCAACATCTGTAATGCCCATTTCCCTGTCATGGAATTTTTTCCATTCGATAACTGTATCCGTCACCCTTATTATAAGTTCTTCACAAAGACCCGGATTTTCCATAAGATCTATCATAAAAGGGGTTTGCCCGCGCAGGAAACAGGAAACCGTAAATGGGCCTTCAAACATTATTGTGTCTTTTATTCCTGTAAGAAGGTAGAATTTTTTAGACTTTTCAAGCATATCAAGCACTACCGGATTCTGTTCAGGAGGTAAAACCTTAAAATCTCTTACTTCAGAGATATCGTTAATTTTACCTGACCTGACAAAGGGTTCATTGTCTTCAGGCTGGAACATTTCACATCCCATTACTTCGGAAGCCTTTACATGCCCTTTGCAGAATAATAATTCCGCCGGCTCGATTTCAAGATAATCAGATACAATCTTTATTGCTTTTTTTTGAGCAGAAACCATCAGATCGATATCATTATAAAAGTCTCTTACTTTAACACCTGCTATTTCTGTGATTTTCAATTCTTCCGTAAGATAGCAGAACTTGACAAACTCTTCTGGCAATTACCCTCCTGGCTGTAAAACTTTTAAGAATTAAAATAATCGGATATATTTGATTTAATTGTAAAATCCTTAATGACCTCTACCCTGAATTCCTTGTAACCCTTATAACCCAGATAACGGCAAAATTTTACAATCGTGGCTTCATTTAAATTCAGCTTCTCCGCCATTTCTTTGATCGATATGTTTAGAACATCTTCTGCATTATTTAAAATATAATCAGCAATCTTTTTGCCGGCGGGAAATATTTTTTCATAATGTAATTTGATCCTGTCTATACAGTAAATTCTTCCGTTCATGATGTTTAAAAGTTCTTATAATTCCCTGATATTTCTTGAAATCAAAGGATACATTTTTTTGTATAGTTCAAACCTTCCGGAATAATATCCGTAATTTTTCCTGTCAGGGTAATATTCCTTTTTTATTTTTATAATCTGCTTAACAGCGTCACTTATGGAATTGTACTTTCCGATCCCATAGCCTGCAATTATTGATGCAGCCAGGCATCCTGCCTCATTTATATTCAAAGAACGGATAGGTTTTCCGGTAATATCCGCCTTTAACTGAAGCCAGAAATCTGATTTGGAACCCCCTCCGCTTGCATTTAATGAGTCGATTTTTATGCCGTTTTTTTCAAGAGTATCTATATTCAGTTTAAGTTCAAAAGTGATTCCTTCAAGGATCCCCCTTATAATGTCTTCCTTTTTTGTACCAAGGGTAAAGCCCATCATTATTCCTTTGGCAAAAGGATCATTTATTGGAGTCTGGGCTCCCTCAAAATAAGGATATACAAGCAGAGGATTCTGTGACTTTGCAGCTTTTTCATCAAACAATTTGTAAATATCAATTTTCCTGCCTTCAGCTTCAAGCTTCTCCTCGTATGCAATATTGTCCCTGAACCATTTAAGCAGAGAACCCCCACCAAAATTAATAGCCAGGCAGATATAAGAATCTTTTAGGATATGATTGGAAAAAGGATAATTGCTTTTTAACATGGTTTCAGAAGTTATAGGATTCGGAACGATTACCTGCATACATTCCACTGTACCGCTTCCAACTGAAGCCATCCCTTCTCTTATTACACCTGAGCCAAGTGCAGCACATATCTGGTCAAATCCTCCTGAAACGCCATATACTTTTTTCACAAAACCCAGATCATCTGCGATTGCATCCGGAAGTACCCCGATTACTTTGCCTGACGGCAGACATTCAGGAAAAAGCTCTGCCGGGATATCCAGGCTGTTTAAAATCTCCTCTGACCATTTTTTATTTACTATATCAAATGCTAAAGTCCTTGAGCAAACTGAATAATCAGACACACAATCCAGTCCAAAATTTTTAAAAATATAAGAGTCCCAGGAGGCAAATTTATGAACTTTGCTGTAAATTCCGGTACTGGAATTTTTAAACCACAATATCCTGTTTAAAGCATACATATTTGAAGGAGGCAATCCTGTAATATTATAAAGCTTCCTGATACCGATTTTTTTATTTACAAATTCATTTTCTTTTAAACCCCTGCTGTCAAGAGAACATATCACGTTGTAAAGGGCTTTCCCGTTTTTATCTATAGGCAATACTTCATCACCGGGTACCGAAATGCTGAAAGCTTCAACAGGGTCCTTTGCAATGCCAGGGCAGCAATTTACGTTTCTTATAATAGCTTTGACAGACTTAAGAACCTCATCGGGGTCATATTCCACCAAACCGTCACTTGAAATTAAAAGACTGTACTCCTTATATGAAGACGCAATAACATCGCCGTTTATATTGAAAGCCATCGCTTTGCAGCCAGTAGTTCCGATGTCTATACCAAGCAGACTCATATGATACTCCTGATTTTCAGATCTGTTTTTAGTTTAATAAATTTGGTTTAGACGTTGAATATGAATTTAAATATCTTTTAATTACTTGTCCAAGGTAACCTTTCTAAAGAAATCCTAAAAATGGCTTGCTTTATCAATATAATAATTTTTCCAGTTCTTAATATCTTTATCGCTATCGATTCTGAACACTTTGATTCCGGCAGAATGGCAAGCATATGTTATTTCACTGGTAAAGTCACCGGGTATCCCGATCAGGTGATTTGCGCCCAATGCATCAACTAACAAATCCCTGTCAACATTGAACTTTAAAGCACTGAGGGGCCAGTTCCTGAAAAAACTTGTTTTGCTTCTTATATTTCCTGTGATTTTCATTGTCTGCATCATTCCAAGCAAAACCACATATTCGTCTTTTATTTTTAATAGCCTGACCATAGAAAGCATATTATCTTTTTGGGTATCATAGCTAATTGCACCGCCTCTTCCTTCAAAATTCTGGGCAATTGTAAGCCTTGGCAAAACATCTTTTACTTTTCTTGATAAACATGAATAATAAATAGAGGAACCGCCGCAGTTGCCCATGACAAGATAGTCATCACCCATATATAAGATATCACCAAAGAGTGAAGGTATTCCTCCTGAAATATACTTGAGCAAACTGGAACATATCAACGCTTTTATATCACCCTCGCATACACATGGCATCACTTCTTTTACACCTTCAGCATCTTCAAAATAGGGTAGAAAAGACGGCATGAAACAAGCATCAGCGCCAAAAATATCTGAAAGTTCTATAAAACATTTGACTGATACTCCGGCGATATTTTCAAATTCGCTGATCCTGTCTTTAGCTGCCAGGTAAAGGGCGATCTGCTTGTAAAAGATTTCCTCAGTAAGCATCTGGCTGTCAAATTTGATTGCCGTTTTATTATCTTTAAGCCAGTCTGCAAATTTTTTTAACCTGCTCCGCGGAATTTTTTCACTGTTCTTTACCAGCACATATTGGTCTTCATTTATAATGTCGCCGATTAAAAAAGATTTAAGCTTTGAATAATCATCCTGGAGGTATTCCATTTTCAGGGCATATGAGCCGCCCCACAAAATCAAAGTGCTTTTTTTTAATTTTTCTACTGCCGCTACACCTTTAGCCCACCTGACTACTTCCTCTTTATTGATATAAACCCTTTTGTGTGTTATCAAATACGGATTTGCAGCATTCTGCCACAAAGATGCCCCGGCTGCAGAAATAAGCGTAACACCTGCCCAGGCAGGATTACCGTCAGAATATAATAACACCGGCTTATTAAATTCCCTTGCCAAAGCTACTATAAGCATTGGCTCGCACCAGTGCCAGCACCCTATTACCAGTGCTTCTATGTCTTCATTTGCCATTATTTTAATACATTCCCTGGCATGGTTTATGCTATGGATGGAAACCCAGTCAGGATTCGGCCTTTCTATCCTTTGTGAAACATCCACGACTTCTATATTGTTATTATTCAGGTAAGAGATCAGTTCCCTGTGTGCACCGTTGATATACTCTTCCCGTTCCTGGACTAAGCCCTGTTCCCGGGGTGCATCTGATACCGAGATCATTCCTATTTTTGGTACTGAAGATATGTTATTTTTCATGGCAATTCCTGTTTCTATAATTTATAAATATGGATCAATATTAATTAGTAAATTTAAATTTATGAATTCATCAGTAAGGCTTCTTTTACTTTTTAAAGGTATCTTCAAAACCTGCAATTACTTCTGATATTTTTCCCCGCTTTTCCCTGCTTAAGCTTAAGACTTTATGATCGCAGATTACCTTATTTGCCAGCTCCCTGGCATTATCCATAATTGATGGTTTTCCTTTTTTTACCCAGTTTGCGAATATATCCCTGTTCGATACAGTATAATCCATATATTCTTTTGATTTCAAATATTTAAAAGTGTGGTCTTCCATCATAAAATCTTTATGATGCCCAACATTTTTAATAGCTTGGAGCCCGATTGTATCATTGCTGACTTCAACTCCGCCAATATATTTCCTGACAAATTTTGCCATCTCATTATCCACCACCAGTTGTTCATAGCTGACTGACATGCCGGTCCCGATCATGCCGGCATTGATAACCACGTCAATACCTGATTGAAGGGTTGAAATGATATTAAAAATTTTCTCAAAACCATTCTGCTCATCATATATGTTGGCATCGGTATCAAAAGCAATGCAATGTGAAGGCAAATTGTAGTAATCAGCCAGCTGTGCACCCGCAACAGTACAGATATTTCTTTCTGCTGTAGCAATAAGCACTGCACTTTTTTTCATTTCAAAAGTAGTCCAGCCTGCACCATAAATAACAGGAGCCCCCGGGCTTATAAGCTGACTGAATAATATTCCAGCAAGGTTTTCGATATTATTGACCGTTATTAAACCGGCTACTGTTATGGGTGATGTCACCCCGGCATACGGTTCCGGCAGTATCAGCAACGGAAATTTCTCTGAGGCAAGAACAACAAGGGCCTCAGCAGTACCGCCGGACCAGGTAAGCGGGCTTATGGGGGATATCTGACAGATTCCTGCAGGTTTTTCAGACAAATTGCTGCTGCCGCAAACGATTTTCATGATCTCTAAAAGAGCATATGTTTCTTTTACATTTTCAGGAGAAAAATAAACAGGCTTTAATGTATTGTTTAAAACCGCATCAACTGAATGTAGTATTGATGCCTGCGGGAAGATATCCTGCGGCATAGCCTCAACTCCTACAATATCTATATTATCAAGATAGTCAGAAATCAGGGCAAAATTACCCACTTCTTTTTTTGTAACAGGACGCCTTATATCATTTTTTTCATCGTAATAATAAATCGCATTATGGCCGCTGGCGGTAAAAGTTTTTTCACCTTTTCCGATATCCAGATAATAATCTCTTTCCCTGCCGTATAATTTAATTTCCTTTGGGGCAGAATCAAGACATTCATCAATTATTTTGTTACTGAATTTTACTATCTTTTTATCAGTATCTACACTTATGCCTTTTTCAGCCAACAGCTTTAAAACATTATCACTTAAGACTAAAATCCCTGTATTTTTTAATACTTCCCTGCTGGCGTCATCTATCATCTGGATTTCTTTTGGAGATAATACCTCTGCTTTGTTTAATTTCATACTTTACCCTGCCAATCAATTTTTTTAAATTTATTTACTTATCAAGCTTTTAAGCCTTATTAAGACTTTTTTTGATCAGAGATTTTTATTTTTTAATTCTTTTAAAACGATTTCAGTTATAGCCCTGGCCAGTGTTTCCATATCTGGGTTTATGGCATTACCGTGAAGATTATTTCCCATGCCGCTTAATCCCCACCCGGGATTTTCCCTATAAAATTTAACCAGTTCTTTTCCTTTTCCGGCTGAACCGGCCTGCTTTAATTTGGTTATTATTTCATCTTTCATTTTGTCTCGTGCAGGTATCAATATATCGCTTGGAAAGACGAATTGTTTTCCTTTTTCTTTTCTGATTTCATCTATTTTTTCAAAAAAAACATATCTTACATCTGTAGCCCAGGCGGTAAAACTTATTCCATCTGCTATGCATCTCTTAATAACTTCTTCTGAAAGCCCGGAACATCCGTGCAAGGACAGATGGACATTGACTTTATTATTTATCCTTTTTAATAAAACATAATCTATTTCAGGTGCACCATGATAAAAACCAGACTTGACACCGATCGAAATAGCAAGGCAATCCAGGCCTGTCTTCTCTACAAAATCTTTAGCCTGCTCCGGGTCGGTCGATCCGGACTTGTCATTATCAGAGGATTCTTCCCTGCCGGACTTGATTATACCCAATTCTCCTTCTACAAAAACTCCGTATCTGTGTGCATAATCAACAACTTCCCGCGTAACTCTAATATTCTCTTGGTAGGAATGCCTGGAAGCATCGACCATTAATCCGCTATAACCTTTATTTATAATCTCCCTGCAGTTTTCTACATCCTCCACGTGGTCAGAAAACATAGCTGCAGGCATACCTGACTCACTTCCCATTTTTTTTATCAGGTATTCCAGGCAGGATAGGCATGTACTCTTAAGCTCAGGCTCGTAAATATCATAGACAATCGGTGAATCAGCAAGCTCTGATGCCTGGGCAAGCGCTTCAATACTTTCCAGATTTGTAACAGCAAACCTCGATATTGAATAATTATTCTGCCTGGCATGATCCATCATGAATTTTAATGGTATAAACATAATCTCCTGCCTAAATTTTAACGATTTTTAAACCCATAATACTGCCCAGGTCCAGTAGTTCGTTGACTATATCTTCATGTATAACTGCAAAATGTTGAGTGCTTCCGGCTTCTATTACTTTTTCTAAAAATTCCAGGACCGGGACATCTGTTTTTATACAGAAATGAGGAAATGCAGTCAATCTTTTATGTCCGCCAAGAGAATGACCGCGGCTGACTATCATCTGGATTTCTTCACCAACATCAAGCAAATTGACCATGGTAACCCTGCCTGGAGCACCGATCAATTCAAGAGTTGCTGAACCCGCATATTCAAAATCACTGTCCATATATTCGACATCAGGAACGATAGACACATCGTCATAAGACCCTGCCAGCATGGGATTATTTGGCCCGGGATGCCCGGCATTTACCGTACCTTCTTTCGGATTAAAATTAAGAATCTCGGTAAATCCGGCCGGTTTTTTGGTGAATAAATACATTATATACATTGCCATTGTACAGGCTATATCACCTTCAAACCCTATGACAGCACCTTTCCGGTTATAGGCTTCGGGATAAAGGCATGGACGAAGACCAAGATTTTTGTGAAGTTCATCACATACATCGTTTAACGCCAGAGCATTAAGGCCATATTTAAAATACATATTGGAAAGCGCTAAAGACACCCTGCATGCCTGTAAAAAATCTCTTTCTTTAACATTACCTGCCAGTTTAAAGCTATTTACGTTGTATTGCATGAACTCCCGGGCTTCATTTTCTTTTATATTAAGGCTCTCTTCTTTTAATTCGGCTATGGTCAGGATCTGGAGCAGCATACCGGTCTTTTTTAGCATCATGTATTCATCCATGCATGTTGATTTCATCTGGTCATTCCTGAAAGGAAGCAGGCCCATTATGGAATCTTTTAAAATATTTTTTATCATTGCTGCCCGGGCAAAAGAAACAATACCGGATATTGTATTCATATCATTAGCTTCACCTATTACCAGCTTGAACTTTTTACCGAATCTTCTCAGGCTGCCGGAGCCCTGAAGAGCGCCCACAATACCTGAGTTGTGGTATAATTCGAGTGCGCTGTACTGCCCTGTAGTGTAAAAGCCACTCATATATTCCCAATACAGTATTGGTGTGTCACCAATATTTTTGAGGATCTCAAGCCATGCCAGGTCTTCTGCCCAGGTCAGATACACAACTATTAAAAGATCTATTTTTTCCTGGCGAAACAGATCTATTGCTTTTCCAGCAGACTCAATATCAAAAATAATCCCGGGATTTATCAAATTTACTTTTCCCATAAGTGAATTCTCGATTTTTTTGATCTCCTGTTTCAAAAGTGAACCAAGGTCACCGATACTGCCCCCCTCTTCACCGATGCCAAGGTCCAGAAACCATTTGGCTTCAAATAAAAGCAGGCCGGCTTTTGGAATTTCATTGCTTGATGTCATGTACGTCTCCATTTAATTCATTTTTAAAATTTTTCTATTGTATACTTTAATATCTCAATACCACCCGTATTTGATCTCACTATCCCACATCTTTACAACCCTTTCCGGATCGCAGGCTGGATGTATCTCGCTTGAACTTATAATATATCCCCCGTTTTTTTTGCCGCCTTCGAGAGCTGCCTTTACTGCTGAATCAATCTCATCCAGGCCCCAATTGCTAAGCATCTGGGAATTATCAAGCCCACCGATCATCAACAATCCAGGGTATTTAACTTTTATTTCTCCTGTGCTCATTCCAGCCATGGGCTCAACAGGATGAATCCCATCTACACCTGCTTCTATCAATTCCGGTATTATTGCTCTTATATCTCCTTCGGAATGATAAAAGACTTTTATATTATGCTTATGCCAGGCATCAACATTTTGTTTTACAAAAGGTATTAATTCTTTTTTTAAAAAATCCGGAGAAAAAATAAGACCCTTATTCCAGGCAATATCACAATATGATAAAACCAGCGGGGACAGGTTGCAATCTGCTATATCATTAATCCTTTTTTCTTCAAAATCTGCTATTGACTTAAGCCATTTATGGATAAGTTCAGGATATTCCAGGTAAGCATAGGAAAATAATTCCCAGCCAGCCCTGTTATAGGCTACATCCAGGCCTATAGGGCTCTGCGCAATAAACAGCACAACATCCCCGAGTTTTTCCTGGAGCTTTTTAAATCTTTCCTTTGGATGTTCAAAACTTCCGCCTTCACCTGCAGATATACCCCAAAGGTTTACCCATCCTGCATAGTTGAATTCATCACCCGGGTTGTAAACCTGCAGGTCTTCAATATTTCTTAAGATATGCTCTTTAAGCCCTTTGGTATCCGAAAAAGGTTTTTCAATTATCCAACTGGTCCACCATTCATCCTTATATATAAACCCGTCTTTCTCTTTTCTAATCCCTTCCTTTATTACTGACGGCACAGTTTCGCAGCAATCAACATTTTGAGAAAGTACCCTGCATGCCAGGTCACTGTAATTATCAGCAGTGACTTTTTCCCCGGTACAATACTGGAGAACTTCAAAATTCTGGATAAAATCATTTATAGGCACCCTGTCAGCTTCCTTATTATCAAGTATCATCTCAAGTCTTTTTCTGGCAGACATTTTTTCCTTAGCAAAATCACGCATACATTCCTCCCTGCTACTCCTTTAATGATCCTGAAACAAGTCCCCTGATAAAGTATTTCTGTGCTAAAAAATAAATCAAAACCATAGGTATTGTGATGACAAACAATCCCATCATCGTAAGGGGCACATCAATATTGTATCTTGATTTAAATACAGTAATACCGGTCATAAGAGTCTTGAAATTATCTTTCTGTAGAAAGATCAGCGCAAGAAGCAGCTCATTCCATACCCACAGAGCATTTATGACAACAAGCGTCATGATAGGCGGCATTGACATCGGGATTAAAATATTCTTTAAAATCCTTATTGAATTGCAGCCGTCAATAGATGCGCTTTCAATTATTGATTGCGGAACGCTCCTGAAGAAAGTAGTCAACAGGTATATTGAGAATGGCAGCAGCAATCCAGTATATATCAGCACTATGCCAGTATATGTATTGGTCAAATTTATTTTAGACATAAAGATAAAGAGCGGGATAAGCATTATTACCGGAGGCACCATCATTAAAGATATTATGAATTTCAGTATCCCTTCCCTTATCTTGAACTTATACCTTGATAGAGCGAAAGCAGCAAGCAGTGCAATTACCAGGGAAATTAACACACTTGCAACAGTAAGGATAATGGAATTTAAAAACCACCTTGGAAAATTCTCACCCAGGAAAACTTCCCTGAAGTTTTGCAGTGCAATTGAGTGGGGGAATCCGAACCTGTTGGTTATATAATCAGGCTTTGACTTCAATGCTGTATTTATCATAAAAAAAACCGGGTAAATAGACAACACTGCCAGAAGTATCATCATAATCTGCCTGCCTGCAAGGGCAAAATAATTCCTCTTCATTTTCACAGAGTAGTCCCTTCCATATTGTCTGATAGTGTGTTTGCTTTGATCATTTTGTCTTTTAGTTCACTTCTTCTTTTCCAAATAACTTTGCATAAGCTATTATCAATGCAAGCATGATGATGAAAAGTATTACTGAGCTTGCAGATCCCATGCCCATGTTGCTATCCCTGAATGCCGTAGTATAGATATAAAATTCCGATACAATGGTAGAGTTGCCGGGACCTCCCCTGGTAAGCGTGAATACATAATTAAATACCCAGGCAAACATCGTTATAATCAGGATTACCGACAGGAATGATATGACATTTAAACATTGGGGAATTGTTATATAAATATGTTTTTTGATCCATGAAGCCCCATCAATTTCTGCAGCTTCATACAGCTCCTGGTTTACACTTAAAAGTCTTGCAAATATCATGATTATGGAAAAACCAAGCTCTTTCCACATGATTACAAACATCAGTGTCCATATTGCAAATTTCGATGACCCGAACCAGTCATGTATTAAAAAACTAAGCCCTAATTTTTCGAGAAAATAATTCAAGATACCGTTCAGCTGGAATATATAGCCAAATACAACACCTATAACAGGAATGGCTAAAATATATGGAAGAAATAGAGAAAACCTGTAAAACTTCCACCCTGCCATTCTTTCATATAAAAGGACTGCAAAAAATATTGCCAGTATTAAAATAAAGGGTATGGATATAAGTAATATAAAATTATTCTTAAGACCTATAATAAATCTAGGATCATTGAAAATATTAATATAATTAGTAAAACCGATATACTTGAAGTTGTTGCCGCTCAACCTCATGAAAGAGTATTGGAAAACTTTGACAAGCGGGAATAAGTAAATAAACCCTATGATCAGGATAGCCGGCAGAAGAAATAAAGTTATTTCCGTGAATTTTTGCCTGTTCCGCATTTTTTATATTTCTAAATTTTTGTTTATTATTTTTACTTTTAAATTTGAGTTACTTTTTACCTGTTTTTACATGCAGGGAAAACTAAAAAAGTTTTCCCTGCATACTTATAAGATAGTTACCGGGGTAAATATAGAATTTTCAAAAATTCTAAAATATTGCCGTTGTTTTATTCCCCAAAAACCTGACCAAAGGAATCATACCATTCTATCATTTGCTTTAACCTGTCAGGTTCAGTCTCTCTGTAAAGTTTTGCAACTGCATCCACACGCTTTGCAGCCTCTTCGGGTGTCAATTTTTCATCGATAAATTGCTGAGCAACAACATAATTGCCATCAACATTTACTTTTACGGGTAAATAATTCTCATTGTGATAAAACCAGTTACCTGAACTTACCTGCTTAAGAGCCCATTTTTCCTGTTCGGTCTTTAAAAGACTCTGATCGAACCTGTCATCACAAGGAGGGGCACCTGATGCAAGATACATAGCATTGTTACGTTCGGCAGAATGCAGGAAAACGAGAAAGTCTGCTGCAATTTCTTTATTCTTGGACCATGTAGTAATGCCAAGCGCTTGCGAGCTGACATCTATCATGTCAGGTTTTGTCCAGCCGTCTCCTGCTTCCTCAACAACCGGAGCAGACATGAGGCCTACCTTATCAGCGCCCATGGTGTTTACCCAGCTTATTGCCGAAGATAATACGCCAAAACTGAAAGCACCTTTCCCAGCCATAAATTCTTCCATACCCTGGTAAAGCTGGATGGATTCGTAATCATTGTTTAAATATCCCTTATCCCTCAGCATCCCGTAATATTTCCACCAGGTGGCATATTTGGGATCAGTATAGCTAGCCTTGCCGATAGCTGGAGCCATAAAATCACGCGGTGTCTTTCCACCCATCCACTGTCCTCCAAGCCAACCCTGCATCCATCCGCCCTGGATGCCTTCCTGGTTTCCCAGTTCGAATGGAGAATAGCCTGCTTTTTTAATAGCCTCGCAGGCTGTCATAAGTTCTGTCCAGGTTTTGGGAGGTTTTTCAGGATCAAGCCCTGCTTTTGTAAAAATATCCTTGTTATAACCTATTACCATTGGAACCATGTACCAGGGAAGACCCCATATTTTACCGCCCATCATTTGTTCATTTTTTGTGAAAAGATGGCTGAGCTCTTCTTCAGAAATATAATCAGAAATCGGTACTATATACCCATTCCATGCATCTTCGATAGTATAGACACCGCCCCAGAAATACTGAATATCCGGGCCCTCTCCTGCAGCACCTGCAGCCCTAAATGCCTCAACTAAAGATTCCGTGGATTGAAGAACAATCTCAAAAGTAACATTCGGGTGCTCTTTTGTATACATTTCAGTGCTTTCCTTCATGAAACCTTCAAGCCCTTTTGCTTCCTGCTCTCCCCACCACCAGATTACAAGCTTTACAGGTTCACCGGACGTAGTTTCTGCTGCGGCCGTGGTTGCAGCCGCTGTTGTTTCTGCTGCGGCCGTGGTTGCAACAGCCGTAGTATCCGCAGTTGCAGTGCTTTTGCAACTGGTCAGCGAAAATGTCACTACCATGGTTACAATTACTGCTACAACAATTAATAGTGATAAAACCTTTTTCATTCCTTCTCCTTTCAAATTTATTATTCAAATATTATAAGATATAAAACGATAATTTTTCTCACCTCCCGGTTATCATTTTTAAAAATTTTTTATAGCATACCCTTTTTATTATAATATCTTTTAGCTTCTTCTAATACTTTTTCTATCTCTTCAACACACTTGTCCGGCAGCGGTAGAGGTTTGTGGCTGGAGATTATTTCTTTTACTCTCTCTTTTGCAAAATCCAGTGCATTTTTTTTACCTTTTTTAGTCCATTCAGTATAAGTTGAGGTATAATCGGCAGCTTTTCCGATAAATTGTTCTGCTTTCCAGAATTTTCTCGTGTGTTCAGTGTTTAAATAATATCCCGGGATCGTACCTATTTCTTTCACAAGATCCAGGGCTATTGTTTCTTCATCCACTATTTCTCCTTCAATAAATCTTCCAACCATTCCGGCAATATCATCATCAAGAACTGCCTGTACAGGATGAGCTGAAAGCTCTCCAAATATATTACCATGGAACTGGATATTGTTGGCTCCTGAAATTGCTGAGATAAAAGCTGCTATTCCTTTCTCATATCCTGCTTGAAAACCCATATTTTTGGCACTGCCATAACCTGTAGTACCGTTTGATATTGGAATTTTATATTTTTTCCGCCATAGTTGATTAAATATTGCATTTTCCAGGAAATCCTGTATTTGACCAAAAAACGGAGCTCCAGTTTTCATATTCATAGGCCAGACTATATCCCAGACAAGTATCCTTGTCCCTCTTTTTATCAGTTGGACCAACGCGATCATCGATAAAAGTTCAGCATTGCCGACCACTAGTGACCCCGGGATTGTAATTGGTGACGTTCCTCCAGAAGTGCAACCATTGGCAATATAAACCGGAAATCCTGCCTGGATTGTCCTTCGTGTATTTATTATTGAAGCCTTATCAACTCCAAGGGGTGATGTCGTATGTAAACCGCTCATATACTCTATCCCGGCTGCCTGGGCCATTTTTAAAGTAAAAACCTCACTGTCAAGATTATAAGCCACTTCCTGGGTCTTGCTTGAATACATTATTTTGATGGCACAACTTTCAGGTATAGCCATAGCCGGAGAAACTCCTTCATATCCCCAGTATGGATAAGCAGACAGTTTATGCAGATACGGCAGAGAATCTAAAACTTTTATATAATTTATATGCTCTTCTTTTGTCGGAGGATATGGTTCAAATGTATCCAGGTCAATAGTGTTCATTCCGGGCGCGCTATGAAAATATACTGTATCACCGCCTAGTATTACATCATTTTTTTCCTCTCTGGCCTTGAATTTAAAGATTTTAGGAGTAGCCTTTATACATTCTTCAACCAATTCTTGAGGAAACCTGGCAATCATATTACCAAAATCCACAATACAGCCATTTTTATTAAGCAAGTCAAGCGCCCATTTGCTATCAATTTTTATGCCTGTTTCCTCCAGGACATTCATGGTTGCAGAATGGATTCTTTCTATTTCATCTTCACTTATTATTTCAAGAGGTTTAATTTTAAGTTTAAATCCTTCAGATGCCATTTTATTTTCTATTTTTTTTAAATATTATAAGGACTATTATTTTTCGGAATATTCCTATTTATGTCATTCACCGTTTCTTTTTTCTAAATTATCTATTCATTAATTTTCTGGCAAGTTTGGCAGCACCGGGAGCAGTCGGGTCATAACCGTCTGCTCCTATGCTTAACGCAAAATCTTCATTCACCGCACCACCTCCAACCATGACTTTTATTTTTTTTCTTAAACCTTCTTTTTCCAGGATTGAAATGACTTTTTTTTGTTCATAAGCTGTGGTTGTTAGTAAGGCAGACATGGCAAGGATATCTGCGTTATGAAATTGTATTGATTTTATAAATTTTTCTGCTGAAGTATCTACTCCTATATCATGAACAGTAAAACCTTCTGCAAGCAACATTGTCCGGACCATCTGCTTGCCAATAGTATGGATATCCCCTAAGACCGTACCGATTATAATAACACCAAGGCTGGTAATCTTACCCCCTGTTCTTTTTATCTCTTCCTCTAGTACCGGCATTGCTGCAAACATGGTCTCTGAAGCGCCGATTAAGTCCGGTAGGTAAAGTAAATCTTCTTCATAAGCTTTGCCAACCGATTTTATTACGTCTGTCATGATTCCAAATATAATAGTTGGATTGATTTTTTCCGAAATCAATTTTCTTACAGAATTTATGGCAAGTGATTTATCGTATAATGCTAATGATTTTTTTAATTCATCAAAAGGATTTTTATTAAAAGTATTTTTTAAATTTTCAATATCTAAATAGTTCATACCAGACATTCCGGAGATATTCTTTTTAAATTACTTTATTTGAAAATATTGGCTTATTTTAAAATATAAAAAATTTCAAACAGGAAACCGGTTAATTTTTTATAAATAGAAAATTTATTTAAATGTTGAAAATCATTTTAATAATAGTGTAAATAATATTTTACTAATTATAGTTAATAAGTCAATTAATGTTACAAAATCAGAAAAACTATTTTATTTTTCTTCTACAAATCAGTGCCTACTTAATAAGTGATATTTTAGATCAGTAAAAAGCATATTAATGAATTTAG
>Ga0315277_10004088_pt1 | contig 19576 bp, 14 predicted proteins | sample YL17G05_15_MG_FD_203695 | JGI IMG/M metagenome (GOLD analysis project Ga0315277, IMG submission 203695) | Sediment microbial communities from Yellowstone Lake, YNP, Wyoming, USA - YL17G05_15 | ecosystem: Environmental > Aquatic > Freshwater > Lake > Sediment | place: USA: Wyoming | collected... | reverse complement strand
CATCGGACACGTATTCGCCTGGTCCCGGCACGGCAAAACCCTCCGTGGCCCCCCTTTCCAGGCCGAAAACCTAGCACAAATACCCGTGTGAGTCATCATCAAAACCCAATAATGATGCTAAAGTCTCTAAAAAAAGCGCAATTAACTGTGCAGAGGATATGTGTCAACCCGAGATGTCAAATCTCCCGTGAAGGCCGGAAGAATAGGCAGGCTGGGCAAAGACCGCCTGTGGGCGGGCTGCTTGAGCAGCCGCGTGGCCCCCAGCGACTTGTGGGTGCCGGGCTGGCAGCGAGGTCAGGCCAAACTCTGCCCGAGCTCGACGAACTCTGCTGCCCGGGCGATCTGCTCGGCCGATTCGTCGGGTGTGACCTCATCCAGAGCGCCGTAATCGCCCGCGTGGCGGACCTCCATCGCATGAATGAGGTACCGGTGGAAGTGGGCCGGCACAATCCCCGCCTTGACAAAGTGCTCGCCGAAAGCCGCAACGACGGCGGCGTGTTTCGAGAAGGACAGACCCTTGCCGAGCAGAATGGCCTCCGCCACATAGAACATGGCGTAATAGGGCCGAGACGCGGCGAACCCGTGGTAGCCTGCCTCCCGCAACAGTCTGGCCGCGGCAAGGCTTCCCTTCGCTCGCGCCAGCAGATCCTCTTGCTCCGGTGTCATACCGGGACTCCCTCCCGCCGCACATTCAGTAGCAAGGGGCTCTGTTCCCGTTCGAACTGGTCCTGCGAGACAAAGACGCACGCGGCGACCACATTGTGCTTGAGCGAAACCTCCGCCACGTCGTGGGAGGTCCGGGCTATCTCCTCGCAGGGCGAGACGTCACCCCGAAGCACCACCAGCAAGTCGATGTCCGAGTCCATCTCGGCACTGCCACGGGCATGTGAGCCGTACAACACGACTCCTGACAGCCGCCGGCCGTAAATCACCTCCAGACGCGCCCGCAACTCGCCCAGAACCTGCTGAATCCTAACGTCCATGGCGATCACCGCGGGTGATCCGCGGCAACGTGTTGACGGGCGCCCTGCTGAAGTCGCTCCCGGCGCACGATGGGCCGCGGATCGTCTACGGCGAAGGCTGCCGGCTGGGCAAGGCTCGTCTGAAGCGCGAAGGAATCGTTTTCAAACAAATACCCTATGGAATCAAGACAACGTAGGAGGAGAATCGCGGAAGCGCGAAAGGGCGAAAACGCGAAAGGAGAGAGGCGCAATGGGACATCAGTTCGACGACTTGTCTGGACGTGTCATCGAGGCGGCAATTGCGGTACACAGAGAGCTTGGACCGGGCTTCTTGGAGTCGATTTACGAAAGCGCGCTGAGAACGGCGCTGCGGCATCGCGGCCTGGTCTATGAGGCCCAAAAGGAAGTGACCGTCGTCTTCGAGGGCGAGGAAGCCGGCGTGCATCGGCTCGATCTGGTGGTCGAGGGAGAAATCGTGGTCGAACTGAAGGTAATCAAGGCGCTGGAAGACGTCCACTTCGCGCAGGCGAAATCGTATCTGAAGGCCACGGGACTGCACGTGGGCCTGCTGCTGAACTTCAACGCACCCACCCTTATCGTCAAGCGCGTGGTGCTCGACTTCAAGCCAGCCCCACACAAGACGGAATGAAGGACCCGAGAGCAGACAGTTCGGCTTGCGGAGTGTGCAAATGAGCAAAGGGGGACTCGAAAGCGCGAAAGGGCGAAAACGTGAAACAGAAGCGGACGAGTCATCGGTGTGCGTTTCGCCACTTGCCGCCGTCTTCCGGCTTTGGTAGTCGTGTTGTTGTCCTTTCGCGTTTTCGTCCCTTCGCGATTTCGCGATGAGATTGGTAGGAGGAACCGGCAATGCTCGAGTTGCGGGACTATCAGCGGCGGAGTCTGGACGCCCTGGAGAGTTACCTTCGGGCCACGGTCCAGCATGGCGCGAGGACGGCTTTTCTGCTCCAACCTGACATGGATCGCCCCTATCGGCCCGTGCCCCAACTCCCCGGGCTGCCCTACATTTGTCTGCGGATTCCGACCGGCGGCGGCAAGACCCTCATGGCGTGCCATGCCCTCGGGATTGCCACAACGGAGTTTCTCCAGGCCGAACGGGCCGTTTGCCTCTGGTTGGTCCCCTCGAATACAATCCGAGGGCAAACGCTTGCTGCGCTGCGGGACCGGCAACACCCTTACCGACAGGCTGTTGACGCCCATTTCGGCGGGCTGGTCACCATTATGGACCTGACCGAAGCCCTTTACGTCACTCGCGGCACACTGGCGGGCGATACGTGCATCATCGTTTCGACGCTGGCCGCGCTACGGGTCGAAGACACGGAAGGCCGTAAGGTGTACGAAACGTGCGGCGCTTTGATGGATCATTTCAGCGGGCTTTCGGCCGAACTGGAAGCGCAGCTTGAGAAGAATGGGGATGGCGTGACTCCCTATTCGCTCTGCAACGTGCTGCGGTTGCACCGGCCGATCGTGATTATGGATGAAGCCCACAACGCCCGGACCAAACTATCCTTCGACACGCTGGCGAGGTTCAACCCATCGTGCATTGTCGAATTTACGGCCACGCCGGAGACTACCCACAAGCCCGAACGAGGGCACTTTGCCAGCAACATCTTGTGCCACGTTTCGGCCGCCGAACTGAAGGCCGAAGATATGGTCAAGCTGCCGATCAAGCTGGAAACGCGGTCGGAGTGGAAAGAGGTTGTGGCCGAAGCCCTCAAAACGCAACGGACCCTTGAGGCCCTTGCGGTGGAAGAGGAAAGGCAGACGGGGGAATACATCCGGCCCATCGTGCTCTTGCAGGCGCAGCCGAAGAGTCAGACCAAGGAAACCCTGACCGTCGAAGTGGTGCGGCAATCGCTTATCGACGATTTCAAGATACCCGAAGACCAGATTGCCGTAGCGACCGGCCAGACACGGGAGATCGACGATGTTGACCTGTTCGCGCGGGATTGCCCCATCCGGTTCATTATCACCGTGGCTGCGCTCAAGGAGGGGTGGGATTGCTCGTTTGCTTACGTGCTGTGTTCGGTGGCCGAAATCGGCTCCGCCCGGGCAGTGGAGCAAGTGCTAGGCCGGGTGTTGCGATTGCCTCGGGCGACGCGAAAGAAACACCCGGAGTTGAACTGCGCCTATGCCTTGGCTGCCTCCCGGCGGTTTATTGAGGCGGCAACATCGCTCAAAGACGCGCTGATCGAGAACGGCTTTCAGCGCATGGAGGCCGAATTGTATGTCGAGGGACAGGAACAGCGTAGGCTCTTCGAGGCCGAGTTGCCGTTGTTCGAGACCCCTGGACCCTCGCAACCCAGGCTGACTGAGCTCGGCCCGTTCCGGGTGCCAATGCTGGCGATTCGGGTCGATGGACAACTTGAGTTGTTCGAGGAAGGGCATTTTCTCGATACGCCCTGGAGACTATCGGAGTGTGACGCTGGCTTGTCGGAGGCCGAGTTTCCCTCCGAGTATGTCGGTGGCGCCACGGCCGAAATCGACGTAACCGACGAAGGCAAGCTTGAGGTTCACTTCGTTGACCAAATCCACCGGCAGTTGCGCTTGCTCGGCATGGAGCCCGGCTGGGACGTCGCGGGCCTGACAAACTGGCTCGACCGCCAGATTCCTCACGTGGACATTACCCGAACCGAATCGACCCTGTTCATTCATCGGGTTCTCACTGGGCTGGTTGAATCCCGGGGCTTGAGTGTGCAGCAATTGGCCAGTCAGAAGTTCCGCTTGCGCGCAGCCGTTGCCAACAAGATCGATCAGCACCGCAAGGCGCAGGCCGCACGAGCCTTCCAACGGATACTGTTCTCTGAGGGAGCGGCGGAAGTCGAGGTCGGCCCGGAAATCTGCTTGGATTTTGCCGAGGATCGGTATTCGCCCAACTCGTATTACGAAGGGATCTACCATTTCCCGAAGCATTACTTTCCAGTCATTGGCGAGATGAATGCTGAAGAGTGCGACTGCGCGGACTTCCTCGACCGGCTTGAGGCGGTGAAGTATTGGGTCCGCAACTTGGTGCGGTCCGATTCGTCATTCTGGCTGCAAACCTCGACCGACAAGTTCTATCCTGATTTTGTTGTTCTCCTCCACGACGGTCGGATTCTTGTGGTCGAATACAAGAACGAGCGGGACTGGGACCTTCCCGATTCCGAAGAAAAGCGGGCGGTGGGCCAACTGTGGGCCGATCGGAGCAAGGGCCGTTGCCTCTTCGTCATGCCCAAGGGGCCAGATTGGGGGGCGATTGCCCGGGCCGTGGCCCGTTGAGCGAACGAATCCGGCAGCTTCTTCAGCGCGATCGAGCTGCGGGCCTCGTCGCCGGGCTCGTCCCTTCAAGCCCGTCGGAGCACGGGGCTGGTCGTCCATTGCCTGGCCGGCCCGATGTCTCGGGAGGTGCCGATCGGGGCGGCGGTGGATATGCTATAGTTTTTCGTGACGGGCGCGGGCGCCGCGCGGGGGTTGGGGGCGGAGCGGGCGGCCCGGCCGGTGACTGCTCGCTTGGCACCTTTCGTTCTGGCACCGTAAGCGGTCGGCCAAAATCTGCGGACTACTCCGGACCAACCGGGCATGGCCAAACGAGTTTGGCCATGGCACCCGGCCTGAAGCACTACAAGACCTTGGTCACCCCGGGGATGGGGCACGGGTATTTGCCGTCGGGGCCGGGCAGCACCGGCGGGTCGGCGTCCCAGGCGTAGCTCTTCGGCGCCAAGACCAGGCTCGAGGCGAAGGCCTCGTCCCAGGTCACCCGCTGGCCGCCGTGCGTGGCCATGCGGCCGAGGATGGCCAGCATGGTGCTGCGGGCCATGGAAAGGCTGTCGTTGATCGGTTTGCCCTGTTTCATGCCGGCGAACATCTCTTCAAAACAGTTCAGCTCCGCGTCTTTCCCCTGGCGTGAGGCGGCCCAGACCCGTTTGCCGGCGGAGTCAGAAATGCTCCAGCCCCGCTCCGACCTCAAGCAGCCCTTCGTGCCCAACAGCAGCTCCGAGTTCTCGTTGAAGCAGCCGGGTTGCTGGCGGGTAAAGGCATAGAAGCGGACGCCGCCGGGGTACTCGTAAACCACGGCATGGTGGTCGAAGATGTCGCCGTAGATCGCCTCGGTGCGGACCTGGCGCCCGCCGTAGCCCCAGGCGTGCAGCGGCGGCTCCTCGTGCATGATCCAGCCCGCCCAGTCGTTGTAGTGCACGTGCTGCTCGACGAGGTGGTCGCCGGAGAGCCAGGTGAAGTAGTACCAGTTGCGCATCTGGAACTCCATCTCCGTCCACTCGGGCTTGCGGCCGCGGTGCCACAGCGGGCCCGTGTTGTACGTGGTCTGGATCGCCACGACGTCGCCGATCGCGCCGTCGTGGACGCGGCGGACCGCCTCCCGCGCACTCGGCGAGTAGCGGGTCTCGAAGCCGCTGACGAAGCTCAGGTTCTTCTGCCGGGCCTTCTCCCCGGCGGCCAGCACGCGGCGGACGCCCGGGGCGTCAACCGCCATCGGCTTCTCGGCAAAGACGTGTACGCCGGCCTCCACGCAGGCCTCGAGGTGCATGGGGCGAAAATGCGGCGGCTCGGCCAGCAGCGCCACGTCCACCCCGCTGGCGAGCAGCTTCCGGTAGCCGTCGAACCCCGCGAAACAATGCTCCTGGTCCACCGCCACCTGATTGCCCAGCTTCGGCTGGAGTTGCTTGCGGGTGTCTACCATCCGGTCGGCGAAGGGGTCGGCCAAGGCGGTCAGTTTAGCGGTCGGGTCGGCCGAGAGCGCGCTCAGGACGGCCCCGGCACCCCGGCCGCCGCAGCCGATCAGGCCGATCCTGAGGCCGTCGCTTCCGGCCGCATGGGCACTTCGGGCGACGGCCAGACTGCCGGCCAGCGCCGTGCCGGCCAGCGCGGCAGAGCGAACCAGGAACTCCCGGCGCGACGGTCGCTGGTTGGCATCTCCTCTACGCGGTTCTGACATGATGGGCTCCTTTCGTCTCGTTGGATACAACTGCATGGTTTGGAGAGGGCGCGTTTAGCCGCCGCAGTGTGCCACTGCTTCGCCAGAAGCAGTGCCATGCGTAACGGCCGTGCACTGCTTGCCTTGCGGCAAGCAGTGGCACACCGCGATGAATAATCCGGGCTAAAACAGGCTACAGCGACCATCCCGAACGGTACGGCTCGCGGATGTACTTATTGGCGTCCTCGTCGTTGGTGAACTTCAGCTTCTCCGCATCCCAGGAGAGCTTCTTGCCGGTCCGGATGGCGATGTTGCCCAGCAGGGCCACCTCCGTCAAAAGACCGGCCACGTCGAAGTTGCAGCTTGCGGGCTGGCCGCCTTGGCAGGCCGCGATCCACTCGGCCGTGACCAGGCTGCCTTGGAAGTCTGGCCGGGGGAGTGTTTTGGGCGGGAGCCGATACGCCTTCATCTTCTCGTCGGGGATCAGCCGGCCGTCGTTGGTGCCCCCGAGGATCTTGCCCTTATCGCCCACGTACAGGTTGCCCTCGTTGGGCCAAGGCCGGCCGGTCTCCAACTCAACGGGCCGCGGCGGCTTGATCCCGCCGTCCGACCACGTCAGCCGCAGCGGCGGCATGTCTTCCCGCGCGGGGAACTCCCAGGTGACCACCGAGGCCAAGGGGGCCGTCTCCGGCAGGACCCGCGTGGAACTGGCCTCGACACTGGTCGGGTGCCCCAGCTTCAGGGCCCTAAACAGGGCGTTGAAGTGGTGGCAGCCCATGTCGCCCAAGGCGCCGGTGCCAAAATCCCACCAGCCCCGGAAGTTCCACGGGTGATACACGCCCCTGTTGCCTCCCGCCCCGACCTGCTTCAGCGCCAGGTGCCCCTCGGGCCAGACGCTCTTGAAGGGCCGCATCGGCGCCGGGCCGATCCACAAGTCCCAGTCCAAGTGATCCGGGACCTTGTCCTCACCGGCCGGGCGGTCCATGCCCTGCGGCCAGAGCGGGCGGTTCGACCAGCAGTGGGCCTCCCGCACCGGGCCGATGGCCCCGTCCCAGATCATCTCGCAGAGCCGCAGCGCGCTCTCGCTGGCCCGCGACGATGCGGTTACTTGGGTGGCCACTTTGGCCTTGCGGGCGGCCTCGGCCAGGGTCCGCGACTCGTGGATGGTCCGCGTCAGCGGCTTGACGCAGAGCACGTGCTTGCCCAGCTTGATCGCGTGCAGCGAGATCACCGCGTGCGAGTGATCGGGCGTGGCAATCACCACGGCGTCAATCTCCGGCTGCTTGTCGAACATCTCGCGGTAGTCGCGGTACCGCTTGGCGTCGGGATACTCGTTGAAGACCGGCGCGGCGTACTGGTGGTCCACGTCGCACAGGGCAATCATGTTCTGGCTGGCACACCCGCGGAGAAACGACCTGCCCACGCCTCCGATGCCGATCCCGGCGACGTTCAGCTTCGCGCTGGGCGGCTGCTGGCCCGGTCCGCCCAGCACGTGGCGGGGGACGATGCTGACGGCCGCCAAGGTCGCCGCGGCACCGCGGATCACCTGGCGGCGTGAGAGCCTGCGGCCCCCGGCTGAGGTTGCACTCTTGCCTTCCGATTTAGGATTTCGGATTTCAGATTTCGGATTTCGCACGATTGACACCTCCTCTGATGATCGGATGGTTCGAGTCCTCGTGGTCCACGCCGCCCGGTGCGACTTGCACTATCATAGCCGCCGCGCACGGGCGATACCAGCCTCGCTGTGTGCGGCAAGTTTTCCCGGCAAATGAGTGGGTGGCTGGTGGTCAGCCGCAGGCTGCCCCCAGCACGGTCTCGCCAGCCCGTGTTTGCCACACTCAGGCTTTCGCCACGATACCCGGTTTGTGGTATACTGCCTGATGATTTGTCCCCAACGCGGAGGACGCGAAGATGATAGCCGGATTGTATGCCGTGTTGCTCGCTGTGGTGGCGTTATCCGCCGATCCGGCGGCCAACACGAATCAGTACTTCACGATCCAGGTGGTCGACCAGCAGACCGGACGCGCCGTGCCGCTAGTCGAGCTGGAGACGGTCAACAACATCCGCCAACTGACCGACAGCAACGGGATCGTGGCCTTCTTCGAGCCGGGCCTAATGGACAAGCGGGTGTTCTTTTACGTCCGCAGCCACGGCTACGAGTTTCCCAAAGACGGCTTCGGCTTCCGCGGCAAGGCGCTGGAGGTCACCCCCGGCGGCAGCGCCAAGCTTCAGATCAAGCGGATCAACATCGCCGAGCGGCTGTATCGGGTCACGGGCGGGGGAATCTACCGCGACAGCGTGCTGGTTGGCCATCCGGTGCCGACCGAAAAGCCGCTCATCAACGGCCTGGTCCTCGGCCAAGATAGCGTGATGACGGCGGTTTATCGGGGCAAGATCTACTGGTTCTGGGGCGACACCAATCGGCCCGGCTATCCGCTGGGAAACTTCCACATGCCGGGGGCCACCTCGGACCTGCCCGGCCAGGGCGGGCTCGATTCTGAGGCGGGCGTCAACCTTGCCTACTTCGTCGACGATCAGGGGTTCGCCCGGCCGACCGCCCAGATGCCCGGCGAAGGCCCCACCTGGCTCGACGGCCTGGTCACGCTGGCCGACGCCTCGGGCCGCGAGCAGATGTTCGCCCGGTACGTCAAGATCAAGAACGTCTTGCAGGCTTACCAGCAGGGTCTGGTCCGCTTCAACGACCAAGAGCAACGTTTCGAGAGGGTAGCGGAGTTCGCTATGGACGCACCGTTGGTCCCCAGCGGGCACCCCTTCCGGCACACCGTCGGCGGCGTCGAGTACGTCTACTTCGCCACGCCCTATCCGCTGGTCCGCGTGCGTGCCACCGCCGAGGATTATCAACAACTGCCGCGATACGAGGCATTCACCTGTCTGCAAGAGGGCAGCCGCCTGAACGATCCGCGGCTCGATCGCGGCGAAGACGGCAGCCTCCGCTACGGGTGGAAGAAGAACACGCCCGCCGTCGGACCCAAGGAGCAAGCGGAGCTGGTCAAGGCCGGGCACCTCAAGCGCGAGGAGGCCCTGCTGCAACTGCGGGACCGCGACACGGGCAAGCCGGTCTTCGCCCATGGCGGCTCGGTCTACTTCAACCGCTACCGCCACAAGTGGGTGATGATCGCCGTGCAGTCGGGCGGCACCTCTTTCCTGGGTGAGGTCTGGTACGCCGAGGCCGAGACGCCGCTGGGACGGTGGGTCTACGCGGTCAAGATCGTCACCCACGACAAGTACAGCTTCTACAACCCCAAACAACACCAGATGTTCGACAAGGACGACGGCCGGACGATCTTCTTCGAGGGGACCTATACCAACACGTTCTCGGGCAATCCCGACCAGACGCCCCGCTACGACTACAACCAGATCATGTACAAGCTCGCTCTCGGCGACCCGCGGCTGGCGATCCCGGCCCCAGTGCTGCAGCTTTCCGAAGGCCCGCCCGACCGGTTCGGCACACCCAAGCAGGCCGGCCCACAGGGGGACAAAAGAACCATTGCTTTCTTCGCCCTCGACCGTGCGGGCGAACACACGGTGCCGGTCTACCAGGTCGAGACTGATGACGGCCATCCCGCCTTGAACGTCGGCAATCTGAAATCCGAAATCCGAAATCCGAAATCCGAAACAAATCCAACATCCGAAATCCGAAATCCCAAATCCCAAATCCCAAATCCGAAATCCCAAATCGCCTTCCACGCCCTGCCGCTGGATACAGACCCCCGGCCCAAGACCGCACTGCCTCTCTACGAATTCTCGACCTCAGAGGGCGGCCGCCGGGCGTACTCCACCGATCCCTCGTGGTCCATGCCCGACTTCAAGTCGCCGGGCAAGCCGATCTGTCTGGTCTGGCCCAATCCCGGCCGCCCGACGCCCCCGCAGGTAACGGACTGATCGTCGCGCATATCCTCCGATCACTCTGGTTGCCACCGCCGTACCCACCTCGTCGCGGACCCTTGTTGGGGCGTGGTTGACAGTCCGCCACCCTGCCGCCAGAATAGACGGTGGCCCTCCGGCCGCCACGGCCACGACTGATGGTGGACCTGTGACCAACCGGGTACTCAGCGACAAAAAGGATTGCCCATGTCACTAAGCGACCTTCTGCCAACGATTCAAGCCTTGCCACGAAGTGACAAACTGCGGCTCATTCAGCTCTTGGCTGCCGACATGGCCCGCGAGGAGAGGGCGGTGGCTGATCTGGCCGACAAGACGGTGCCCATTTGGTCGCCCCACGATGCCTTTGAAGGGGCAGCCACGTTGTTGCGTGCACTCGAGCAGGATAGGGGCGGGTCCTGATGCCGGACGCCGAGCGATTTGCATACGTCGAAATCGATCCGTCGCTCGGCGCGGCCAGTGCTTTGCCGTACGTACCTCTGAGGCTGGAATATCGGCAGAACGTGGTTTCGGTGTCTGGTTTGGTCGACAGCGGCGCTGCGCTGAACGTGCTGCCGTACGATGTCGGGCTTCAGTTGGGTGTGGTCTGGCAAGAGCAGACGAGGGCGGTACGGCTCTGCGGTAATCTGGCGGATTCGGAGGCCCGGGCGATCATCGTGACGGGAACGGTAGGGCAGTTCGCTCCAGTGCGCCTCGCCTTCGCATGGACGCGAAACAACGAAGTACCGGTGATTCTGGGGCAAGTCAACTTCTTCATGGAGTTCGACATCTGTTTCTTCCGGTCACGATTTACCTTTGACATCAAACCAAAAGAATCGCAGGGGAACTGACGCCCCAGAAGGCGACGGGCGCCCATACGTGTGGTGAAGTACGATCTCAGGCCGGTGCAGCGTTGCCATCACGCAGTTGGCCGCGATGTGGAAACCGCGCCGGTGGAGGTGCTTGCGCCCCCAACGGACGCTCTCAGCCGGTTTGCTTCGGCGTCGCCGAGGGTTCGGAGGAGGGCCAGCGCCGGCCGAGGTGATGTGGGGGCGGGGGTTCCTGGCGGCCCAGCTCGATGTCTTCGCCGAAGTAGTATTTGCGGGCCTCGGCGTTGGCCAACACCTCGCCGGGGCTGCCGTGGCAGAGGACCCGGCCCGCCCGGATCACGTAGCTGCGATCGGTGATCTGGAGCGTTTCGCGGACCTGGTGGTCGGTGATCAGGACGGCGATGCCTTCGCTCCGTAGCCGGCGAATCACCTCCTGGATGCTGGCGATGGTGACCGGGTCGATGCCCGTGAAAGGCTCATCCAGCAGGATGATCTTGGGATCGGAGAGCAGGGAGCGGGCGATTTCCAGCCGCCGGCGTTCGCCGCCGGAGAGCGACAGCGCCAGCGACTTGCGGAGGTGGCTGATGTCGAACTGGGCCAGGAGCTGGTCGCATCGCAGGCGGCGCTTCGCGCGGTCGATGCCCAGCATCTCCATCACGCCCAGGAGGTTCTTTTCCACGGTGAGCTTGCGGAAGACGCTGGATTCCTGGGCCAGGTAGCCCATGCCGCCGTCGCGGGCGCGGCGGTACATCGGCCAGTTGGTCACGTCGGTGCCGCCCAGCATGACCTTACCTTGGTTGGCTTCGATCATGCCGCAGGTCATGCGGAAGCAGGTGGTCTTGCCGGCCCCGTTGGGTCCCAGCAGCCCCACGATCTCGCCGCTTTCCACGCGGAAGTCGACGCCGTCGACCACGCGGCGGCTGCCGTAGATCTTCACCAATCCTTGGGCTTCCAGCATCGACCCGATCCGTGGTTCGTGTTTGGTTGAGGGTTGAGGGATCAACGCAGGCCGCTTCAGCCCTCAACTCTCAACCCTCAACTCTCAACTGCCTTGTCAACGTACGAAGCCCATCCTGGAGAAATTGGGGAACAGGGGGAACGGGATGTTCGTGCCCGGCAGCTTGTTCCAGGAGTGCGGCCAGTAGATGTAGAGCGCCTTGCCGATCAGCAGTTCGCGTCGGACGTAGTGTTCCCGCTCCCAAAGGCGGCTGTCCTTGCTCTTGGGGCTGTTGTCGCCCAGGGCGAAGAACTGGTCCTTCTGCAGCGGGAAATCGACCGTCCGCATGTTGTCGAACACGTCCCACAGAGCGGGGTCGGAGAGGACGCGGTAAGGGCTCTCGATCCGCTGCTGGAAGTCCGTCAGGGCGGGGGTGCTGGAGGTCTCGGCGATGTAGTAGATGTCGCGGAGGACCTTCAGGTGACTCACCCGCAGGTCGGCCCCCTGCGAGCCGATCCCCACCGGAGAGAAATCGCTGGCGAAGCTGCTGTCGTGGGGCCGCCAGTTGTCCAGCGGGGCGTAGCAAGTCGCCGCGTCGTCGCCGCCGAAGAGAACCAGGCAGCCTCCGACCCACAGCCGCAGTTGATCGTCGCAGTTGGCGAACATGATCTGATACTTGCCGGGCCCGCGGACCGCCGTCTGGGCGCTCAGCCGGTAGTCTCCCCCGTTGAGCGTCCGCGCGGTGTACCGGGAAGGATCCTCGTGGTCGATGCTCAGCGTGGCCTCGCCGGTGGCCACGTCGATGCGGCACTGCATCCGCCAGCCCCCTTCGACCAGCTCGAAGACCGCCTGGCCGGAATCCGAGAGGACCTCCAGCGTGGCCTGCACGGCCAGATCGCCCACCCAGTGGAACCCCGCGCTGTCGGGATCGGAGTCCGGCCTGCCGGCGGCCCGGTTGGTGTTGTAGGCGCAGAAGTCGGAGATCAGTTGCCGCTGGGCGACGCCGGTCGGCATCAGCGTGCCGTCGTCCAGCTTCTGCCACTGCCTGGGGACGATGTGCTGGTACCGCAGCCAGGCTTCGCCGGCTGCGCGGCCGTCGGCCCGAAACGAGCGATAGTCCTGGGAGGTGGTCCAAGCGCCCGCCGAGCTGCCGTCGGCGGACGGCCAAGGTTCCCAGCGGGCAGGCCAGCCCCGCCGGATGATCTCCGGCAGCACGTAGTCGTTGTCGTAGACCGGCTGGAGCATGGCCAGGAGCTTTTCAGGGCGGTCTTTCCGGGCGATCGTCTTCGGCAACTTATTCAGCTCAGAATCAAGCAGTCTGAGTTGAGACTCGGCCATGTTCCCGTACTGTTCAGGCAGTTTGCAGGTGAAGACGTCGCCGTGGCGGATTTCCACCACTTCGTTGGGCAGGCCCACCAGCCGCTTGATGAAGTTCGTTTTGGCTCCGCCGGGATACTTGAACACGGCCACGTCCCATCGCTCCGGCTCACTGAACTGGTAGCAGAACTTGCCCACCAGGATGCGGTCGCCTTTGAACGACGGGTACTCCTTGAGCTCTCCTGCCAGTCTCTCCTCGATCTGTTGTCCGGTTGCCTTCCGCTTGCCTTCTTCCGCAAGCTGGTCCAGGACCTTGGCCCGCAGGTCCGTGGTGTAACGGCACATGGGGCAGGTCCAGCCGACAACCCAGCATTTGGGCTCCAGGGCGGCGTTGGTCTCGGCGTCCACCTCCTCGCTGGCGCTGACCTGATACGGATATTTGCAGACGGGACACTCCAGGTCCTTATGACGCCCCATCAGCGTCGGCGCCATCGAGCCGGTGGGAATCACAAAGGCCTCGGCCTCGAAGGTGCGAAACAGGAAGGCCAGCACAAAGGCCACCACGACCGATTCGATCGTCTCGCGGATGGCGGCGGGCGACGGGACATGTTTGTGGGCCGGTTGGGCCGCTGCGGGGGACCCGCGTAGTGGGTCGGCTTCGCGGGCCTTTAGACTGCCACTCCCCACTTCCGCCTCCCGCGACTTGCCCGTCGGTTGTGGTCTCTTGCCCGATAGTCTTCTCTTCGACATCTGTAGTCCCTCTCTTAGCGAGTATAACGGATTCTGGCCGGATCCGGAACTTGAAATCTCCAGGGACCTACTTCCACCAGCTTCGCCGGGAAATAAACCACTAACGGCTTGCCTACCAACAGCTTAGCGTCAACGGCCGGTCCTGCGGGCCAGGTGCGGCTGTCCTCGGAGATCGGGCTGTTGTCACCCAGCACGAAATACTCATCGGCTTCCAAGTGGATCGGTCCATCCAGGCCCCAGCGGCCATGCAACCCGATCGGGTGGGTGTAGTAGACGTCGCGATACACGCGAAGATCGCTGATTTCCACCCCCAGCCCCCCCAGCGACCCGATGGCCAGCGGCGGCAAGGCCGGCTGCTGCCCAGGCTGCGACGGTTCATACGGCATGGTGACCACCACCCGGCCGTCGAAGGCCAGCAGAAACTGCTGGTCGAACAGCGACACTTCCAGGGTCATCCCGTCGCCCAGCGGGGGCAGTTCGCCGGCCGCCCCCGCGACGGGCTGGCCGCCCCGCAACACCTCGTAGCGCCGCCCGTTCGGGTCGATCCCCACCCTGAACTCGTCCGCCCCGGTGCTCGCCCGGAGCACCAACCGGCCCCGACCGATGGTCTTGACCAACCGCAGGGACAGCAGCAGGTCGCTCACCGGGTGGACGTCCTCCTCGCGCCGGGGCTGGGTCTGGTTGTAGCCGCAGAGGTCGGTGACGGGGCATTCCCGGACCTCGCCCCGCCGGCCCGGCACCCGCTGCCAGTGACGATACTCCAGCCAGTCGTCGTCGGCCTCCTTGCCCGAGACCTGAGGGTGCGCGAATCGCCCGCCGGCCGAGATCCAGCGGCTGTTCTTTGTGCCTTGCCAGCGGGGCTGAGGGGTCGGGTCGATGCTCGGCCGGTAATTCGCATCGTGGACCAGGACCGCCACCGCCCGCTGCTGCGGCAGCGTCTTCCGTTGGATCTGCCCGTCCGCGTAGACGTCGCCGTGGCGGATCTGGATCGACTCGCCCGGCAGACCGGCTACCCGCTTGACCAGGGTCCGGCTGGCCTGCCCGGGATCGCGAAAGGCCACGACTTCCCAGCGCCGCGGCCGGCGAAATTGAAAGATCGGCTTGACCACCAACACGCGGTCCCCCGCCAGGTCGGGCCGGGAGTCCAGGTCGTTATCGGCATACCCGCAATTCGGGCAGACTGCCCGGGCACTGACCGGCTTCAGATCGGCGTCGCAGACGAACCGGAAACCGCAATCCTTGCAGGTCACCTCGCGGTGCACACCCAGGAGCGTCTCGGCCATCGAGCCGCTGGCGACCGGGCAAGGCACCAGCAGGCCCTCGACGTACCAGGTCTGCATCGCCAGCACCGCCACCAGCAGCAAGACCGACCGCTCGACCCACAGCCGCAAGTGGGAGCCGGCATCAGGCGACGGGTGGGGCATGATCGGCATTTCCCAGTCTCGATACCGTCTTAAGCCGTATGCTACATTTTACTGGCAATCAGCCGGCCCGGCATCCGACCGCCGGGGCGTTCTGCTGCCTGCAACGGACCACCCGATCGGTGCCACAAATGTAACGAGGCGGGGGCATGACTTCGCAGCAGACAGAGCGGCCGGGCGACTTCCCTCAGCGGAGATCGTACCGTTGTGGCCTTCTCGCCGCGCAACAGGAGGCCATGTTGGAGGCAGGCCCGCGGCAGCTTGCGGTCCGGTTGCTGAACGAGTCGGTCGAGGGGGCCGCGGTCTGGACCGACCGGGACCCGGGCGTCAAAGCCGACGACGTGGTGTGGCTTTCGACCACGTTCGGCCGCTTTGAGGCCCGCGTCGTCCACGTCACACAGCTCGAGCCGTCTGCGAGCAGGGGGAGCGGGGACGGCCCCAGGTTTCGCCTGGGTCTGGAGCGGCTGTAAGAGGCTATCCGGAAAGTGGTTCGCATGGGTCCCCTCTCCCTCTGGGAGAGGGTGAGGGTGAGGGCGATTCGGAGGCGACGCGACTTCCTAAGTTGCACGGTCTCGCCATGCCCTCACCCCCTTCCCCTCTCCCAAAAGGAGAGGGGAGCTTTCCGGATAGCCTCTAAGAGTCGACAGTGCCGCCCGCAAAGCCGGCTGTCCCATTCGCACTTTATGGCCCCGTCGTCGGGTCGGGGGGGCTTCTTCGGGTCGTAGCGGCCGCCGGGCTTCGGGTCCAGTGTCCAGGCCGCGGTGACGATAGTCTGAACTGACCCGGTGCGCCCGCTCTTGCGCGCCAGGCCGCCACTGTGCGAGGATCTCGGCAAACGCTGCCCATGGGTGGCGGTGGTGGGGCGGACACCGCCGGGGGAAAATGCCGCCCGTGAACGTGCTACTGCCCCTGCTGATCGTAGCGGTCGCTCCGGATGCGCCGATCGAGGCCCGCTACCCGGAAGCGGCCACCGTCTTCCATTGCAGCTTCGACGGTTCATGGGACGAGGATTTCGACCAGTGGCCCGACCGCTGGACCCGGCGGCGAGGTCAGGGATTCCCTCACTACGTAAGCATCAAGATCGACCGGCAGCCGTCGCCGCAGGGGGAGGAGTGTCTGCGGATCGAGCTGGACGGCGGAGCCGCCGCGGCCTACAGCCCGCCCATCGAGATCGATCCCCTGTTCGGCTACGTGCTGGAAGGATACCTCAAGGCCGAGGGCCTCAACTACGATCGGGCCTACTTCTCCGTCACCCTGCTGGACCAGCAGCGGCAGCGGCTCGAGACGTTCTACTGCGAGAAGGTCCGCCAGACGCCGGGCTGGCAGAAATTCCGCCTGGGGCCGATCTCGCCGGCCAGCGACGATGCCCGGCTGGCCATCATCGGACTGCACGTGCAGCCGGAGGCACCGACCAAAGATGGGTCGCGGGAGGACCTCAAGGGCATAGTCTGCTTCGCCGACGTCTGGCTGGGCCGGCTGCCCCGACTGGCCCTGAACACCACCGGCGCGTACAACTACTTCGATCAGGCGGAGCAGGTCGAGGTCAACTGCGTCGCCTCGGGCCTGGTGGATCAGGTTCGGGGGATCGGGGATCGGGGATCGGGGATCGGGAAGTCAGAAGGCAGAAGGCAGAATGCAGAATCCCCAAGTCTGGAATCCGAAATCCGAAATCCCAAATCTGAAATCCCAAATCTGAAATCTGAAATCCCAAATCCCAAATCCGAAATCCCCAACCCCGAGCCCCCGGATCCCCAAAACGGCCTCTGGGTCACCTTTCAGTTGGAGGACGTGCTGGGCCACGAGTTGGCCCGGGTTGAGCGTCCCCTGGAGACCCTGCCGGCAGAAATCAGGGGAGACACCCTGCCGACCGACTCGGCCCAGCGCCAGGTGCCAGAGCCAACCTCAAGGGCGCCATGGCCAAGCTCACGGGTGCCATGGCCAAGCTCGCTTGGCCATGCCGCCACTGGCGCAGATGCCCCCACAAACGTCGGCACGGCGGCAAGGTGGCGGATTTACTACGCCGCTGACAGCCATGCCCGCGCCAACGTGGGCGTGGCACCGCAGATCGTGGACACAGCACCGCAGGTCGTGGGCACGGCACCACGCGATCCGCAACAGAACCTGATCGGCAAGACCACCTGGCAGCCGCCTGTGCCGGGTCCGGGATTCTACCGGGTGCGGGCGACGATGCAGGGCCGCCGGGGGCTGGTTCTTCGCCAGGAGTTGAGCCTGGCCGTATTCGACCGGCAGCAGGTCCCCTCCGGGGGTGAATTCGGCTGGAGCCTTCCCCGCGGCGACCGGCCGCTCCCCTTGCCGCTGTTGAGCCGGTTGGTCTGCCAGGCAGGGGTCAATTGGGTCAAGTACCCGCTGTGGTACGACCCGCAGCGGGGCGACGAGCTGATCGAGGAGCTGATCACCTTCGGCGGGCAGCTCGGCCAGCAGGGGATCGAACTGGTCGGCCTGCTCCCTGAGCCGCCCGGACCAACCTCCGGTCGGTACCCACCTTCGGTCGGTGCCCCGCGGCCGGCCGACGACCGGCCCCGCCGCCCGCGCCCGGCCGCCGAGGTCTTCGCTGCCGACCCCAAGACCTGGTACCCGTCGCTCGAGCCGGTGATGGCCCGCATGGCCACGCGGGTCCGCTGGTGGCAGTTGGGCGACGACCGGGACACCAGCTTCGCCGATTGCCCGAACGTGGCCGGGAAGATCGCCCGGGTCAAGGCCGAGCTGGACCGGATCGGCCGCGACGTGAACCTGGGGATGGGTTGGCGCTGGATCGACGAGTTGCCCCAGGCGGCCCCAGCAGTGGTCCCCTGGCGGTTCGTGTCTCTCTCGGCCGACCCGCCGCTGACACACCACGAGCTGGCCACTTACCTCGACGCCTCTCAGCAGAGCAAACTCCAGCGTTGGGTGGTGATCGAGCCGCTGTCGAAGGACGACTACCCGATCGACGTCCGCGCCACCGACTTGGTCCGGCGGATGATCGCCGCGAAGATCCACGGCGCCGATGCCATCTTCTGCCCCGATCCGTTCGGCACCGAGCGCGGCCTGCTGGGCGACGACGGCACACCGGGCGAGCTGCTGTTCACCTGGCGAACCACCGCCCGGATGCTCGGCGGAGCCACTTATCTCGGCAGCCTCCAGTTGCCCCAGGGAAGCCCGAACCAGCTCTTCGCCCGCGGCGACGACGTGGTGATGGTCGTCTGGAACGACCCGCCGGCGGTGGGCGGGTATGGCATCGGCACATACCCCCCACCGCGCGGTGCCCCGCCGACCGAGGAGATCCTCTACCTGGGCGAAGACGTCCGTCAGATCGACCTTTGGGGCCGTAGCGTCCGGCCGACCGAGCAGGACCACTGCCAGGTGATCCGCGTCGGGCAGTTGCCCAGCTTCGTGACCGGCCTCCACGGGCCGATTACCCGCTGGCGGTTGGGCTTTGCCCTGGCCGAAAACAAAATCCCCAGCCTCTCCGACCACCCGCAGAAAAACTCCCTCCGCCTGAAGAACCATTTTGGCCGCCCGGTCGTGGGCCGGGCCACGCTGGTGGTGCCGGAGGGCTGGAAGCTCAACCCCGCGCAGGCCAATTTCGCCCTGGCCGCCGGGGAGCAGTCCGACCAAGGCCTCGAGATCCTCCTGCCGCCCAACGCCGGCTGCGGCCGCCAAGCGATCCGCGCCGACTTCGAGGTCGAGGCCGACCGTTCCTACCGGTTCAGCGTCTACCGCTACATCGACGTGGGGTCGGGCGACGTCTACATCGAGACCGCCACCCGGCTAAATGACCAGGGCGAGTTGGAGGTCCAACAGCGGCTGGTCAACCAGGGCAAGGCCCCGGTGAGCTTCCGCTGCCAGTTGTTCGCCCCCAACCGCCGCCGCCTGCACACCCAGGTCATCAACCTCCGCCCCGGCCAAGACGACCAGCTCTACCGCCTCCCCGACGGCCAGCAACTCATCGGCCAGACCCTCTGGCTGCGAGCCGACGAGATGGGCGCCCCGCGGGTGCTCAACTACCGCTTCCAGGCCAAGCCCTAGCCCTTGTCAAACCTCCACCTTATCCATTACGGCCCGCAGAAGAGAGCGGCTGGCTTCATGCGCGTTCTTCCATGGTCAGAGGTACGCCGCGGGCAGGATCAGCCACAGTCGGGCCAGATACCACGGCACCTGGACGGCAAGAATGGGTGGGATTCTGGGGCGCCCCGAAGCAGCCAGTTTCGTGAGGCATCCGTGTTCACCCGTGGTTAGCCGATCAGATCGTCCGTCTTCATCTTTGCGGGTCGGCGTCACCTGCGAAAGTCGCCGAGGCTGTAAGTCTACGCAATGTAGGTCCCGTAGGAAAAGTGCGCAGTTGGGCGGGTGGCACACGGAAGCCATTTTTCGCGGCAGGCGAGTGGTCCGGGTAAACCCCGATTCGGACTCTTTCCTGTTGATCCAATTCCTACGAAGAGTTAGGTTGTTGCCTGAAGAAGATACGGCGTTCTCCCGAAAAAACTGAGCAAGTTTAGGGAAACGCGCACGCCAGGGCCAGGCAATCGTATTCTGGACTGAATAGAGGTCGC
>Ga0315277_10004087_pt1 | contig 19580 bp, 16 predicted proteins | sample YL17G05_15_MG_FD_203695 | JGI IMG/M metagenome (GOLD analysis project Ga0315277, IMG submission 203695) | Sediment microbial communities from Yellowstone Lake, YNP, Wyoming, USA - YL17G05_15 | ecosystem: Environmental > Aquatic > Freshwater > Lake > Sediment | place: USA: Wyoming | collected... | reverse complement strand
CGCCTGAACGCCATCGCGGAGGACGTGCGGGCCCACCTGGACGCCAAGCACGCCGCTCGCGAGCAGGCATTGTCCCGTTGCCGCGACGCCCTGCGCCATTCGGCCAACGCCATCCGCGCTGTTCATCGGGCGGATTTCGCCGCCGCCGAGGCCCTACTGGCCCAGGCCAAGGGCCTGCTGGAGCAGGCGGCCAAGGCCCTGACCGGCCATCCCGACATCTTCTACGCCGGCTTCGTCCATAATGCCCAGAAGGAGTTTGCCGAGGGTTGCCTCACCCTGGCCCTGGTGTCCGGCCGTCCGTTACCCTCGCCCCCCGACCTGAGCGTTGACCACCCTGCCTACCTCAACGGCTTGGGCGAGGCTGTGGGCGAGCTGCGCCGCTATCTGCTGGATAGCCTGCGCGCCGGCGACATCGGCCGCTGCGAGAGCATTCTCGCCGCCATGGACGATATCTACGCCGTCCTGGTGACCATGGACTACCCGGAGGCCATCACCGGCGGCCTTCGCCACACCACCGACGCCGTGCGCGGCATCCTGGAGCGCACCCGCGGCGACCTGACGGTGGCCCTGGTCCAGCGCAAGCTGGAGCGCCGCCTGGAGGAGTTCCAGGGCAAGCTGCCCGGCGCACCGTAGGGGCGCTGCTTGCTGCGCCCTATGCTCCTAAGCTAACATACGCGGAGGAAGAACGATGACGGTCCTCGTTGTTGGAGCGAGCGGCGCCACCGGCCGGCTGCTCGTGAGGCAGCTGCTGGATCGCGGCCTGAACGTGAAGGCGATCGTGCGATCGCCTGACAGGTTGCCCGACGACCTCAGGAGCCACCGTGGCTTATCCGTGATCCACGCAAGCGTTCTCGATCTCAGCGACGGCGAGATGACCCGACATGTCAGCGGGTGTGGCGCGCTGGCTTCGTGTCTGGGGCATAACCTGAGCCTCAAGGGGATCTACGGCCAGCCGCGCAGGCTGGTGACCGATGCGACCCGCCGGCTCTGCGATGCCATCAAGGCGAACAAGCCCGGGCGGCCGGTCAGGTTCGTGCTCATGAACACCGCGGGCAACAGCAACCGCGATATCCCGGAACGGGTTTCGTTTCCCCAGAAGTGCGTCATCGGACTCATCCGCCTGCTGCTTCCCCCGCAAGTTGACAATGAGAAGGCGGGGGACTATCTGCGCACCGAGGTGGGCCAGAAGGACGCGGCGATCGAATGGGCTGTGGTCCGTCCGGACACCCTGATCGATGAGAGCGAGGTTTCGGAGTACGAGGTCTACCCTTCGCCCGTTCGAAGTGCGGTCTTCAATGCCGGTCGGACCAGCAGGATCAATGTGGCCCACTTCATGGCAGAGCTGATTACCGACGACGACACATGGAACACGTGGAACGGGCAAATGCCTGTTATCTACAACAGGGCGCCCTCGTAGGTGTCACGCCGCAACAAGGCTGACGTCTTGTTCAGAAAGCAGACAAGCGGAGGAGACGCACCGGCCAAGCAGCTGCAGTCTCAGAATTCGTTTCGCGAAGGAATGCGCCTGAAACGGACGTTCAGGCGCATTGGGCTGGCGACGCCGCGGAAGCGTGCTAGCAGGCGTTGCTGAGTGCGGGAGTCGGGCGGCGGTTCCGTTTCGGCACCAGCGCCCTGACCGCCAGTTCCGTCAGGCCAACAACGCGGGTCCCCAGGTGGTAGTGCTCGCTGACGTCGCCGAGCTGGATCCGGCAGTTGTCGCAGGAGGCCGCAACGACGGCCGCTCCCGTTTCGCGGATCTGGTCGGCCTTGGGGCGGCCGGCCTGCAGCCGTATCTCGGCATATTCGGGATATAGATATCCAGGCTAAAACCCTTGTTCTAACGTCCCTCATGCGCTACAATTAGCCATTAGCCCCCACGCAAAGGAAGGCTGATGCCACTCGACGCCATCATCGTCCGCGGCGCCCGCGAGCACAATCTCAAGAACATCGACGTCGCCATCCCCCGCGACAAGCTAGTCGTCATCACCGGCGTCTCCGGCTCCGGCAAGAGCTCGCTCGCCTTCGACACCATCTACGCCGAGGGCCAGCGCCGCTACGTCGAGTCGCTATCTGCCTACGCCCGCCAGTTCCTGGGGCAGATGGAGAAGCCCGACGTGGACTACATCGAGGGCCTCTCCCCCGCTATCTCCATCGACCAGCGGGGGGCCAGCCGCAACCCGCGCTCCACCGTGGGCACCCAGACGGAGATCTACGACTACCTGCGCCTGCTCTTCGCCCGCGTGGGGCACCCCCACTGCCCCCAGTGCGGCCGCCCCATCGAGCGCCAGACGGTGCAGCAGATCGTCGACTCCATCCTCGCCCTGCCCGCCGGCCGTCGCCTGCTGATCATGGCGCCGGTGGTGCGCGACCGCAAAGGGGAGCACCTCCAGGTCTTCGAGGACGCCCGCAAGATGGGATTCGTGCGGGTGCGGGTGGACGGCAGCATCCACGACCTGGCCGAGGACATTCCTCTCGATAAGAACAAGCGTCACTCCATCGAGCTCGTCGTTGACCGCGTGATCACCGAGGAGCCGGAAGGCGACGGCTCGGGCGCGGCCGCTCGCCTGGCCGATTCGGTGGAGACAGCCCTCAGGCTGGGCGGCGGCATTGTCCAGGTGTCCATCGAGGGCGAGGACGAGGTCGGTCCTGAGGAACGTCTGTACTCGGAGCACTTCGCCTGCGTCCACTGCGGCATCAGCCTGGGCGAGTTCGCCCCCCGCAACTTCAGCTTCAACAGCCCCCACGGCGCCTGCCCCGTCTGCACCGGCCTGGGGGTGAAGCTGGAGATCGACCGCGAGCTGGTCATCCCCAACAAGGAGCTGACCTTGGCTCAGGGGGCCATCCAGCCCTGGTCGCGCGCCGGCACTGTCGCCACTTGGTACTATCGTCTCATCGAGGCGGTGGCCGACAAGTACGGCTTCTCGACCCACGTTCCGGTGAAAGACCTGAAGCCGGAGCACCTGGACCGCATCCTCTACGGCAGCGGCGAGATGGTGACCGTCAAGTACGTCAACCAGTTCGGCCGCACCCAGTACTACGACAGCAACTTCGAAGGGGTCATCCCCAACCTGGAGCGCCGCCACCGCGAGACGGAGTCCGACTACGTGCGCATGGAGATCGAGCGCTACATGGCGGCCAACCCCTGTCCGGCCTGCAAGGGCGCCCGCCTCAAGCCCGAATCGCTCGCGGTCACCGTCGGCGACAGGAATATTCACGCCGTCACCACGATGAGCGTGGTGGAAGCCCTGGCCTGGGTGGATGTGCTCCAGGGGCCGCACACCGTCCTCAGCGAGAGGGAGCAGACCATCGCCCATCAGGTCTTCAAGGAGATCCGCTCTCGCTTGACCTTCCTGGTGGACGTGGGCGTGGACTATCTCACCATCGATCGGGGCACCGCCACCCTCTCCTCCGGCGAGGCCCAGCGCCTGCGCCTGGCCACCCAGATCGGCTCCAGCCTCATGGGTGTCCTCTACGTCTGCGACGAGCCCTCCATCGGCCTACACGCGGTGGACTGCTCCCGCCTGATCAACACCCTCCAGCGGCTGCGCGACCTGGGCAACACGGTGCTGGTGGTGGAGCACGACGAGGCCACCATCCGCGCCGCCGACCACATCATCGACCTCGGCCCCGGCGCCGGCGAGCAGGGGGGCAACATCGTGGTCGCTGGCAGCCTGGAGGACATGCTGGCTTGCCCCCAGTCCATCACCGGCCAGTACCTCAGCGGGGCGAAGGAGATCCCCCTTCCCCGCCAGAGACGCGCTGGCAACGGCCGCTTCGTCGTCATCCACGGCGCCCGCGAGAACAACCTGAAGAACATCGATGTGCGCCTTCCGCTGGGCAAGTTCATCTGTGTGACCGGCGTCTCCGGCTCCGGCAAGAGCACCCTCATCGACGACATCCTCCACAAGAAGACGGCTCAGCTCCTCTACGGCGCCCGCGACCGCCCGGGCGAGTGTGACGGCATCAGCGGCTTGGAGCACATCGACAAGGCGGTCAACATCGACCAGTCGCCCATCGGCCGCACGCCTCGCTCCAACCCTGCCACCTACACCGGCACCTTCACCCCCATCCGCGAGCTGTTCGCTATGGTGCCGGAGTCGCGCCTGCGCGGCTACAAGCCGGGCCGCTTCTCCTTCAACGTCCGCGGTGGCCGCTGCGAGTCCTGCCAGGGCCAGGGCTACATCCAGATCGAGATGCAGTTCCTGCCCGATGTTACCGTCCCCTGCGAGGTCTGCAAGGGCAAGCGCTTCAACCGCGAGGCTCTGGAGATCACCTTCCGCGGCAAGAACATCGCCGAGGTGCTGGACATGACGGTGGACCAGGCCCTGCCGTTCTTCGAGGCCTTCCCCCGTGTTCGCGCCAAGCTCGAGACCCTGCGCGATGTGGGTCTGGGCTACATCAAGCTGGGCCAGCCGGCCACCACCCTCTCCGGCGGCGAGGCCCAGCGGGTCAAGCTCTCCACCGAGCTCTCGCGGCGGGCCACCGGCAAGACCCTCTACATCCTCGACGAGCCGACCACCGGCCTCTCCTTCGAGGACGTGAACGCCCTCCTGCGCGTGCTCCACCGCTTGGTGGACGCCGGCAACACGGCGGTGGTCATCGAGCACCAGCTAGACGTGGTGAAGAGCGCCGACCACATCATCGACCTCGGGCCCTTGGGCGGCGACCGCGGCGGCGAGATCGTGGCCGAGGGCACGCCGGAGGAGGTCGCCCAGGCGGAGGCCAGCTTCACCGGCCAGTACCTGCGCGACGTGCTGGCGAGGCACGGGGAGCGGGAGAGGGTGGCGGCGGAGTAGAGAATCAGATGCGGGACGAGATCCTGACCTACTGGGAGATGTGCGCCAGGGAAAGGGGTTCCCTGCAGCGGGGTATGTACTTCCGGGAGCCGCCAGGGGTCTCGGTTGTGCTGATGTCCCGACGGTCTGGGGCTCCCTACGAGGATTCGTTGTCAGATGACGGGACCGAGCTCATCTATGAAGGACATGACGCAAGGCGAGAGTCTGGGACGGACCCTAAGTCGGTGGATCAGCCTTGGACGCTGCCATCGGGTGAACCGACCGAGAACGCCAAGTTTGCGCGGGCCGCGCAGCCAAACATAGCCAGGAAGCCACTGGTCCGAGTCTACGAGAAGCTTCGACCGGGAATTTGGTCGGACAAGGGCCTATTCGAGCTGGTCGGTAACGAATACAGGGACGTTGGCACTCGTAAGGTGTTCAAGTTTCGTATGCGGCTTTCCAATGCGCCAGACGACATTGTGCAGGGGCGTCAAGTGGACGAATCTAAGAGAGTCATTCCTGCTTGGGTAAAGCAAGTCGTGTACAAGCGTGACAAAGGCCGCTGTGTCCTCTGCGGTGCACAAGACCAACTTCACTTCGATCATGACTTGCCGTTCTCCAAGGGCGGCACGGGCCTCATGCCTGAGAATGTCCGAATCCTTTGCGCCCGCCACAACCTTGAGAAAGGGTCCAGGATCCAGTGACATGCCCTACGCCCGGACCATGCCCCAACACGAGGCTTGCCTGGCCTTCCTGGCCGTTCTCTATCACCTGGCCCGGCTCGGCTGCGAGATCGACCGCGAGAAATCGTAGGGGCGCACGGCCGTGCGCCCCTACAGAAATGCATCGCGGGGACAAGATGAACTACGACCCGACGCGACACCACCGCCGCTCCATCCGCCTGCCCGCCTATGATTACGCGCAAGCGGGGGTGTATTTCGTTACCATGGTCACCCATCAGCGCCAATGCCTGTTTGGCGAAATCATCGGAGGGCAAATGCGGCTGGCTGCCTATGGTCAGGTGATCAGCGAGCAATGGTTACGGTCGGCGCTAGTCCGGGGCGAGATTGAACTGGATGCGTTCATCGTCATGCCGAATCACATTCACAGCATTGTGATTATATGCGCCCAACCCATGGGCGTTGGGGCGCACGGCCGTGCGCCCCAACACGGTCGTGCGCCCCTACCATCTTCGTCCCCTTATCGCCCGCCGCGGTCGTTGGGTTCGTTGGTCGCCGGGTTCAAATCCGCCGCCACGAAACGCATCAACGAAATCCGGGGCACGCTGCGAGTCCCGGTATGGCAACGCAACTACTACGAACGGGTCATCCGCAACGACGAGGAATTGAGCCGCATCCGGCAATATATAGTCGACAACCCGACGCATTGGGAAGAGGATCGTGAGAACCCCAATAACGTAGGGGCGATTCGCGAACCGCCTCCACCGGATTGACCCCTCCCACCCCTTGACTTGCCGCCTCCCTTTTGGGTAACATCGGGGCAAGCAGGGAATTGGTGCAATTCCCTCAGTCTATTATTGCCAAAAGGAGGCTGCCTAGTGACATACGTCATTTGTGAGCCCTGCATCGATGTGCTGGATAAGGCCTGCGTCGAGGTCTGTCCGGTAGACTGCATTAAGTATGACGAGGGCCAGGACCGCATGCTCTACATCGACCCCAGCGAGTGCATCGACTGCGGCGCCTGCGAGCCCGCCTGCCCGGTCACCGCCATCTTCTCCGAGGACGACGTGCCCGACAACTGGCAGGGGTACACTGAGCTCAACGCCAACTGGTACAAGGATAAGGGCCCGGTCAGGGCGCGCGTCAACCAACTGAAGCCGGCGTCATAACCTGAGGCGATCTTGCCAGACCGCCCGCGGGGATAAGCCTCCGGGCGGTCTCTCGTTCTGGGCGCCTGCCCCTCAGGCGATGGCGGTCGCGGATGGGCTGCGGTTCGCCCCCGCCCGGATGCGTGCCGCATCATTCGGGTGAATCGTTGGCCTCTCCCAGCGGGAGCTGTTGCCACTCTTCCTCCAGGGGGAGAGACAGCTTGTCCCCGAAGCGACCCACAATCTTCTCTAGGTCGTCGTACTTTCTGGTCGCGTTGTGGACATGCCCACCCAGGATCCTGAACTCCTCTTGAATGCGGCCGAAGTCTCCTTGCAGCCGCTCGACATGCTCCACCATCTCTTGCGCCCGTTTCTCTACTTGCATGCCCTTCAGCCCGCGAACGATGACCTGTAGATAGGGGTAGAGACTGTTGGGCGAAACGGGCATGACCCCCTTTTGCATTGCATACTCGTGGATGCTGCCGCCAGCAGAGGCGAACTCGTCCTTGATAATGGTCTCGTAGTAGACGTTCTCTGCCGGAATGTACATGAGGGCGAAGTTGAAGGTGCCCTCATCGGGGCGGATATACTTGGCGACGGCGTCGATGTGACCCTTGACCGCCCGCACGAACTCGCGTCGCACCTTCGTTCGCTCCTCCTCCGACGGTGCAGCCAGCGTGCGATGGAAGCTTTCCATGGGGAACTTGGCGTCCACCGGCACTATGCCCGCACCCAGACGAATAGCGGCATCCACGGCCTCGCCGCTCTTGAAGCGGTGCTGAATGGTGAAGTGGGCCTGAGGCAGGATCTGAGCCAGCAGTTGCTCCAGCAACGTCTCGCCGAAGCCGCCTCGCAGGGTTGGCGGCTTAAGGAGGTCCTGAAGCGAGGAGATGTCCTTCCCCACCTCGAGCATCTGGTCGGCCTTGTTCCGCACGCCCTCGAGCTGCTTCCCGATCTCCTGCATCGTGGTGCTGCTGGCGGTGAGGCTCTTGTTCAGTCGATCGTCTATCCCTTCGATGCGCTGCTGGAGGGCCTGCTGGACGCTGCCGACGCTCTGCGCCAGTTCGGTGCGCTGAGCCGAAAGCTGGCTCTCTAGGGTGCGGCGGTTCTCCCTGCTCTCCCACAGCACGAACGCTACCGCCGCGATTGCTACCACCAGCAGAATGAGGATGAGCACCTCCATGGCCCCCTCCTTCGGCGCGGGGCAGTGAGCCCGGGCCGTCAGTCAATAACGATGGGCACCCCGTACTCCGGCACCCTGATATCGATGGGCTCACCCCGCAGGGCCTCGCCGAAGTACTCCGGGTGCTCAGTATGGATCGGGATCAGGACCTCCGGCGCGATCTCCTTGACTACGGCGACCAGGTCTGAGCCCGGCGCATGGCCCGATGCGTGCAGAGTCGGGTGCTCCACTGCGAAGGTTCCGTCGGCGCGGCGGTAGGGCAGGCCCATTCCCTTCATATCGAAGTGCTGAAGCCAGTTGCGCAGCCGATCCATGTCGATCATCTGCTCCTCTGTATACGCCTCGCTGGAGGAGTAGATGTACTTCCCGCCTCTGGGGTTCAGGTCGATGAGTTTGCCCACGTCCCAGAAGCTGAAGCAGAGGATGAGCCGATCCAGGTCGGCGGCGGCCTCTTGCGGTGTGATCATCTTGTCGTGATGGGCGTGCCAAACCCGCTCCTCCCAGGCGTCGCGCTTGGCCTTCATGTCGTAGAAGATGCGGATGCGGGGGCACTCCGCGAGCGAGGGAACCCCCGCCGAGGCCAGGTGCATAGCATCGAGCAGATAGGCGTCCTTGGCTAGGATGACCAGAAGCCGCTCGGTCGCTTCAGCGATGTGGTGGAAGGTGAGCAGCCGGTCGATGTTGCGCGGGCCGAAGTCCGCTATCACCAAGCCATCCTCTGTGCGCACCTCTTGCAGCGCCGACTGGCGCACGTCATCCTCGTGCACCGGCGTGGTTGCCTCGGGTGGCTCCTCCTTGGCGCGCGTGCCCTCGCAGAGCAGCACCCGCGGGTGCAGCTCCCTGGCCGCGGCCACGAACTCCTGCGTCTGCTGCCCGCGGGCGCCGTGCAGCCGAAGGTCCCCCGTGTACACCACCCACCCCCGCGAGGTCTCGACCGCCCAGGCGATGGCTCCGTAGACCGAATGGTCCAGCGGGAAATGTCTGACCGGCAGTCCTCCCACCTGGCCGCTGCCCACCGACAACTCTTCCCTACCCATCTGGCGGCCCCTGCCGGGAGCGCGGTCCCAGAAGTCCGTCACCTCCACCGATGGCTCCTGCATGTCGGCGAAGCGGAATGGCCGCCGAACGTATGGCACCCTCTGCCAGGGAGCGGTGGCCAGGCGCTCTCCTTCGACGACGCGCGGCGTGACGTAGCACACCTCCGCCTCGAAGTCGGAGGTCCTGCCGCTGTCCTGAACCGCCTTGGCGATGACACCGGTCATGGCCGACGCAAACACGGGGATATCTGGCCGCAGGAAGGAGATGGCGCCCGTGTGATCCAGGTGGGCATGGGAGACCAGCACGCCGTCCACGTGGTCGAGGGGGCGGTAGCCTGGCCGCGAGCGGTAGCGCTGCCAGGGGTCGCCCGGCGGCAGCAGGTCATCTCGATACAGCCCCTCCAGCGGCGGCAGCAGGCCCATCTCCAGCACGTCGCGCAGGCCGACCCCCGGCCGCGGCTTCAGGTACTCCTCGAAGTAGCGGCCGCGCACCTTGTAGTCCGTGCCGAAGTCGAAGAACAGGCGGGCGTCGCCGTCCTCCAGCAGGATCTTGTTCCCGCCGATGGTGCACACGCCGCCGTAGACGGTGATAGAGACCACGCCTAGTCCTCTCTCTCACGCCAGGGGCGGGTTAGCCAAAGTGCGCGGCGCGGATCACGGGCCCCATGTCGGCTGTAGACTATGCGTTCGGCTAGGGCGCGGTCAAGCGGGGAGGAAAGGTTTTCGTGCCGAAAATGGCTGGGGGGAGGCTCGAAGCCTCCCCCCAGGGGCCGAGCGCGGCCCCTTTCGTCAGTTAGCTGGACAGGCAGAGACCTGGGGGTCACCCGTCCATCTTGTTGATCCATTCCAAGACGTTCTTCAGCCCCTCGAGTTCCGCCCGTGTGGCAGCCGGGTCGAGGCGCACTCCCTCTATCGAGGCGATCACATGGAGGAAATCGGTGAGCGTGACGCCAACGGGGTCGATGCCCAGCGGCTCATCGTATTCTATGGAGCCGTTGGCGAAGTTCAGCCAGACGGCCAGCAGCTGCCGGTCGAAGATTTGGCTCATGTCGCCGTTGTCCTGGTTTACGCGGAGCACGCCATGCGCCAACTCAAAGGTGGACGCGTCCGTCTCCTCGTCGAACACCTGGCTCATGTAGCCGGTGATCGCCAGGTAGCACTGGAGGGTCGCCCGGTCGAAGGCCGACCGCCCTTTGCCCGTCAACTGGCTGCGGAACTGGTCTGCCCAGTAGCCGGCCGTTCGAACCTGGTCGGCATTACCCACGATAACGACGTTGGCGGTGTCCACCGGGCTTGCGCCACCATCATCATCCTCAGCCCAGAACCTGACCTGATAGAGGCAGGCGTTGGCGTAGGTATGGACCTGCGTGTCAGTCACGTCACGGGGTTGGATGCTCGGGCTCGGGAACGGGTCGGGGCTAGGAGGATTGACCAGGTACATGGTGCTTACAGCGGGGGAGCCGTTGCCCCAGTCCCAACTGAGCAAGAGGTCGTCGCTGCCTGGGTCAGTGGAGCGCCCGCTAAAGTCCAAGGAGTCCCCGATATGGGCTATGAACGTTGGCACTCCATTCACCAGAACAGCACCCGACTCGTCTATCTCCGCCGTGGGGTCGACGTTGTCGATCTGGAGGTCGATAGGTTTGCACGTGGTGGAGTCGTCGTCAGAGGCACAGACCTCCGCGGTGAAGATACCGTTGTCGCCGTAGACGTGGGTCACGCTGAACGTGAGAGTTGCGTCAGGCCTTTCGTTCTCCAGAGTCCCTCCGGTGGGCTGGATCGGTGTGCCATCACCCCAATCGATGGTGGCTGACAGAGGGTCGAGCCAGCCGGGGTCGGTCACCGTGCCGCTCACCGTCACTGCGGCCCCTTCATCCTTGGGGGCATTGGATGAGAGACTCACACTCGGCGGGACGTTGTTCACCGTTACTGTCGTCCCGTCTTCATCAGACTCTCCGGACGGATCGGTAACGCCTAGCCTAACGGGGAAGACTCCATCCCGGCCCACCGTGCTGTAGACAGGGGTTGGCCCTGTGGCATCGTCGAACGCTCCATCATTGTCCAAGTCCCATTGGTATGTCAGGGCATCGCCGTCGGGATCACCAGAAGCGGTTCCGTCCAGCGTTACATTCGTACCCTCGTTGGTCACATATGGTCCATCCGCGTCGGCTACCGGCCGCTGGTTGGGTGGAGGGGGCGGTGGAGGTGGAGGCGGCGGGGGTGGAGGCGGTACGCCCGGGTAGTTGTGCACCACCTCCATGGCGTCCAGGTAGAACGTCTTGCACCCGAAGAGCCCACACTGTTGGGTTGTCTCCACCCTGATGTTCGTGGAATGGGCTGGCGCGTTTGCATAGTACCACCAGCACAACTTCTTGCCGAAAAGTCCCTTCTGGTGATACGGGTAGACGGCGCAGGCGTTGTCTGGCGCTAGTTCAACCCAAGGCCCGTCGCCGACCTTGACTCTGGCCCCCAAGTTGCCACCGTAGACGAACCAGAGGCCTGCTGGCGCTGCAACGTTTTCCTGGTCAGGGATAAGGTAGGTGGCGGTCTGGGTAGTCCGACAAGCTGCGCCCCTAACCCAATCGCCGTGAGAGTCCGGAGTCCATCCAGAGAATCCGCAGAGGGGCCCAACGCTGGTCTGGCCGACCTCCACGAGTTCGGTTTGTGCTGTCCCCCCAACGTGGGACTTGACGTCGGCCCGCGTGTAGAAATTGTGCCCCTCAGGCACATTGGAGAAAGTGAGATGTCGCCACGACGCAGGCACATCCGTATGCACCTGCACCCCGAGGGCCGCGTATGCCAAGCACGCCTCCTTGAATGGAGACGGCAGTACGGAGCAGAGTACCGCCAGCCCGGCCTTCATCACGTCCTTCACCGTGTTGAGACAGGTGCCGCCTGTGCAATCGACTGTCGCAAACGGCACGTCCTCGGCTACCTGCCGGATCTTGCTCTGCGTCGGCCCGTCCGTGAGTTGCTGGAAGGTTCTGCAGTTGTCCTCCTCAGCCACCCCGAGATTGAAGCCGCACCACTTGTAGTCCGGGTAGCCGCTAGGATTGCTCGGAGGGTCGTTTCCGGTACGGCGCGAGCACTTCCAATATGCATCGAAAGCCACGTCCGGTGTGGGCCCGAGATCGAGCGGCGAGTCAAGGGTTATGATCTTCGAGATCCGGCTGAGCAACCCTGTTTGCGATGCCCATTTTGCTATGGCGAATCCGCCAAGGCTGTGACCGATTACCACGAACTTGCTCCCGGCGGGGCTCGCGGCGATGGCTTCCTCTATGTTCTGTCCGACGCCATCGACTCCCTCGCAAGTATCCTCTATCGTGTACTCTTCTTGCCAATTCGCACCGACATTATCGACGTACGAAACCCACTGAATATCGCTACTATCGACTACCCCGCTCAGCGCCTCCACTAGGTGAGAGCGGAATTCCACAGCCCCCGCCGCATTGCTCGTGATGCCTGCGACGACTAGTGCCCTAAGGCCAGGAACTGCCGCTTCCACCGGCTGGCCTTCCACGTTCGGTCCGGCAAGGCCCCCGACTCCGCTGCCAAGAAACAGGACGAGAACTAGCAAGAACGCGCGCCGCATGACACCCTCCCCTCGGGCTTACGCCCAACAAAAAAGCCGCGACCGCCGCCGCCGATTCCCCGCTTCCTCCGCCCAGACCCGCACCCCCTCGGCGCTACGGCTCGTGAAATAACCCAATATGACATAATGTGGATTCATCTTATACACGCCCAAACCGCATTTGTCAAGCCCTCTCATGCACAGATGTGGAACGGATTCTGTGGATAGGATAGGCTGGTGATGGGGTTTCCCCGACCCTCGGTCTACGCCTCGAGCCGCTCCCCGAGCCCCCCACCACCCTGTCTCCCCCGCGCCACCTCCCCCTTCCACCTCTCCCTCCGGACGCCTATCCTTTGACTGCCGTCAGCCCCTGCTGACGGCCTCGCACCTTAACAGTGGCCTTCCCGCCCAGCGCTCCGGAACAATCAAACAAAAAGGAGCCTCGCCAGATACGGCGCAGCCTTAGAAGCCAGAGATTTTCGCGAACACAATCAATCGCCCGTATTCAGCCTCTCCCGCAGCGCATCCACCAGGCCCGCGATGGGCACCCGCACCTGCTCCATGCTGTCCCGCTCGCGGATGGTCACCGCCTGGTCCTCCAGCGTGTCGAAGTCGACGGTCACGCACAGCGGCGTGCCCACCTCGTCCTGCCGCCGATACCGCCGGCCGATGCTCTGGGCGTCGTCGTACTGGCTCATCCAGTGCTTGCGCACGAGAGCCCACACCTCCCTGGCCGGCGGCACAAGCTTCTCTTGGCGGCTCAGGGGCAGCACCGCCACCTTGATCGGCGCCAGGTCCTTGTGCAGGCGCAGGATCACCCGCGTCTCGCCCCGTCCTGAGCCTGCCGAAGGGCCTCGCACCTCCTCCTCGTCGTAGGCGTCGATCAGGAAGGCCATGAACAGGCGGTCCACCCCCGCCGAGGGCTCGATCACGAAGGGGACGATGTGCTCGCCCGTCTCCTCGTCGAAGTACTCCAGATCGCGGCCGCTGAACTCGGCGTGGCGGCGCAGGTCGAAGTCGGTGCGATTGGCGATGCCCTCCAGCTCCGACCAGCCCATGGGGAACAGATACTCGACCTCGTAGGTGTCCTTGGCGTAGTGGGCCAGCTCATCGCGGTCTAGCTGACGCACCCGCACGTTCTCCTTCCGCATGCCCAGGCGCAGATACCAGTTGTAGCGCTCCTCCACCCAGTGCTGGTGCCACTGCTCGTCCGTGCCCGGCTTGACGAAGTACTCGATCTCCATCTGCTCGAACTCGCGGTCGCGGAAGATGAAGTTGCCGGGCGTGATCTCATTGCGGAAGGCCTTGCCGATCTGGGCGATGCCCAAGGGCAGCTTCTTGCGGGTGGCGGTGAGGACATTGGCGAAGTTGACGAAGATGCCCTGGGCTGTCTCCGGCCGCAGATAGGCGACGGAGGCATCGTCCTCCACCGCGCCGACGTAGGTTTTGAACATCAGGTTGAACATACGAGGCTCGGTGAGCTCGCCGCCGCACTCGGGGCAGCGGGTAACCCTGGCGGCGGCCTCGTGGCCGTGGGCGCTCTCTGGCGCTGCCCCCACCAGGGCGTCGGCCCGAAAGCGCTTCTTGCACTCCTTGCAGTCGACCATGGGGTCGGCGAAGGTGTCCAGATGGCCGCTGGCCCGCCAGACCGTGGGGTTCATGACGATGGCGGCGTCCTGGCCCACGACATCGTCGCGCTCCTGCACGACGGCCCGCCACCAGGCCTGCTTGATGTTGTTCTTCAGCTCCACGCCCAGCGGCCCGTAATCCCAGAAGCCGCCGATGCCTCCATATATCTCGCTGCTCTGGAAGACCAGGCCGCGGCGCTTGCACAGGGATACCAGTTTCTCTACGGTAGCTTTGGTGGACATAGGCTCTCCAAACAACTGAATGCGAACAAAAAGACTGCGTTGAAGTTACCAGTTTCAGAGGGCGAAGTAAAGCCCGCCTACCATCAGGCAGGGCCCACGTGGTAGGATTGACAGAAGCAGAACTGGCGGGTAATGGGGGTAACAGATATGCGATTCCTTGTAGGGTTCATTCTAGGGGTGGGCATAGGCGCTGCCGTGGTCCTGCTCATGGCGCCCCAGCCGGGCAACGTCATGCGTCAGCTCATCGCCTATAAGGCTCGAGGGCGCTGCCAGGCCAGGCAGGAGCAAGAGGCTGAAGGGTTCTGACGGCTGTAGAGGCGAACCCTTGGCCTACTTCGTCCAGAAGCTGCTGATCATCATCGCCGCTGCTGAGGATGCCGATCGCCTGCTGGATAGGATGACGGAGGCCGGTCATCCGGTCACTAAGATCAGCAGCCTCGGCGGCTTTCTCCGCCGCGGCAACGTCACCCTCCTCTCGGGCCTGGAAGCCGCTGCCGTGGACGAGGTGCTGGCCCTGGTCAGGGCCGAATGCCAGCCCCGCCAGGAGTACGTACCCGTCCAGGCTCTGCCCTTTCCGGGCAGCCTGTCGCCTGGCGAGCCCATTCAGGTGAGAGCGGGCGGCGCCACCATCTTCGTTGTGGACATTGAGCGTTTCGAGAAGGTCTAGCATTGCCTCGGACTGAGAATAGGGCTGGGCGATGTCCATGATACTGGAGGGCTTTCCCACCGGCCCCTTCCAGGGGAACTGCTTCATCGTCGGCTGCGAGGCGACCAAGGAGGCGATGATCGTCGACCCCGGCGATGATGCCGCCAACATCCTGTCTGCCCTGGAGCAGAAAGGGCTGACGGCCAAGCTCATCGTTCTCACCCACGAGCACATCGACCACATCATGGCCGTGGAGGCGGTGCGTCAGGCCACCAAGGCCCCGGTGGCCATGCACCCCGTCGCCTATGAATACACCGCCTACCAGAGCAAAATGGCCATGCTGTGGCTGGGTCGCCCCCTGCCACGGATGAACGAGCCGGAGATGTGGCTGGAGGAAGGCCAGGAGATAAGCGTCGGGAGCCTAAAGTTCCAGGTGCTCTTCTGCCCAGGCCACAGCGCCGGCCACGTCTGCCTCTACGGCGAGGGAGTGCTGTTCAGCGGCGACGTTCTCTTCCAGCTAAGCATCGGCCGCTTCGACCTGCCCGGCGGCGACGGCCTGCAGCTCTTCCGGAGCATCCGCGATAAGCTCTTCACTCTGCCGGACGAGACACTGGTACTCCCCGGCCATGGCCCTACGACCACCATCGGCCAGGAGAAGGAGCACAACCCCTTCCTCAAGCACCCGCAGGTCTATATGGGTATCGACCCGGACTAGGGCGCTACGAGATAAACAGCGGCGCCAGCACCAGGGTGATGGTGCTCAGAAGCTTCACCAGCACGTGCAGCGACGGGCCCGCCGTGTCCTTGAAGGGGTCGCCCACGGTGTCGCCGACCACCGCTGCCTTGTGAGCGTCCGATCCCTTGCCCACCACCACGTCTTTCTCGCCCGGTTTACCTGAGGGAACCGTCATGAGGCCCGCCTCAATGTATTTCTTGGCGTTGTCCCAGGCGCCGCCCACGTTGTTCAGGAAGGTGGCGACGATGATGCCGCCGATGGTGCCGATCATCAGCAGCCCGGCCACGGCCAGCCAGCCTGAGTCGTCGGTCCTGGTAAAGCGGAAGATGAGGCCGACCGCCACCGGCATGCCCACGGCCAGCAGGCCTGGCGCCACCATTTGGCGCAGGGAGGCGCGCGCGGTGATATCTACCGCCCGCGCGTAGTCAGGGCGAGAGGTGCCGGCCATGATGCCCGGGTCCTCGCGGAACTGCCGCCTCACCTCTTCGATAATGGCTGAGGCCGTGTTGCCCACGGCCCGGATGGCCAGCGAGCTGAACAGGAACACCAGCATCACCCCCAGCAGGCCACCCACGAACACGTCCACGCTAGACAGATCGATGGGCAGGCTCTCAGTCAGCGGGATGTCCAGCCGCTCCTTCACCTTGTCTAGATAGGCGCTGAACAGCAGGAAGGCGGCCAGCCCGGCCGAGGCCACTGCGTAGCCCTTGGTTAGCGCCTTGGTGGTATTGCCCACGGCGTCCAGGGAGTCGGTGATGTGGCGAGCGCTTTCTGGAGCGCCGGCCATCTCGGTGATCCCCCCGGCGTTGTCGGTGATGGGCCCGAAGGTGTCCATGGCGAGGATGTAGGCGGCCGACATCAGCATGCCCATGGTGGCCACGGCGGTGCCGAAGACGCCGCTACTGTAGCCCGGCACGCCCGCGATGTCGGCGTGGGAGCCGAGGACGAAGGAGATCACCAGGGCCAGGCCGATGGTGATGGCAGTCGCCGCCGTGGTCTCAAATCCCACAGCGGTGCCGATGATGATGTTCGTCGCTGGCCCGGTGCGCGAGGCCTTGGCTATTTCCTGGACCGGTCGCCATGAGCCCGACGTGTAGTATTGCGTAATGTAGACGAAAGCGATACCCGTGGCGATGCCCGTGATGCCGCAGAGGAAGAACCAATACCAGACGTCCCCCAGCATCACCCTGGTGGCGATGAACAAGCCCACCACCGAGAGGATCGACACTATGTAGTATCCGTAGTTCAGCGGGGTCATCGGGTTCTGGCGGCCGTCATCGCGGGCGAAGAAGGGGACGGAGGACAGCCCCACAATCGTGGCAAGGATGCCGAACGACCGGAGCACCAGGGGGAACATTATCCATTCGATCTTACCGGTCACGGTGTAGATCACCACGCCCAAGATCATGGCGCCGATGTTCTCGGCCGACATCGACTCGAACAAGTCGGCGCCACGGCCGGCGCAGTCGCCCACGTTGTCGCCCACCAGGTCGGCGATCACCGCCGCGTTGCGCGGGTCGTCCTCGGGGATGCCAGCCTCTACCTTGCCCACCAGGTCGGCGCCCACGTCGGCGGCCTTCGTGTAGATGCCGCCGCCTAGCTGGGCAAACAGAGCCACAAAGCTGGCCCCGAAGCCGAAGCCGACGATGAGAAACGGCGCGATGGTCGGCGGGTTGCCCAATAGCTTGCTGTACGTGAGGAAGATGCCCGACACACCCAGAAGGCTCAGCGACGTCACCAGGAAGCCGGACACGGCCCCTCCTCGTAGGGAGACGGTGATCGCTTCCTTCAGGCTGCGGGTCGCCGCCGAGGCGCAGCGCGCGTTGGAACGTACAGAGATATACATGCCGATGTATCCGGCCAGCGCCGAGGCGGCCGCACCTACCAGGAAGGCGATGCCCGTGAGCAGGCCTTCCTTCCAGTGATCGACGACCTTTGCCCCATATCCGATCTGTCCTGCGTTGTTGAGGCTGATATCCTTCACGCCCTCCGAGACGGCGCCGACGATAATGGCGATGAGGACGCCGGTCACAACCGCCATGATGGCGATGGTTTGGTACTGGCGCTTCAGGAAGGCCATAGCACCTTCGAAGATCATAGAGGCCACCTCGCGCATCGCGTCGGTGCCCGTGTCGCGCCGTAGCACGTCCCAGGCGAGCCAGAGAGCGAAGGCGACCCCCGCGAACCCGGCAACAGGCACAAGCCATACTAGTTCCATATTTCACGCTCTCCTTTCGCAGGGAGTCTAGCAAAGGGGCTCTCTATGATCAAGCCATCGATGGGCCAGGCTCTACACTCTTCTGTGGGGACTAAGGATAGCGTCAGAAACCGCCTGCGCGAGCGCGCTTGCGGGCCTCGCAGCCCTGAAGCGAGTAACGCGGGAAGAGGGGACGCGTCTTACATGTAAGACTCCTTTCAGGGGCAGGGAGATGTTGCTGAACCTTGGCTTGGGATTCGTCGCGACACTTGCCGTCGCGGTCTTCATCGATCCTTTCACCGGAATCCTTGCCGTCCTCGCGTTTCTCCTGTTAGCGGGACCGGAAACCCGCGCCGCGATGGTGGCTGGCGCGTTGTTGGGGCTGGCCGCAGGGCTTGGCTATCACCTAGAACTGGGGAGCCTGTCTGGCGCGGCGGCACCACGCCTTGGCCCTTGACGAGGGCTGCCCTTTGCCGCACGTAGGTCGAGCTTTACACTCCTCACTGGGGACCACGGGCACCATCACGAGCCGCCTGCGCGAGCGCGCTTGCTAACCTCGCAACACTGAAGCGAGTAACGCTGGAACAGGGAGCGCGTCTTATATGCAAGACTCCTTTCAGGGGCAGGGACATGTGGTTGTATCCTAGCTTGGGATTTGTCGCGGCATTTGTCGTCGGGGTCTTCATCAACCCGTTCGCCGCAATCCTTGCCGTCCTTGCGGTTCTCCTGTTCGCGGAACGGGAGAGCCGCGCCGAGATGGTGGCTGGCGCGTTGTTGGGAATGGCCGCAGCGTTTGGCTACCACATGGCAGTGGGGAGCCTGTCTGGCGCGGCGGCACCACGTCTTGGCCCTTGACGAGGGCTGCCCTTTGCCGCCCAGCCCAAGCTGGCTAGGCCTGGGCCCTCAAGGAGGCACTGCCTGGCCTCCACCGCTGCCGCGCTGACACCGCCCTTCGCTTGTGCTTCTTGCGAGCAAACCCCTCTCTTGTTCATCTTCAGACCAGTGCGATAGATCACAAAATCTCTCACCAATATGGATTCCGCCTGAATTATGTGGTATGGTATGAAGTCGTCTGTTTCGGTTGGGCCTGCCACAAAGGCCTCGAGCACCACTTTCCAGGAATCAAGTCAGCGAGTTGGCTTCGCCTGGGGTGGTGTTTGTGCTGAGAAGCGCGGGCCGGTTCAAAGGGGGGAGGTGAGAATCCGTTGAAGGGCTTGGGAAGGCACCTCATCTTGGAGCTGTGGGGCGGTAGGAACTTCAATTCGATCGCGGCGGTGGAAAAAGCTCTGCGCGATGCGGCGGCAGCGTGCGCCGCAACGATAAAAGACGTGCGAGTCTATCACTATAATCCGGAGGGTGTCACCGGCGTGGCTGTGTTAGCGGAGTCTCACATCACCATCCACACCTGGCCCGAATATAGCTATGCAGCGGTCGATGTCTTTACCTGCGGCGACGGCCCCGACCCGCGAGTAGCCATCCCCGTCCTGCGGGGCTACTTTGAGGCGGAGCGGGTTCAGGTCATGGAGGTGGTGCGGGGCATTGCCTCCTACATCGAATAGCAACGAGGAGTGGTTCGGCGAGCGAGAGCGCGTCGGCCTGGAGCAGCGCATCCAGGTGCGGGGCGTGCTATACGAGGGCCGCTCGGACTATCAGACCATCCGCGTGCTGGACACCGTCCCCTTCGGCAGAGCGCTGATCCTCGATCGCGCCCTCCAGACCACGGAGACGGACGAGTTCAT
>Ga0315277_10004085_pt1 | contig 19585 bp, 19 predicted proteins | sample YL17G05_15_MG_FD_203695 | JGI IMG/M metagenome (GOLD analysis project Ga0315277, IMG submission 203695) | Sediment microbial communities from Yellowstone Lake, YNP, Wyoming, USA - YL17G05_15 | ecosystem: Environmental > Aquatic > Freshwater > Lake > Sediment | place: USA: Wyoming | collected... | reverse complement strand
CGGACTTCCTGAGCGCCCGCAATCAGGACGTGAACCGGTTTCGGCGCGTCGCCGCTGCGCAAAACGCCGGTGTCGAAGCGCGGTTCATCGTCCACAACGACGCGGAAGATCACGCTGCCGCCGCTGCAGGGTTGGATGCCCACTTCCGCATCAAAGCTCTCGTACTGACCATCCGCCAGCAACGTGATGACGCCGTTGGCGTGATGGCCAAGACCTTTCGCGAAAATCTTTTCCCCAATCTGGAGTGGAGTGCCCTCTTTGTCCGGAATGTGCGCGGCGGTGTCGGAACCGAGCACGCCCCAGTCCTGGGTGCTGGAGAGAATGAGTTCGGGATGGTCAGAGAGATATTCAGGCCCAACTCCAATCGCCGCCGAACTTCCTGTCACGAAAAAGGCTGGAAGCAGGGCTGAGAAAACCACAACCTGCCAGCCCTTCCGCACGGCTGGGGTCTGTGTTGGCTTCTCGCCGGGTTTCGCAAGTGTTTGTTTCATTGGGTCACTTCAGACTTGGCTGGCGGCGACAAATCACTTTCGTTGCGTCGCCGCGGCAGCGGATTCGTCGAAGAGCGCCTTCAAGCTCAGATTGCGCAGTTGCACTTCGACATCAAGAATGCCTGGCACCTCCCAGCCGATAAAAATCCCCGTCAGCCGGTAGTCTGCGAAGTCGCGCGAACCGGGCATGAAGCCGCGCTCCCAGCCGGTCTCCAATCCCTCGCGCACCAGGGGCAGGAGATCGCGCGCAAACGTAACCCACTGGCCATCGTGCGTGCTCTCCTTCGTGAAAGCGTGCGCAGCCACCGTGTAGATGAACATCTTGGTGTCGCCGAAATCCTGCGCTGCGTGGGCGGGGGTTATCCGGCTGCGGTCGTCGTAGATCGGAATGCCGAACCACAAGTACTGGCCGTAGCCGGGCGAGCTCGGATTGCGGTTGGCGACGGTGAGAAAAACCTGGAACTGCGCCGCGTGCCGCGCCGGGGTGTAATCATCCGTGTGATGAAGCTTTGAGTGCTTAAGCCGGGCCTCGACGTGGAACGGGCAGGAAAGAAGTTCCGCCAGCGAGGGCGGATTCTCGATGTCTTGCTGCACCAACAGGTGAACCCACGGTTCGTCCGGCGATTTCCGCGCGCGGTCGCCGTACTCGACGCTCGCGTTCACGCCGAGCGAAAGGTCCGCGTCGGCGCCGCCTGGCTTGCCGATGCAAACCCGCTTGGCGGCATTCGTGAAAAGCAGAGTGCCGTCCGGCTGGCGCTCCGTGCGTGCGGCGGCCAACGGAAACTTGCTGGACCACTGCGCGAGGTCCCAAACCGGTTTCGCGGAGGTCGCCACGTTCAGCACCTCGCCCGAAACGATGCGTTTGCCGGGTTTCGGTTCAAGCAACAGAAAGCCATTCTGGAAGTGCGAATCGCGGATCAGCTCACGCCCGCCGTCCGCCGCCGGCGCAGACAGAACAAAGACGCTGCAAAGCAAGGCGAGGCTTTTCGCCGCCCGGCTTTGGAGCAAACACCGCTTCAACCCGAACTCCGATTTTAAACCGCTAATCCTCGCCGATCTTCGGTGACAAAACCGGATTGCGCCCACGCTGCTGCGGGAACGACTTGCCCAAGCGTCACCATCCCGCGTTCGCGTTTCTGTCAACTTGATTAGAGGTGAAGAGCGCAGATTAGCGGTCCGGACTTCGGTTTCCGGGTTCAACCGGGACCTTGGGGAAAAGGTTTTCGGCCGAGCCAGCATGGGGGCGAAGTTATGCAATGCCCGCCCGCGGGAGCAACGCCGAAAGCGTGAAGGGAAAAGGGCGTCCGCCGGTCCCGCCGCCAGCTCGCACTTTCGGCACTGTTCGCCCCAGCCACCTACGACAGATTTGCCGGCTTTCGTTTCTCTCCCTTCCGCGAAATCGTCAAGACCGGCCAAGCCCCGAACGTGCTCCCGCCGTCCTCGCCGGAAGACCTTTCTCGCCCCCACCGGCCTCCCCACCAACGCCGTCGTGAGACCAGCCAGCTTTCGCGGCAGTTGCTTCGCCGGCGCGGTTCGCCCCTTGCGAAACTGCCCGGCCTCCCTCTGCAAACCACTTCAGCCTGACACCACGACGCCATCCTCCGCGCCGTGCCCGGCCCTGCCGTCGTGGTCGAGGCCTCCGCCAAGCGAGTGGTTTGCCGGAGGTTTTGATCGAAAGCGGCGCTGTCGCTAAACGACTAACTCCGGTTTCTTGAGTGACGGCCTCACCACCGTCACACAACCACGCCCGGCACGTTGTGTTTTGATCACACGAACACAATCTCCGTCGTCGTCGCCTGCTCATCCCAGCCGCGCGTTGGCTCGGCGGTCACGGAGGAAACATCCTTGATGGAGATTTGCCGCCCGCGTGTCTTGGGACTTTTCACTTCGATCTTCGATGGGTCGCAGGTTTGCTGGTTGATCTTCTGGTGCAGCGCGGGCTTGTAGCGGATGTAGAGCATCTTCGGCGTGCCGGGCGTAAAGAACAGGATGCGTGATTTGTCCGGGATGCAGAGATACGCCTTGTTCAAAATCGCCCCGCCGAACTTGAAGCGCTTCAGGTAGCTCGCCTTGCGGTCGGTGTAGGCGCAGGTGAACACCGTCTCGCGATCCGGCAGGCCGCAGTAAAACAATTCCGGCCCGACGAATAATTTCTCCGGCAGTTCCGTGACCTTGTAGGTGCCGTCCTTGAACACGAGCAACACCTTGTCGAACTTCGTACACTCGGTCTTGAATTCCTCGCCGCTCACCTTGTAGCCCACGTAGCCGCTCTCGCGGTCATAGGCGACCTTGAATGCTTTGAACGCCACCTCCTTCACGTCAATTTCGTCGTGCCGCGAAGACTTCGTCGTCAGGCGCGGATACAGCGGGCCGTATTTTTCCAGCAACGCTTCCAGGTGGCCGATGACGTAGCGCGTGAGGTTCTTGAGATTTTTGCGTGTCTCGGCGAGGTCGGCCTTCACCTTCTCCATCTCCTCGCGATGCTGGGCGATGTCGAACAGCGAAATCCGGCGGATGCGAACTTGCAACAGGCGCTCCACGTCCGGGTCGGTGATCTCGCGCGCGATTTGGCGCTTGAACGGCTTGAAACCGTCATACACGGCTGCCACGACCGCTTCGACCGTCTTGCATTTTTCGATCAACTTGTAGATGCGTTCCTCGATGAAGATACGCTCCAGCGTGCGATAGTGCAGTTCGTCGAGCAGTTGCTTCTCGCGCAGTTCCAGTTCGCGCTTGAGGATCGCCACGAGCTGCTCCGTGTTCTGGCGCAAGACCTCGCTGACGGTCAACTCAACGGGCCGGTTGTCCTTGATGACGACAATACGGCTGGCGATCGTCACCTCACAGTCTGTGAATGCATAGAGGGCGTCCACCAATTTTTCCGCGTCCACGCCCTGCGGGCATTTGATCTCGATCTCGACGTTCTCGGACGTGAAATCGTTGATGGATTTGACCTTCAACTTACCCTTCTGCGCCGCGTCTTCGATGGACGTGATGAGCGAATCGGTCGTCGTGGTCGGTGGAATTTCCGTGATGACGACCGCGGACTCGTCGCGCGTCTTGATGCGGGCGCGGACCTTCACGCTGCCCTTGCCGTCCTGATAATCGCGCGCATCCATCAACCCGCCCGTCGGAAAATCCGGGAGACACTTGAACGGCTGCTTTTTGAGGATCGCAGTCTGTGCCTCGATCAGTTCTGGGAAATTGTGCGGCAGAATCCGCGCGCTCAACCCGACCGCGATGCCTTCCGTGCCGAGCATGAGCGTGAGCGGCAGTTTGCACGGTAACGCGATGGGTTCTTTGTTGCGTCCGTCGTAGCTCGGAACGAACTCGGTAATTTCGTCGTTGAACAGTTCCGTGCGCGCGAGGTCCGTGAGCCGGCACTCGATGTAACGCGGCGCGGCGGCGGGGTCGCCGGTGAAGACGTTTCCGAAATTCCCCTGCCCCTCGATCAGGTAACGCTTGTTCGCCAGCACCACGAGCGCGTCGCCGATGGATGCGTCGCCGTGCGGATGGTACTGCATCGTATGGCCGACGACATTGGCGACCTTGATAAACCGCCCGTCGTCCTTCTCGTGCAACGCCCACATGATGCGCCGCTGTACCGGCTTCAAACCGTCCGCCAGATTTGGAATCGCGCGATCACGAATGACATAGCTCGCGTAATCCAGAAACCCGCGATCCACGCGCGTGTGCAGACCTGCTTCGAGCTTCTTCGGATTGAACGGCCGATGGGCGATGGTTGCCGAAAAGTCTTCCGCGACGACGCGTTGCGCGCCGTTGCCGTTGCCCTCGGCGGGTTTTTTCTTCGCTGGCTTGGCTTCCGCCGTTGCGGGCTTCGCCCCTTCGATGGGCAATTCGGGTTGGCGTGTGTCTTTCTTTCGTTTTGCTGACATGACTTAAATCTTCTTTGGTAGGCCGCGTTGCGCGCGGCCTAATTTTTGGGACGATCTGCAGCCCGTCCCTACCGCATCAATCCTCAACCGGCACGACCAGCCGTTCCATGATGTAATCCTTCCGCTCGGGTGTGTTCTTGCCCATGTAGAACGTGAAAATACCGGCGGCTTCGGTCCTTGGCGCGTATTCGACTTTGCTCAACCGCATTTCCTTGCCGATGAATTGGGCGAATTCTTTTGGACTGATTTCGCCCAGGCCTTTGAAGCGCGTGATCTCGGGCTTGCCGCCGAGTTCCTTCACCGCGTTGTCACGCTCGGTTTCGCTGTAGCAATAAATCGTTTTCTCCTTGTTCCGGACGCGGAAGAGCGGCGTCTCCAGCACATACACGTGGCCGTCGTGGACGAGTTGCTCGAAGAAGCGGAAGAAATACGTGATCATCAAATTGCGGATGTGCATTCCGTCCACGTCCGCGTCGGTGGCGAGGATGACCTTGTCGTAACGCAAGCCCTCGATGTTGTCCTCGACGTTGAGCGACTGCATGAGGTTGTACATCTCGTCGTTCTTGTACATCACGTCGCGCTTGAGATCCCAGACGTTGAGCGGCTTGCCCTTGAGCACGAACACGGCCTGGTTGTTCACGTCGCGGCAACTCGTGATCGAGCCGGCGGCGGACTGCCCTTCGCAGATGAAGACCATCGTGCCCTTGCCCTTCTCCTTCTTCTTGTCGAAATGATTCTTGCAGTCCTTCAACTGCGGGATGCGCAACGTGATGGCCTTGGCCCGTTCGCGCGCGAGCTTCTTGACCTCCTGCAATTCCTTCCGCAATTGCTGCGTGTCCTTGACCTTCGCAATGATCTGCTCGGCGATCTGTTTGTTGCGCTGGAAAAAATGCAGCAACTCCTCGCGCACGCTGTTCACGAGGTCGGTGCGGATTTCCGTGTTGCCGAGTTTGTTCTTCGTCTGCGACTCGAACACGGGGTCTTTCAAGCGGATCGCCACCGCGCCGATCATGCACTCGCGCACGTCGTCGCCGTCGAACTTGCCGCCGCAATACTCGTTCACCGCCTTGAGCAAACCTTCGCGAAACGCGCTCAAATGCGTGCCGCCGTCGCTCGTGTACTGGCCGTTGACGAACGAATAAAACGTCTCGCCGTAACGCGAATTGCTGTGGGTGAAACAAAACTCCAGCGTCTTGCTCGCGTAATGCAGCGGCGGATAAATCGGCTCGCTGCCGTCGCTGGCGAGGTCTTCCATGACGAGGTCCATCAGTCCGTGACGCGATTGAAAAGCTTTCGTCTCATCCTCGGTAGGGCGCGTCACTCGGTGAGCGCCGTCAGGGGATTTGGCTTCGTCTTCGGCGCGCACGGAGTGACGCGCCCTACCTTTCATGTGCAAAATCAGCCGCAGCCCCGTATTCAGGTAGCTGTAGTGGCGCAGGCGGCGTTCGAGGTGTTCCGGTTTGAACTCGGTTTCCTTGAAAATCGTTGAGTCCGGCTCGAACTCGACATACGTGCCGTCCGGCTGTTTGGCGTCCTTGCCCTTCTTCTCGTTCTTGAGTTTGCCGCGCTTGAAACTGGCCTCGACGAATTCTCCCTCGCGATAGCTGCGTACGACGAACACATCCGACAGAGCGTTCACCGCCTTCGTGCCCACGCCGTTAAGGCCGACGCTGAATTGGAACACCTCGTCGTTGTATTTCGCGCCGGTGTTGATGGTGGACACGCAATCCACGACCTTGCCCAGCGGGATGCCGCGGCCGCAGTCGCGCACGGACACGCGCGTGCCGTCAATCGTGATCTCGACCTCCTTGCCGAAACCCATGATGTATTCGTCAATGGCGTTATCAATGACCTCCTTGAGCAGGATGTAGCAGCCGTCGTCGTAATGATTGCCGTTGCCGATGCGCCCGATGTACATGCCCGTGCGCAGCCGGATGTGCTCCAGCGAAGACAACGTCTTGATCTTGCTCTCGTCGTAATTGTGCTTCGTCTTTTCGGCCATAGAAATTTGGTGGAAGGGAAACTAAACGAAGCCGCGAGGATTAAAACAGGAAACTGACGCGGCTTGCCGAAATGCCTCCCCGTCGCTAGAGTATCGCCGTGAGCACAGTCGCCGAAATCGAATCCGCCCTGAGCCAACTGCCCGTGAAAGATGCCCGCGCGGTTGCCGATTGGCTTCAAGAACATCTCGACGCAAAGTGGGACAAGCAGATGGACGAAGACATCGCCGCCGGGCGGCTCGATCCGCTTTGGGAGAAAGCCAGGGCCGACATCGCAGCCGGTCGGGTGAAACCGCTCGTTGAAGTCCTCAACGACGAGTGACTTCTGGCGGCTCTACCGCTCCCTGACGCCCGAAGTTCGCGCGCAGGCCCGCAAAACTTACCGGCTTTGGCGAGACAACCCGCGTCACTCTTCGCTTCACTTCGAGTTGATTTCACCAAGAACTGCCTGCAATTCCTGCTCCAGAGTTTGGAATGCCGTTGCTTTTCGAAGCGGGCTGTAGTCCTGGATCAACTCCGCAAGACGTTGAACTGCCTGACCCGGTCTGAACTTCCGAAGTCTGCGGGGAGGCTTGTCGGTTGCACGCTGCAGAGCCTCATTAAGGACGGCTTTGGGATCAGGGATGTCTTCGACTTTTGAGACCGGCGGCAAGCAAAGCGGGGTCGTGCTGCCCGGATTGCCTGCGGCTTGTCGAATCGCGGCTTCGTCAAATAGCAGCCACGCTTCTGTCATTCGAACCGGGACGACACAAACGTAGGGGCGGCCTGCGAAGAAGTCAGAAGAAATGCGTTGAATTGCAGATCGAATCTCTTGGACTCGCTTTGCGCGGGGTTCTCGATCGGCATCACGATGGACGAAAAGCAAATCACAAGGGTAGAATTCAAGTGCTGCTCTTATCTTGTGTTCCAAATCGCTGACCGGCCTTGGAAAGGGTCGCAAATCAGCCCACATTGATTCAATCGGACGATCCACCCCATTGGCCTGCAGTAACCATCTCAAAGGGTGGAGCAACGCGGCGTCTGATGGACCTTCTGAGACGAGAGTGGATCGAAGCGCACTCATGCGCCAGAGGGGAACGTCATGAGGAGTTGGAAATCATTGCGATCCATCACTCGAGTTCTTGTGACCTCCGAGTCACGCTCTACGGCTGAAGGGTTCAAATAGGCCAGCAAGTTCCCTTTTCCAGTGATTCGATGGCCTTTCACTTTCTGCCGCCAAGTGCCCTCAAGACAACTGAACTGAAGCTGCCGAAATCGAACTGGCGTCTTGCCGCTGTCGCCATCAGCCGGCCGAACACCCTCGACTAATTCAGCCACGAGCAACGAATCCGCAGGTGTTTGCAGAACAACCGACGGTGAGTGCGTATTGATGATCACTTGCCGCAGGGGGTTCTCTTCATCAAGCGGTGAATCGGTGTCAGTTGCGATATCTTGCAGCAGGCGGAGCATCGAATGAATCCGCCGAGGGTGAATGCCATTCTCGGGTTCTTCGAAACACAAGACTCCGCCACTTTGCCTGTCAAACTCGGTCACGGCCAAAGCGAGAAAGCGCAGCGTTCCGTCAGAAAGAGCACTCGCGGGATGAACTGTGCCATCTCGAGTCTTCACTTGAACGGTGAACAATTGGCGTGTCTCATTGCGATCCACCCTGACCTCACGAACGTCTTCAATAAGTTCTGCCAAACGGTTTGCGATACTGGCAAGCACCGCGCTTTCTTTAACCTCGATAGAAGTGCCATTCGTGCCGCTGCCATTGCGGCGAGAGAGGTGATTGAGAGCCGCCGGCAGATGCGCTCCCTCGGGGGTCATTTTCGTGGGAGCGGTAAACGGATCAGGGCGACGCAGGGCGGAGCTCTCCAAGTGGAGCAAGCGCCACGACTGCATTTCGCGCCGGACTAGCATTGCGGTTGGATATTCACCCGCCTGGACCGTACTAAGAAGCGTGCGCGGCAAACTGGCCGTCGGTCTTGTGAACAGACGACCCGAGCGACCGTCTTGGTGGAGGCGAACCATTCGGTGCAATCCCTCGCCTTCAGTGGAGATGAATTTTGCCGTGTGTCGACCTTTAAGCACGGACTGCTTCCATTCCTTGGAATGAAGAAAAAGCAAATGCTGTGGTGCTTCACCCAATCGCAACGGAACAAGCGTTTCTTCGATCAACTCAAGAGGCCCGGCTTCTCTGGTAGGGGAATCTTCTCGGCGCAATCCCAACACTAGCGAATACCGCACGAGAGTAATTGACCCCTCGACTGGTTGCCCCAGCTCGTCTGTTCCCGTCGCTGGCAAGATCATGTCTGCCTCGAAACGAATCGTCTCCGCACGACTGCCGCCAACCCGATGAAAAATCCCCTGGAGGTCGCCAGTGCGCTCAGATTCCGACCTGACCGACAGCGCGGCTTCAGCAAGAGTTCGATCAGTCAACGCGCTGAGAAACAGAATCGCATCGAACAAATTCGACTTCCCGACACCGTTCGGACCAGCAATGCAGGTGAATGGTCCGAAGCGGACATCAACATTCACCAGATTCTTGAATCCAGACACTTGCAGTCGAGTAAGCATCGGAGTCAGTTTACACCGGCCGTCCCAGAAAGCAGTATATTTGTCCGTGTGTTCATTTCTTCCTCTGCACGTTCGCGGCGACTTTCAGGCGAAGCGCGTTGAGCCCGATGAAGCCCGGGGCGTCGTCCTGGTTGTCGGCTTTGGTCGGGTCGGCTTCCATCGTGGCACTGAGCAGGTTGTAAAGTTTCACACGCCTGCCGGTCACGGAAAATCCTGTGGCCACGGGCGGCTTGAGCGAGCACCTACCACGGCCCGAGCTTGCGCCTCGGTCGCCGCCAAGTGAAACGAGGATGCCTCTGTGCCGCACGGGGCCGTTTGCCGAAGACGTCACTTTTCCACCGGCTGGCCGGCCTTTTCCCACGCTTTGAATCCGCCGCGCAAATTGTAGAGCTTGGGAAAATTGAGCGGGCCGAGTTTTCCGCACGCCCGGACGCTGCGCACGCCGCTGGCGCAATGCACCAGATAGGTCTTGCCCTTGTCCAATGCCGCGGCCCTGGACTCAAAGTCTGACGCCAGCACGTCGAGATTGACCGCTCCCGCAATGTGGCCCGCCTCGAATTCCTTCGCGGTGCGGACATCGAGAATCACGTTCCGCTTGTCGGCCGCCATCTTCGCAAACTCAGCGACGCTCAGGTTCTTGAACCCGCCGGCCTCAGCGGTTGATCCCGGCGGCTTCGCGTGGCGCTGGAGGTTCGGCAGCACCGCCGCCGGACCACCACCGGTGTAGCCCGCCTCCTGGAAAACGGTTTCGCCCGATTCGTTCAACAACACGAGCGTCGGCAAGCCATCGCCGATGTTGAACCGCTTCCGAAGCGCCGCGTTGGCCCGCTTCAGCGCCTCGCTTTGCGTGCCTTTCGTCGGGAAGTCCACGTCCACGAGCACGAGCGCCTGCCGGGCGTAAGCAGCAAACTCGGGCGATTTGATCACATCCCGCTCCAGCTCGCGGCAGGTCGGACACCAATCCGACCCGTGAAAAAACAGCAGGACGGATTTCTTCTCAGCCGTGGCCTGTGCTTGTGCCTTGGGGAGGTCGGTGAGCCACGTGACTTCCGCCGCGCGGGCGGGCCACGCCGTCAGACCGGCAAGCACCCCGAGCGCGGGCCAGCACACGGCGGACTTCAGGCAACGATTTTGGCGTGGCAGCCGCGGTGAAGAGTTTTCAGATCGGCTGACCCCGCGACCGGTCGTGGTTTGTGTTGTCATGGCGATGCCTCAAGCAGGATGAAACAAAGCACCCATTGTGCAAACAGCAAGTTGCGCCTGCGTGCGCTGCGACCTTCGGGGACACGCCGCACGGTCGCTCTCGCCTCTGCTCTGGGGCCGTGCTACGGTGTGGCCCGTGAAACATGCCACCGTCAAACTGCTCTTCTGCGCCAAGTGACCATGCGCGTCCTGTTCTTCGCTCACCTCAAAGACGTCACCGGCTGCGCTGAGATCGGAGTCGAGCTTGGCCCACCGGCGGACGCGGACGAGCTTTGGCGCAAACTCGCCGACCGTTTCCCGGCGCTGGCCCGGCTTCGCGGTTCGATCCGCCTCGCCCGCAATTGCGAATACGTCGGCCCCGATGCGCGTTTCGCCGATGCCGACGAAGTCGCCTTGATTCCGCCCGTGTCCGGCGGCTGAACGATGCAACTCGAAATCGAAATCACCACGCAGCCGATTGCCCCGCGCCGCGAACCGCCGGAGGAAACGCGCGGGCGCATTGGCGCGCGGGCGGAGTTCGCCGGCCTCGTGCGCGCCGAGGAAAGCGGTCGGCCCATCGCCGCGCTCGAATACGAGGCCTACCAGCCGATGGCCGAGCGTGTGATCCAGCAGATTGTCGAGGACATCAACCGCCGCCATCCGTGCGAGTGGGTGCGCGTAATCCACCGGGTCGGCGTGATTTCGGTTGGGGAAGCGGCGATTGTCGTCGAGGCGGGTGCTCGACATCGCGCGGAGGCGTTTGCCTTGCTCACGGAATTCACGGACCGCCTGAAACAAGACGTGCCCATTTGGAAGCGGCGCACGCTCAACCGCGACGAGTTGCGAAACCCGCCGACGCCATGATGCCACAAGACGGCAGCCTCTCCCCGCTCATACGAGACGGGGCTACGGCGTCCGTGGCCGCGCCTCGTGAGGGCGCGGGGCCGTTTGTAACCGCGTCTCGTAAGAGCGCGGACCTGTTGCTGCCAAAACCATGATCCCCGAAAACCTCAACACCCGCGCCGCGAGCGCCGAGGAAGTCCTGGCGTGCGTCCGCCAACTCTGCGCCCCTCTCCCGACCGAACGCGTGCCGCTGGCGGAGGCGTTGGGCCGCATGTTGCGCGAGCCGGTCTTGGCGCCGGAGGATCAGCCAGCGTTTGATCGTTCCGCTGTGGATGGCTTCGCCGTGCGCCTCGACGACCCCGGCGATTCTTTCCGCATCGTGGACGAAATTCGCGCCGGCGATTGGAGGCCGCGTGCGCTCCAACCCGGCGAAACCGTCCGCATCGCCACCGGCGGCGCGCTGCCGGGCGAGGGTTTGCAAGTGGTGATGAAGGAAGATGCGTGGCTGGACGGCGCGACCGTTTGCATTCTGAGCCGAGCGCCGGCCCGCAACATCCGCTTTCGTGGCGAGGATTGCCGTGCGGGCCGGGCTTTGGCGGAAGCCGGCACGGTGCTGCAGCCCGGAACGCTCGGCTTGCTGGCCAGTGCCGGCCACGCTCAACCGCTGGTGACGCGCCTGCCACGCGTGCTGCACGTCGCCACCGGCAACGAGATCGTCGCGCCCGAGCAAGCACCGCAGCCGGGCCAGATTCGCGACTCGAACTCCACGCTCGTCCGCGCCTTCTGCCAAAGCTTGCGAATCGTGCCGCAGCAACTTCGCGTGGGCGAAGACGAAGCCGAAATCGAGCGCGCTTTCAAAGCCAACGCCCACGAGACCGACCTCGTGTTGATTTCCGGCGGCGCCAGCGTGGGTGAGCACGACTTCACCCGACGCGTGCTGGAGCGACACGGTTTCACCATCCACGTCAGCCAAACCGCCACGCGCCCCGGCAAGCCGCTCATTGTTGCCCAGCGCGAACACTCCATCGCCTTCGGTTTGCCGGGCAATCCGCTGGCGCACTTCGTCTGCCTGAATCTTTTTGTCCGCGCGGCACTAGAGAGGTTTGCCGGACTGCCGGCGCGTTCGCCGTTTCACCGCGGCCTGCTCGCGACGGACCTCAAGGCCGGCGGCGGCGAACGCGAAACTTTCTGGCCCGCCGTGTGGCGGTTGGAGAAAACCTCTGTCGCGCTCACGCCGTTACCGTGGACCAGCTCCGGCGACTTGACTTCATTGGCGCTGGCCAACGCGTTGATCCGGGTGCCGGGCGGCACGGCCAGCCTGCCGGCGCGCAGCGAAGTTGAATGCTCATTCACCTCAAGCCCATCATGACGACCAAGCACAAGCCCAGGACTCCGGCGGCCTTCACGCACCTCGACAAGCGCGGCGCCGCGCGCATGGTCAACGTGGGCGCGAAGCCGGTGCAGCAACGCCGGGCCGTCGCCGCCGCTCGACTCGTTTGCCAGGCGGCCACGATTCGCGCTCTCCGTGCCCAAGCTTTGCCGAAAGGGGATGTGCTGGCGGTCGCGAATGTCGCTGGTGTTCAAGCCGCCAAACGCACGAGCGACCTCATTCCGCTCTGCCATTCGCTGGCGTTGGATCGCGTCGAACTCCGCTTTCGCCTCCGCCGTGACGCGATCGAGATCACCTGCGCCGCGGAGACGAGCGCAAGAACTGGTGTCGAGATGGAGGCGCTTACCGGTGCGAGCGTTGCGGCGCTCACGCTCTACGATATGTGCAAGGCGGTGGACAAGACGATGCGCATCGAAGGCATCCGCGTGCTGGAGAAAGCGAAGCGATGAAAATCGGGCGCATCACCGTCAGTGACAGGGCGAGCGCCGGCGTTTACGCCGACCGCAGCGGGCCGGAAATCGAGCGCCTTCTGCGCGCGCAGTTTGGCGCGGACGCGCAGTTCGTTGCCGCCATCATCCCGGACGAAGTGGAGCAGATTTCCGACACGCTGCGCGCGTTCGCCGACCGCGAGCGCTGCGATTTGATCGTGACCACCGGCGGCACGGGTATCGGCCCGCGGGACGTAACCCCGGACGCAACGCGCGCCGTGATTGAGAAGGAGCTGCCAGGCTTCGGGGAGTTGATGAGGATGCAATCGTTCGCGCGCGTGCGGACGGCGATTCTCTCCCGGGCAGTGGCGGGCACGCGCGGGCAGGCGTTGATTGTGAACCTGCCGGGCAAGCCGACAGCCGTAGCGGAATGCCTGGAGGTGCTCGCCGCCGCCATCCGCGAAGGCGTAGCGCATTTGCGGGGCGAAGACCCACACGCCACGCCACCGCCAAAGAGGCGCTGATTCTGTACGACGCTCGCGCCGCATCACACAATGAACGCCACGAACTCCAACGCCCGCGATTTGGGAGCGGTGATCTTGGCCGCGGGCCGCTCGGAGCGCATGGGCCAGCCCAAGCTGCTCCTGCCGTGGGGCGACACCTCGGTGCTGGGTCACCAAATCCTTACTTGGCGGCAATTGGGGGCCGGACAGATCGCGGTGGTTTGCGCAGCCGGAGATGCAGCGATCCGCGCGGAGTTGGACCGATTGAGTTTCCCGAAGACGGCGTGCATCCAAAACCCCGCGCCGGAGCGGGGCATGTTCAGCTCGATTCAGTGCGCCGCGCAGTGGGCTGGGTGGCGCAGCGATGTCGCTCGCGTCGCCATCGTCCTCGGCGATCAGCCGCACCTGCGTTTTGGGACACTGCGGGCTTTGTTGGAATTTAGCGCCCGTCATGCCGCCGCAGTTTGCCAGCCACGCACAGCCAGGCGGCTGTGCCATCCGGTCATCCTACCGAAGAGTGTGTTCGTGCGTCTCAGCGTGAGCAGCGCGATGTCGCTCAAGGAATTTCTGCGAGCCAAGTTGGCGGATGCGGCCGCCTGCGATCTTGCGGACCCCGGGCTGGAATTCGATCTCGATACGCCAGCCGATTATGAGCGTGCTTGCGCACTTTGCTTCCCACCAACATCCGATTGATGCCCACAAACGTTTACTCAGCCGCCATGTGCCCGTTTAGCTCCGGTCGCTGCCTCACCGACTCATTTAACCCGCAGGCGGAAATCTGGCGCTTCATTCTGGAGCGGCTCAAGCGGCGGCAACGCGTGGCGTTGTTGCTCGTGGCGGACAGCCGGGGGCACGCGCCTGGGAGGACGGGATTCAAGATGGCCGTTGGTGCGGACGGTCGGTTGTGCGGCACCGTGGGCGGCGGGGCGATTGAGCATGATACGGTGGAGGAAGCGCGCGCGTTGCTGAGGAAGCCACATCCGCGCGCTCAAGTGGCGGTGAGGGTGCATGAACCGGCGCACCCGCAGACCTCGGGCATGATTTGCGGTGGACGCCAAACCCTGGTGACGTATCCGTGCCGCACGCAAGACAAGCCCGCCGTCAAGGCGCTGCTCCGAAGTCTCGAAGCCGGGTGGCCCGGCGTCCTGACGCTCACGGCTCGCGGCATTTCTTTCTCAGCAGCCAAAAGGAATCGCCGGCAGTTCCGGTTTTCCCGGAAGCGCCGAGGCTGGTGCTTCACGGAACATGTGCCCGCGCCAGACACGATCTACCTCATTGGCGGCGGGCATGTGGGCTTGGCGCTGTCGCGCGTCCTGGCCACACTGGATTTTCGAATCGTGGTCTTCGATGAGCGCGCCGCCGTGAACACGTTCACGCGGAATCGTTTCGCGCACGAACGAAGCGCGTTGCCGTTCGCCAAGGTGGGCAGGGTTATTCCGGCCGGGCCGCACAGTTACGCCGTGATCATGACGCCGGGCCACCGTGCGGACGCCGCGGCGTTGCGCCAGCTCGTGCGGAAACGGCTGGCGTATTTGGGCGTGCTGGGGAGCACACGGAAAGCGCACCAGTTGCTCGACCAGTTGCGCGCGGAAGGTTGTCCGCCGGAATGTCTGACGCGGGTGTTCACGCCGGTCGGTTTGCCAATCGCGAGTCACACCGCCGCCGAGATCGCCATCAGCATCGCCGCTCAGATCATCCAGGTGCGCAATGCGGGTGGCCGGTATGGAGCGAAACCGCGCAGCTAGGCTGCGCGTTGATTTGTCAGGCTGGCGGCAACTTTCCCCGCCGAGTTTCCGTTCGCGTTTGAAGCGTGGGACTTTTTCAGCTCTGGCGGGGAACGCAATGCCTGACTGCTGACTCGCCCGGGGCGCGGCCTCATTGCATCCAAGCCGGGAAGAAGCTGGGCGGGAACTGGTAGTTGGTGTCAGACTCCTTGTTCCACGGCAGGCGCCACAGTGCCCGCGTCCGCACCCGGCGGGCGCTGCCGTCGAAGAACAGCAACTGGCTGCCCCGGTTGTGGCGCATGATCGCGAAATGATTGAACTCACCGTCGGCATCGGTCCACTGCCCGTGGAACGCGGGCGGCCGCATGACGTGATGGGGTCCGCCGCCTCGCCACATGCAATCGCCCATGACTGGTGTCTCGGTCGGTTGCCGCGCCGCCTCCATCTTGCGCCAGTTGCGCCGCGTTGGACGTCCTTGGATTTCGCTGACGCTCGCCGGCGCGTCGTAAACGTAGGAATTCTCACCGTAGCTGGCGATGATGCGCTTGGGGGGCGTGGTGATGGAAGTCGGGTCGTCCATCGGGAACATTGTAGCGGTGGTCGGGCCGCCGTGGTCCTCGACATTCGGATCATCCGGAGACGTGCGCACCTCGCTGACGCTGCCTTTCTTCCAACGCATTGTGGCGTTCGGGCAGAGTAACAGGTAGGGCTTCCGGCCGTAGTAATTCTTGAGCACGTACGCCCACTCGCCGCGGTGCCAGCCCACACTCATGCCGTCGGGAAACGAGCCGTTGTGATCGTCGCAGTACTGATTCCAACTGATGCCCCATTGTCTCAGGTTGGAAAGGCACTGCGCCGCGTAAGCCTTCTGCTTCGCCTGGCTCAATGCCGGAAGGAGCATCGCCGCGAGGATGGCAATGATGGCGATCACGACCAGCAACTCGATGAGCGTGAAGCCGGTTCTTCCGGAAACGCGTGGGTGCATGACGCGATACTAGGGTCGCCCCTCGAAACGGCGCAAGGCTCCAACGCCGCATCCGGTGGTGATTGACACCGCTTTGCACATGCGGGTTAGATGCCTTTGATGAAACGCTGCTTGCTCATGGTCTGGCTTGGTTTGTCGCTTCCCGTGCTCGCCCAAGCTCAACGTCCCGATCTCGTCATCGCCGACTTCGAAGGGAGCAACTACGGCGACTGGAAAGTGACGGGCGAAGCTTTCGGCACCGGCCCGGCGCGCGGCACTTTGCCCGGGCAGATGCACGTGGACGGGTTTCTCGGGAAGGGCTTGGTCAACTCATTCCGTGGCGGCGACGGCAGCACGGGCACGCTCACTTCGCCGCCGTTCCGAATCGAGCGCAAGTTCATCCAGTTCCTCGTCGGTGGCGGCAAGTATCCCGGCCAGACGTGCGTGAACCTGCTGATTGACAGCAAGGCCGTCCGCACCGCGACCGGCCCGAACGATCAACCCGGAGGCAGCGAGCGACTGGACTGGCACTCATGGGATGTGAGCGAATTCTCCGGCCAGAGCGCAGTCATCGAAATCGTGGACCGTGCGACCGGTGGCTGGGGGCACATCAACTGCGATCAGATCATCCAGACCGACCGCAAGCCGGCGGAAGTCCTGACCGACGTCACGAGAGAGATCGTGGTCAACAAACGGTATCTGAACCTGCCGGTCAAAAACGGCGCACCCATGCGGCACGTGAGTTTCACTGTGGACGGACATCCGCCGCGTGAATTCGAGATCGAGCTGGCCGACGCGCAGCCCGACTGGTGGGCGTTCATGGACCTCGCGGAATTCAAGGGCAGGCGCGCCGTGCTCAAAGTGGACAAGCTGCGCGAAGATTCCGCCGCGCTCAAATCCATTGACCAGTCCGACCGCATCAAAGACAGCGAGGGCCTCTATCGTGAAAAGCTGCGCCCACAATTCCACTTCTCCTCGCGCCGAGGCTGGAACAATGACCCCAACGGGCTGGTCTTCTACAAGGGCGAGTACCACCTGTTTTACCAGCACAACCCTTACGGCTGGAACTGGGGCAACATGCACTGGGGCCACGCTGTCAGCCCCGATCTGGTTCACTGGAAGGAGCTGCCCGTCGCCCTTTATCCCGATGAGCACGGCACGATGTTTTCCGGTTCGGCGGTCGTGGATTGGAATAACACCGCCGGCTTTCAAACCGGCAGGGAGAAACCGCTCGTGTGCATCTTCACCGCCGCAGGCAAGCCGTTCACGCAGGGCCTCGCCTTCAGCAACGACCGCGGGCGCACCTGGACGAAATATGCTGGCAATCCTGTCCTGCCGCATATCGTCGGCGACAACCGCGATCCCAAGGTGATTTGGTACCCGCCGGAAAGGAAATGGCTCATGGCGCTCTTCCTGGACAAGAACGACTATGCGCTCTTCGAGTCGTGCGACTTGAAGGACTGGCGAAAAATCTGCGACGTGCCGTTCGCCGGCACCACCGAGTGCCCGGAGTTTTTCGAAATCGCCGTAAATGGCAACAAGCAAGACACGCGCTGGATATTCTATGGCGGCAACGGGCGCTACCTCGTCGGTAAGATTCGATGGAACAACCTTCACGCCGGAATCCGGACCGCATCCGCTGAACTTCGGCAATTGCTTCTACGCCTCCCAGACCTTCACCGACATTCCGCCGGCAGACGGGCGGCGCATCCTGATTCCGTGGGGACAAATCGCGCTTCCGGGCATGCCGTTCAACCAGATGATGGGTCTGCCGGTGGAACTGACGCTCCACACAACCGACGAAGGCTTGCGACTGTGGGCGTATCCCGTGAAGGAACTCGCCTCACTCCGCACGAAGACCATCAAAGTGAAGCCGCAACCGCTCCGTCCCGGCGTCAACCCGCTGGCCGAAGCGAAAGGCGAACTCTTCGACATTGAAGCCGAACTCGCCCCTGGCAATGCAACTGCGATCACCTTCAACCTGCGCGGCGAATCCGTCATTTACGATGCGGACAAGCAGGAGCTTCGGAGCCTGAACAAATCCGCCCCGCTCAAGCCTGCGGGCGGCCGAATCCGCCTCCGGTTGCTGGTGGACCGCATGGCCATTGACATTTTCGGCAACGATGGCCGGCTCTACATGCCGATGGGCAAGATTCTCGATGCGAAGAACCAGTCGCTCAGCCTCACCGCCCAAGGCAGCGAAGCCCAAATCCTTTCCCTGCAAGTCCACAAGCTGAAATCGGCATGGCGTTGAACCGAACGATTGCCGTCCGCACACCAACCGAATAGCCTCCAAGCCCATGAAACGGTTCTGCCAGCTCATCGCTTTCCTCTGTCGCGTCGTGGTCTCCCTTCTCTTGCTCGTAATCGCAGTTGGCTTGGCCGGTTGCGGAAAGGAACCGTCCGCGCTCGACAGGAAAGCAGGACGCCTGTTCGCCGTTTCGTTTCAGACGATGAACAACCCGTTCTTCGTGGACCTGAACGACGGTTTGAAGCAAGTGATTGAAGCACACGGCGACCGGTTGGTCACACTGGACGCCCGTTTCGACAGCTTGAAGCAGCGCAACGACATCTCGGACGTGCTCCAGCAGCAGCCAGCGATGATCTTCCTGAACCCGGTGAACTGGGAAGGCGTGCGCGGGACCTTGCTCGACGCGCAACGCAAGAGGGTGCCGATCATCGTCGTGGACACGCCGGTCAGCGCGGATGAACTGGTCCTCTGTCAGGTCGCCAGCGACAACATCGGCGCCGGCCGGCTCGCCGGGGAGGCGCTCGGCAAAATCAAACCCGCGGCCAAGGTGGTCATCCTCCACCAGTCCATCAACAAGGCGTGCATTGATCGCGTGGCCGGATTCAAGGAAGCGATGGCGGAGTTTCCGCAGATGAAACTGCTCGACACGCAAGAGGGCAAGGGCACCGCTGAAATCGCGCGCCCCGTGATGCGCGACCTGCTCGGCCGCTTTCCCGAATGCGATGCCGCGTTTCCCATCAACGACCCAAGCGCGCTGGGTTGCATTTCCGCCATTGAAAGCGCGGGCAAGGCGGGACAGGTCACCGTCGTGGCGGTGGACGGTTCGCGCGAAGCCCTGGCCGCGATCAAAGCCGGAAAGCTGCTCGGCTCCTCCGCGCAATTCCCGAAGGAGATCGGGCGCATCGCTGCCGAGAGAGCTTACGAGCACCTCGCCGGCAAGACGATCGAGAAGGAAGTCAAAATTCCGGTGAAGTTCATCAGTGCCGAAAACGTGGATGAATTCCTCAAGGGGCCATGAACCCGCGCCTGCCACGCGGAAGCACTTAGAAAATGAGTACCAAGTCATTCCGGCGCACAACTCTCCCTCACCCCAGCCCTCTCCCGCTGGGAGAAGGGACGGCATTCGCACGGTTTCGGATTGTTGGCCGATGTGACGGCGACATCTATCACGCGATAGCAGGCGAGACGGCGAGTGGTTCTCCCTCTCCCAGCGGGAGAGGGCTGGGGTGTGGGATTATGCCTTTGACAAACAGAGATAGTTGCAACGCTTTTCAAGCGAGCAACTTGTGATTCACCGGGCGGAGGCGGGACGTTTCTTCGAGGGCTTGGCCTTTTTCCAATCGGCGGGAGGTTT
>Ga0315277_10004084_pt1 | contig 19585 bp, 22 predicted proteins | sample YL17G05_15_MG_FD_203695 | JGI IMG/M metagenome (GOLD analysis project Ga0315277, IMG submission 203695) | Sediment microbial communities from Yellowstone Lake, YNP, Wyoming, USA - YL17G05_15 | ecosystem: Environmental > Aquatic > Freshwater > Lake > Sediment | place: USA: Wyoming | collected... | reverse complement strand
AGGCACATAAATGCCAGCATCAACCTGCTGCAAACAGTCATCTCGAAAGGGATGGCAGGGGGTCTACGGTTCGACCCCGGCGCGTTCCAGCATGACGTGATGATGATCCTATACGACCCGGTGACGGGCGCACGGTCGGAGCTGAATGGAACGAGTGGCGTTGTTGGGGTGACCTAGATGTCACCACCCGATAGTGCAACAGAACCGCTGGCATCGCCGAGATACCTTGATTAATACCGATAGGCTTCACTTTGACCGATGCTTTCCGGGGCCATCCTGTCCGGTGGATTGAGCACTCGCATGGGAGAGGAGAAAGGACTTGCTGTGCTTGGCGGGAAGCCACTGATCTCCTACGTCGCGCGGACTCTGGAGAGCGTTGCAGACGAGATCGTCATAGCCGTCGCGAAAGGCATGTCGGGAAGGTACCGGGAAGTACTTGGCGCCGATTACATGATAGCTGAGGACAAGAGATCCGGAGTTGGTCCTCTCGAAGGGCTCGTCACCGCCCTGAGCGCCGCCCGAGAGGATTCCGTCCTCGTCAGCCCGTGCGACACCCCGTTCTTGAAGGTGGATCTGTGCAGGTCGATCATATCCCTCGCCAGGAAGAGGGACGGGGCCGTGCCCCGGATCGGAGGCAACTTCGAGCCACTTCACGGCGTCTACAGAAGAATCAAATGCCTGGCCGCGTTCGAAGAGGCAATCGCAGAGGGCAGACAAAGGCCGGTAGATGCATACAGAATGCTAGACTTGGAGTATGTTGATGAGGACATTGTCCGCGTCATGGACCCTCGGCTGGAGAGCTTCTGGAACCTGAACAGCAGAGAGGATCTGGAACTGGCTGAGGAACGACTACGAAGGAATTCCGACTACTGACCGCCGTGGCTGACCCTGTAGTTGCCGGCGGGAACGAGCATCTCGAATCGAACACCATGGCCTGGTATTCCGTTCTCCTCGATTGTTATGCCTATAATTCCCGGGATAGCTCTGGCCATGAACAGGCCAAAGCCAGTGAGAGTGCCCATTCCCCGGAAGGCTGTAGTCTACTACGACTGCGTCGTATTTCTCAGATTGCATCTTCTCGAGGGCCGACTCGGCGGTGGTTGTCGTGTCGACTTCGAAATCCCTTCTCATTTCAAAAAGAAGCTGACCAGACTAAGGAACTCGACTTCGCCATCGACGTGCAGGACTCTTATCATTCATTTCTCCGCCAGAATCCTCCGAGCTTCTACAGGAAACAGACTGAATGGTACTTAGCTAGTATGTCGCCAAAAGCGCTGAGGGGGAGATTTGAACTCCCGAGGCGCTGAGCGCCACGAGCTTGCTGGCACAAAGACAGCAGATTCCAGGCTCGCGCCTTACCGAGCTGGGCCACCTCAGCTTGACTACCTTCAAAAGGGTGTTTCTATTTAAGAATATCCGCGTGTCGATTTACCCTCGACAAGACGCCCCAGTACTTCAAGTTCAGTCGGTCCTGCCGCTTCTGAGAACCGAGCCGATCTGATCCAGTATCTCTGGCCGCGAATCTCTCACAACCGGGCGGAATCGCCTCGCGATATCTATATCAGCGAAGTCGATCTCGGCTTCCACAATGTCTGGCTCAAGATCCTTTGCCCTCACAATCTCCTCCCCACGAGGACCGTACAATACACTGCCTCCACCGAAAACGAGGCTGCCGTGGACTCCAACCATATTGCTGTAGGCAACGAAGATTGCGTTCTCCACGGCCCTACCAGGCATCACCCTTCTGAAGAATGGTCTCGAGGTTGTAGGGGCGGCGGATATGTTGACAAGTATCTGCGCTCCCAACAATGTCTCAAGCTTGGCGAGCTCAGGGAAGAACATGTCGTAGCAGATCATCAGACCGATCCGGGCATGACGCCCGTCGCCCACCACAACCCCCTTCCCCTCGGCGAAGAAGACCCTCTCCTCGAACGGGCCGAATGTTGGGAGGTACATCTTGTCGTATCTGAAGAGCTTGCCAGTACCAGCCGCGAGCAGACATGAGTTGTAAACGATGCCCGGCAATCGTTCACCCTTCATCGGAGCCCCGAACACAATGTCTTTCTTGGTGTCCTTGGCGAGCCGGACTATGGCCTTGATCATCGGGCTTGAGGCTGTCTCCGCCTGCCCGAACAGGTCGTCCCGAGGCATGTAGCCTGTTAGGTTGAGCTCTGGGAAGATGACAATCTTCCCCTTCGTCTTGCGCACGATGTCCTTCATGCGCTTCAGGTTGGCGTCCTTGTCGTGGAGCTGACAAGTGAGCTGGGCGAGTGTGACAACGATCTTCGCCATCACACGACGAATGGTCCTGCGGATAGATTACGGTTCTCCCTTGACAATCAGGCCAGACCGACCATAAGCGATATATCCAGACGGGGGTATTCCACCACGATGATACTCCCGAAGCTCAAAGAAGGGACGGAGCAGATTATCGAGAAATTCCTCTCTGAGAAGCTGAGAAAGACGGGTGCCAAAGGCTACGTTCTTGGCGTGAGCGGAGGCATAGATTCTGCCGTCGTCCTGAGACTCTGTGCGCGGGCTGTTGGGAAGAAGAAGGTGCTGGCGCTCCTGATGCCTGAGAAGGATTCCCCGAAGGAAGACCTCTTGGATTCCATGGAGATCTGCAGGCGCGAGGGCGTAGACTACAAGGTCGTCGACATCAGCGGTCCTGTTGAAGCTTACAGAAAAACGATCAAGGAGAAGATCGACAGGAAGTCACTGGCAAACATCAAAGCCAGAAGCAGGATGATCGTTCTTTACCACTACGCCAACACCGAATGGAGGCTGGTCGTCGGGACCAGCAACAAGAGCGAGCTACTTGTCGGATACTTCACGAAGTTCGGCGACGGCGCAGCCGATCTGGAGCCCATCGGTGACCTTTACAAAACGGAAGTTCGGCAACTCGCGAAGGATATCAGAATCCCTGACAAAATCATCAAGAAGGCGCCTTCTGCTGGCCTGTGGAAAGGGCAGACGGACGAAGGAGAAATGGGGATCACCTACGAGAGGCTTGACGCGATTCTGTTCGGCATAGAGCTTGGCCTGGTCGAGAAGGAGATTGCTGAGCGAGCCGAGACCACGGTCAAAGAGGTGGCGAGAGTCGCGAAGACCGTTAGGCTGACATCTCACAAGCGCAAAGTTCAGCCTGCCCCGAAACTAGGCCTGAGGACTCCTGGACTGGACTGGCGCGAAGGCGACGAAGACATTTGACGCTATCCTCCAAACGTTTATGTAAGGCCATCCATTTTGGATGGATTCACAGTGCTCCCGTAGTGTAGTCCGGCCAATCATTCGAGCCTCTCGTGGCTGCTTTCGCGGCAGGCCGGTGAAAGTTCGATACCCGGGTTCAAATCCCGGCGGGAGCACACTGCGATCACATGGTTCCCCGGATGCACATCAACTTCAATACCGATTGCGGATAGCAGGGACCAAGAAGATCAATGAGGCCGACGGTCTTGAGGGTGTCTCCGGAGCCGTGAATCCAAGAATTCTGCCATTCGACGCTTGCTCCACTTTCCGCGGACAATGTATTTATTATGACGGTGCGCGATGAGTTACATTCCGTCGCAACGCGTTGGTGTATCTTGAAATGATTCGTGCGTTGGTGTTTGACTGGGGCGATACCGTAATGCGGGTCTTCCCGGAATTCTCAGGACCCATGGCACATTGGCCTAGAGTGGAGGCCATGGCTGGAATCGAAGACGCCCTGAGAGAGGCAAAGAGGAGCTACGCAATTGCTCTCGCCTCAAACGCTTCCGACTCGGGATCCGGTCTCGTCAGGGACGCTCTCGAACGAGCAGGCTTGGAGAAGTATTTCGACGAAGTCTTCACGGCACGAGATCTCAACGCTACGAAACCAGACTCTGCCTTCTACCGCGGCATCTTGCGCAAGCTGGAATTGGCACCAGACGAAGTCGTGATGGTCGGAGATCAGTTCGAGACGGACATCGCTGGAGCCAAGAAGACAGGCCTTTGGACCATCTGGTACAATCCATCGGACAAGGAACCTCCGATTGGCCTTGAGGGGATGGCTGACGTTGTGATTCAGAGATACTCCGATATGGAGAATGCATTGATGATGATCTCCGGCAGGGCCTCGAGAACCATGTCCTAGTCAGCTGAGCGCGAAGTGGATATGAATCTGATTGACCTGACGCCTTTGACCTTCCGAATCTTGCTTAGTATCTCTCGCAACCTGCTGTTGGGGCCTCTCGCAATGAAGACCTCCATGCACTGTCCCTTCTCAAGGTGCAGGTGAAGCATCATCTGAATCTCTTCGTACCTGTGCTGCAATACGGAAAGCTCACCCCTCGGCCCTATTTCGTCGTAGATCATCGTTATGACGATCTGATTCTCACCTTCGGTGCTGTCCCACTCAGCCTCATCAACGAAGTATCGCATCGACTCGCGCACAGCGTCCGACCGCGACCTGAAGCCCTTCGAAGCTAGGATCTCATCGAACCGGCTCAATAGCTCGCTGGGCAGAGAAATGCTGACTATCGTCATCTTCTCGCTTCGGGCCATGCGCAGTCGAGCTATTTTAGTCTTATTAAGAATTCATGACAGAATGAATAACCGAGCGAACTGGCCTACAGCCTGCCCAGCCTCTTCAGAATCTCCTCCGGCGTGGAGACGAGAGCCTCTCGTATCTCCTCTGGCATCATTCCAGCTCCGCGCGCGACAGTATTCGCAAACGCCATGGAGCTGAGGTCGTATGGAGAGTGTGCATCAGTATTCACAACAAGCTTCGCTTTCAGATCCTTCGCAAGGGACGCGACATGGCCGTTCGCAAGCGAATGACCTCGCCGGCAAGAGATCTCCAAGTAGACATCGTTCTTCGCCGCAAGCTCAACCTCGTCGATAGAAATCATGCCTGGGTGGGCCAATATGTCCACCTCGGGGTTCGAGACCGCCTTGCGGTTCGTACCTTTCTCGACTGGTTCGACGGGCGTCTCCCCATGGATTATGATCAGCTCGGCACCAGCTTTCCGCGACTTCCTTATGGCATCATCCAGGTACTTGACCGGGACGTGAGTGAGCTCCACGCCGGGGATAGCTTCTATCCCCCATGCGTCAGCCCTCTTGCAGTCTCGCGCGAGCGCCTCTACTACTTCCTCAAGATTCGAAAAAGAAGCGTGGTCGGTTAGAGCGATTGCCCTATGATCTGCGGCTGCCGCTCTCCTAATCAGTTCCATCGGCAGAAGCTCGCCGTCGCTCAAGATCGTGTGCATGTGGAAATCGCATCTCCTAGCTCTCATTTCCTTCTACCCTCCAGTTCAGCATGTATCTCATCCATCGATATACCCTCATCGTAGAGCAGGACCATAAGATGATACATCAGGTCACCCGCTTCGTAGACGAGTTCCTTCCTCGATTTGTCCTTCGCGGCGATAATGACCTCCGAGCTCTCCTCTGCGATCTTCTTGAGCAGAAGATTCCGGTTCATGAAAAGCTTGCATGTATAGGAAGAGTCGGATGGGTTGGCTTTCCGCTCGTCGAACACCCTCCACAGTGCCGCGATGATGTCCTGCTGGCGGATCGGGTCCTTGGAGAAGCAAGAGTAGGTTCCAGTGTGACAGGCTACGCCCTTCTGCTCGACACGTGCGAGGATGGCGTCACCGTCGCAATCGGTCATAAGCTCGATGCACTTCTGAACGTTCCCGGAGGTCTCTCCCTTCTTCCATATCGCGTTCCTGGATCGGCTCCAATAGTGCATGTAGCCAGTCTTCTTCGTAAACTCGATGGCCTCATCGTTCATGTAGGCGAGCATCAGAACGTTGTTGTTCTTGACGTCCTGCACGACAACCGGGACAAGCTCCTTCTTCTCGATCACATTCCCACTTCCTTTCTGACAGGAATCCCTTCTCTCTCGAGCACATTCTTCACATCGGCGACTGTGTGCTGACCATAGTGGAAGATCGAGGCCGCGAGCGCCGCGTCAGCTTCACCCTTGGTCAGAACTTCCACTATGTGTTCGATCTTGCCACACCCCCCGGAGGCGACGACGGGGACATTCACGGCGCGGACGACTTGCCGGGTCAACTCTATATCGTATCCCATCTTCGTGCCATCGGCATCCATGCTCGTCAGGAGTATCTCGCCCGCCCCCCTCTCGCACACTTCCTTGGCCCATTCGATAGCATCAAGTCCAGTGGCCTTCGTGCCCGAGTAAGTGTAGACCTCCCAGCTGTCTCCCGAATTCTTGGCGTCAATCGCAATCACAATACACTGGCTCCCGAATGCAGCAGAGCATTGCGATATCAGGGACGGGCTCTCGACTGCTGCGGAATTGATCGAGGTCTTGTCCGCCCCCGCCTTCAGAGTGGCCCTCACATCAGCAAACGATCTGATTCCGCCACCGACCGTCAATGGAATGAAGAGAGTCTCGGCTGTTTTCCGCACGGCTGTCCTGAGTGTTTCACGGCCTGCTATTGAGGCCTTCACGTCCAAGAAGACAATCTCATCGGCGCTCTGGTTCTGGTACTCGACAGCAAGTGTCGGCGGATCGCCGACATTCTGGAGATCCTTGAAGCAAACACCCTTCACAACGACTCCGTCCTTTACGTCGAGGCAAGGGATGATGCGTTTCGACAACGGCATCAGGCAGTCCTCCACTTCACATTCGACTTCGTCGACATCGATGTCTTCGACTCGACCATTGCTTCTCTTAGCGCCAATCCCAAGGCCTTGAAAGTCGCCTCGATGATGTGGTGCTCGTCCTTCCCCCTGATTACGATGGTGTGAACGGTTGCCCTCAGCTCCATGGCGAACGACCTGAGAAAGTGCTCGTACATCGGGTTGGGCATGTCCAGGTGAACATAAGGCCGGTCAATCAGATCGACCGTGACTTCGACCAGGGCCTCATCCATAGGAACCTTCGAGCTCGCTATCCTCTTGATCGGATTGGCCGCAATTGCCTCTCTATAACCCCTCCCTAGGGTGATGGCGACGTCTTCGATCAGGTGGTGTTCGATATCCCCTCGGGCCGTCATCTCGAGATCCGCGCCAGAGTACTTCGCGAGCGTCTCGACCATGTGCCGGAGAAACTCATCGGGGACGACGCACTTCGATTTTCCCACGCCATCAATGTCCAATCTCAACTTGACCGAGGTTTCCTTCGTTTGCCTTGATACCGCAGATTTCCTCTGACCGTCCTTCATCCTCATCTGAACTCCCTCACTGCCTTTTCAAAATCGATTCTTCCGGTGTAGATTGCCATGCCTACAACAGCGAATTGAGCGCCGATCCTCTGAAGGATATCGAGATCACCCATTGTGGTGACGCCCCCCGAGACGATCAGCGGTTTCTTGGTGTTGTTGACCAATGCCTGGATGGGAATAGGGTCGATCCCTTTGAGTTGACCTTCGACCTCGACATTGGTGTACAGGAATCCGAAGATCGGCAGAGTCTCGAGGTCTTTGACCACCGCCAGCAAATCCTTGCCCGAGCTTTCCTGCCAGCCCTTTATGACGACCTCGTTTGCGACGGAGTCAATCGCAACGACTATTCCGTCCGGATACTCATCAGCCATCTTCTTGACGAACGGTCTGTCCTGAATCGCTCGCGTGCCGACGATGACGCGTTCGCAGCCAATGTCGAAGAGCCTCTGAACCTTCTCCTCGTCTCTTATGCCGCCACCAACCTGGACTGGTATGGATATTGAAGCACCGATCATCTCGATCAGCATCTCGTTGTTGCCAGTCCCGAGCGCAGAATCGAGATCAATTATGTGGAGCATCTCAGCGCCCTCGCTCTGCCATCTCTTGGCGACACCCATGACATCGTCGATAATGACCTTCTCAGTCCCCGGCTTCCCCCCGACAAGCTGAACGCACTTTCCGCCCTTCACATCGATTGCTGGTATCACTTTCACGAAGACTCCTCCGCGATGCGTACGAAATTGCTGAGTAGCCTTAGACCCAGGCATCCGCTCTTCTCTGGGTGGAACTGGACCCCGAGAATGGCGCCCTTCCTGACTGCAGATGCGAACCTCATTCCGTAGACCGTGTCCGCGATCGCCACATCCTCAGCCGGTTTACATATGTAGGAATTGGCGAAGTAGAATTGAGACCTCTCAGGCACACCCTCGAACAGTCTATCGTTCTTTGGAGCAACTTCATTCCAGCCCATCTGTGGAATCCGACCGCGACTCAGCCTTCTCACGGAGCCCTTGATGACCGCGACTCCCTCTCCCTTCGATTCCTCGCTCTTCTCGAAGAGGATCTGCATGCCGAGGCATATTCCGAGGATGGGAGTTCCATCTTTCACCTTCTTTCTAAGCCCAGGTAGCACTGGTCTCAGAACCTCCATCGCGGCACCGAACGCGCCAACACCAGGGAAGACGATGCACTCCGCTTCTAGGAGTTCCTCCGGGTCTTCCACCATTTGCACATCGGCTCCTGCCCTTTCGAGCCCCTTGGAAATGCTGTGGAGGTTCCCCACGCCGTAGTCCATTATCGAAATCTTCATCTTGATCCCACAGAAAGCAAGTGCTCGAGCTTCTCGAGCAAGACATCGAGCATTGGCCTTGGCCCAATAGTGATCCGAACGTGATTCTCGAGAAGAGGATACGAATTACAGTCCCTTATGGCGACCCCTTCCCCTCTAAGGGCTGAGACCAGGGCGGGGCCATCGACCGGTGCTTTGCACAGCAGGAAGTTGCAGTCCGATGGATATACCTTGAAACCGAGTGTGATCAGCCTAGGCGCGAGGTACGATCGTTCAGCCTTCGTCCTGGCGACGGTCTCACTGATCCAAGAGCGGTTGTCGAGAGCCTCTATGGCCGCTGCCTCAGCAAAGGAGTTCAAGCCGAACGGAGTCCGCACACTTCTAAGTTCGTCGATGATTTCTTTGTGAGCGATAGCGAAGCCCACACGCAAGCCGGCCATACCATGCGCTTTCGAAAACGTTCGCAAGTCAAGGGCGTGCTCTGAGTTCATGACTTCTGGAAGCATGTTGGAGCCAGAATACTCAGCATACGCCTCATCCACAAGAACCAGTCCATACGCCTCTCGAAGCACGCGCTTGACGGATTTGAGGTCGAACTGGACCGCGGTCGGGTTGTTCGGCTGGCATATGGCTGTGATCTTGGCCCTTTCCTCGAGAAGGTTCTCAACGTCCAAGGAGAAGTCGCTTCTCAGCTGCTTCTCGCATACCCTCGCTAGGTGGAGGCGCCCATAGAACCTGTACATGCCGAAAGTCGGTGTTGGAGTGCAATACGCATCACCTGGATTGATGAAGCATTTGGAAGTGATATCGAGGATCTCATCCGACCCGTTCCCGACGATAACCTCGTCCGACGCCACTCCGTATTCGGAGGCGATACGCTCTCTCAGCGCATCCGAATTCTCGCTCGGATATGCCCACAGCCTTGCGAAGTCGAACGACTCCGCCACCTCAAGCACAGCTGGGTTCACGCCGAACAAGTTCGCGTTGTCGTTGAGGAGGACCATGTCTTTCCTGGATATCGAGTAGGACGGCTTCATGAGCGCTTCCAGGGTCTTCCTTCGAAGTTCTCCTACGGTGGTCACATTTTCACGATCCTTGTGCGTGCGAGCGCAGCTTCTGCGTGAGCCGGAAGACCCTCCGCGCGTGCCAGGACATCCACAACCTTGGATAGCCTTGCCGCCCCGATTCGGCTAATACACTGATATGGTATAATCTTGAGGAAGTCGTAGACAGAGAGGGAGGACTTCATGGCTGCTGTCCCTTTCGTCGGGAGTATGTGGTTCGTGCCGCTGCAATAGTCCCCGAATGCAACCGAGGAGTATCTCCCCATGAACACCGAACCCGCATTCTGCACTCTGACGAGGAGGGCCATCGGGTTCTTGACGTCGACCAGAAGGTGCTCCGGAGCATAGTCGTTCGAGAACGCAACCGCTTGTGCAAGCGTCTCTGTGATGATCGCGATAGCACCTCTCTTGGCCGCCTCGGATGCTATCTCGCTCCTGCTCGCCTTGGCAAGTTGGAGGCGAAGTTCATTCCTTGTCCGGTCAGCGAACGGCTTGGAGTTCGTCACCAGAAGTGCGCGCGCGAGTGGGTCGTGCTCTAGTTGAGCGAGCATGTCGGCAGCGACGAGGGTGGGATCCGCGCTCTTGTCGGCAATCACTAGGACCTCGGACGGCCCTGCCAAGAAATCGATCTCGCAATCGTTCCTCACGAGCAGCTTCGCGGCCGTGACGACGCTGCCTCCGGGACCGACGATTTTCTGTACCTTGGGAATCGACTTGGAACCATACGCCATCGCGGCGATAGAATGGGCTCCGCCGACTGGGTGGACCTCAGTGATGCCGCACAAGTCGGCAGCTGCCAGGATCTCGTCGGGCACCGTGCCGTCCCTGCCTGGCGTGCACATCGCGATTTCCTTAACACCTGCGATGCGCGCAGGGATTGACGCCATCAGGACTGTCGATAGGTAGTTCGCGGTTCCACCCGGGACGTAGACACCGATACGATCGAGCGGGACAACTCGCTGCCCCATGGTCCCGCACTCATCTCTGTACACGAAAGGTTCAAGAGTCTGCCTCGAGTGGAATAACTCTATCCTCCGCTTGCTCGTCGCCAGCGCCCTAATGATTTCTTTCGAAACGCTTTTTCGCGAGGATTGAATCATGTCTCTGGATACGGTCAGCGGACCTCCTCGGAATCCGTCGAGTCTCCTCGCGAACTTGACGACTGACGCGTCACCCCTTGACCGCACCTCGTCGATTATCGGTCCTGCAATCGCAGCTGCCCGAATGAGATCAACGGCCTTTCGAGAAAGGATCCCGTTGATTGCCCCTTCGCTCATCTTGCGTAGCTCGTAGGTCAGCATCTCAGAGTACCATCCTTTCAATGGGCATGACTAGTATGCCAGTCGCGCCTATGCTCTTGAGCATGGTAATGACGCCGTTGATCTCGTCCTCGTTGGTCACGGCGTGGATTGCCACCATGTCATCCCTGCCCATGATGTTCATGATCGTGGGTCCTGAGATCCCCGGCAGCAATGTCCTGAGGTCTGGCAGGCTGCTCTTGGGTATATTCGCCAGGAGATACCTTTTCCTCGAGGCGTTCATCACGCTCTCCAACGCGCTCGTAAGTTCCTCGACTCTTGCGCGCTTCTCAGTCATCGATTTCGAATTGGCTATGAGGACTGCTCGCGATTCGAGAATAACCCCGATCTCCTTGAGGTGGTTCAACTTCAGAGTCGAGCCTGTCTCAGTCAGATCTGTGATCACATCCGCGAGACCCACCTGAGGAGCTACCTCCGTGGCGCCCGTCACCTCGGCTATCCTCACCGTCTTTCCGAGGCTCTCGAAGTATGTCCTGGTCAGATTTGGGAAACATGTGGCGACCGTGGAGCCTTCCTCGACCTGTTCTGGAGCCTCGAGCGGAGAGTCCTCGGGCACTGCGACAACCAGTCTGCATCTCCCGAAGTCAAGCTGCATCAAGTTCTTTACGTCCCTTCCCGTCTCCATCACAAGATCCAGCCCAGTGATGCCCAGGTCAGCCGCACCCATCTCCACGAACTCGGGAATGTCCTGGGCTCTGGCAAGGAGTACCTCGTATCTCCCCTTGCCGAACTCGGCCAGTAACGTGCGGTTGCTGGAATCCGGCATGGGAAATCCTATTTTGTTCATAAGTCCAATGGCGCTTTGGTTCAACCTGCCCTTGTTGGGAAGGGCAATCCTGACTGTCGTCATCCAAATACCTCCAGAAACCCCATGGCGCCAGCTGGACCGCGGACGATGGCGGGGCCTGACCCAAAGGCTCTCAGAAGAATCTCTTTGGCGCACTGGCTGGTCCGGGTGTATCTACCCGTGAAGGCAATCAAACACGACTTCGTCCTTTGCCATGTCCATGCGCCTCGAGCATGCGCGGGAAGAGCTGCGCCATATATATCGCTATCGGCTCTTCGGCCAGCATGATTGGCGAAGCTTGTACATCAGTCCGTCTACTTCGGCCACAATGTGTCTCAACAGCACAAGGGATTCGTTCACGGTGAACCTCAATAGCTTGATATGCGATTACTCGTTTCTGTATTCAGGATCGGATTCAGAAGAGGAACTGGTGTTTCTCCAGCAAACCGGTGGACAGACGATGGATGAACAACGGAGCGAGCTCAGAACAGACGACCTGAAAAACGCAGCAATCGAGAGCATACTCGAAGTGACCTCGGATTTTCAGTACGTCGTGAACGTGAACCTCCTTCTCAAGAAGATATGCAAGACTGTGTCAGAGACGTTCGGTCTTGCGAAATGCACGATAGGAATCAGGGAGAAGGACACGGGCCTCTTCGCAGTCAGAGCTGTGTACGGCTTCGAGCCTGAGATAGAGGCGGAGATCAGGAAGGTGAAGTACACACTCGACAGAATGATGAGGGACCTCAAACCGGAGTTCAAGGTCAGCACGAACACCTACTACATCCCAGCAGAGAACTGGGAACTCGATGATGAAGACATGGTATTCACTGCCCATCCGGAGAGGCTCGACAGGGCGAGAAGGTTTCCGGACGAATGGGCAGAATCGGACTACATTGACCTCCTGATGAAGGCCAGAGACGGCAGCCTTCTAGGGTACCTCGAGATTGATGAACCCGACGACCACAAGGTCCCGTCTGACGAGAAGCTGAGGGCGATCGAGATATTCTCCGATCTTGCAGCCATCGCGATACAGAACGCTGAGCTCTACGAGGAGCTCGCAAACGACAGGAAGAAAATCGAGCTCCTGATAGATCTCATCGGACACGACGTCAACAACTACGCGCAGGCTGTGAGCGGGTTTGTCGAGCTGGCGATGTCCAGGAAGGGCGTCCCTGAACCATCGAGGAAGAGCCTCGCAAAGGCATTGGACCAGGTCTGGAACCTGAACAAGCTCATCAACAATGTCAAGCTGTTTGCGAAAGTTGAGATCGCGACCGGCAAGGATCTCAAGCCGATGGATATAATCGCTGTTCTGAGGGAGGCGTTCGCAGCGGCCGAGTCATTTAGTCCGAGCAAACAATCGAAGCTGAAATTGCTGAACGATGATGGAACGCCCCGAACAAGCATGATGAACGACCTCGCGAAAGACGTCTTCCTGAACCTTTTCACCAACGCGATCAAATTCGACATGCACGAGATAGCGGAGATCGATGTTGAGATAACGGAGCAGCAAGAGGACAAGCGGATGATGTGGTGCGTTTCTGTCGCAGACCAAGGACCTGGCGTCGATGACGCGCTCAAGCCCATCATATTCGACCGATTCACCCAGGCTTCGAGTTCTGAAGGCGGTAGCAGCGGGCTAGGACTGCACATCGCGCAGACCATTGTGAACTCCTACAAGGGGAGAATCTGGGTCGAGGACAGGGTGCCAGGCGACCGCTCACGGGGGAGTGTCTTCAAAGTCTTGCTGCCAAAAGCCGCTGAAAAGGCCTAGGTCGGTGCAAGGGCGCCGAGGGTCAGAACCAGGACAGAGACGGCGATACACAGCGCTACAACCAACCACGGGTTGACCTTGAGCGCCTTGTCGTCCTCGGAATCGAAGTATCTGATGAGACCAGCTGCTGAGTGGAATCCTTCGCCTTTCTTGTTCTTCGCCATAGGTTCCGGAGGACCTATCAGGCGATTTCATATTTAAATGTTTATGGCAGGCAGGAGCACTTCCAGATGAGGATTTCCGGGGTAGTCGACGTCGTGAAAAGCATTAAATAACGTCCAAATCAATCGACATGACCCAGTCTGGCTTGGCGGGCGAGCAGCTCGACAAGACATGTTCTGGGCATTCGCAGTTGGCACGCACCAGTGCACAGGCTCAGGAGGTTGTACAATAGCTACAGTCTTCCTTGTAGATGATGAGAAGTTCATCGTCGACCTCTACAGGGATATCTTGGAGGCGAACGGGCACACCGTGATAGGTGTCGCTTCGGACGGCGAAGAGGCCGTCAGGAAATACAAAGACATGAAAGACAAGCCCGTAATCATCATCATGGACCAGAGGATGCCTGTCAAGGACGGAGTCAGCGCCACCCAGGAGATCCTCAAGATTAACCCAGGCGCAACAATCTTCTTCGGCAGTGCGGACCTCCACATAGAGAAGGAGGCTAGGGCTGCGGGTGCCAAGGGGTTTCTGCTGAAACCTTTCAGGATCGAGGAGCTTTTGTCGGCGATAAAAGAGATCGTCGGCTCCAAGACTAAGAGTTAGCGAAGCCAGAATCTTCTTGCTGGCTTCGACCGATGGATGTTGGTGGGCAATGTGAATCAGAGAGAACGAGACAATGACAACAGCCGGTTAATCGGCCTACTTTTAAGTAGGCCGGTCGGAATGCAGACAGAGATGCCCCGCGCGAGGGATGTGTGAATGACTGAGGAAGAGAGCGACCTGAGAGCAGTTCGAAAGAACAAGCTCAAAGAGCTCAAAGCGAGAGGTCTGGACCCTTACCAGAAATACACTTACGTACGGACTCACGATTCGGCCAAGCTCAAGAAGGATTTCGCATCGGTGGGCTCCGAGCGGAGCCTGCAGGAGATTTCGACTGCTGGCAGGGTCATGGGCTTGCGACTTCATGGAAAAGCGGGGTTCGCGGACCTCCAAGACCGCGAGGGGAAAGTCCAGGTCTACTTCAAGCTCGACGAGCTTGGCAAGGAGAAGTTCGATCTCTTCAAGTCGCTCGACAGAGGAGACATAGTGGGTGTCACAGGCCACCCTTTCAGGACGAAGATGGGCGAGACGACAGTGGCCATCAAAGACTTCGAGATACTCTCGAAGGCCCTCGAGCCCTTCCCTGACACGTTCCACGGGTTGCAGGACGTACAGAACAGGTACAGACGCAGGTACCTCGACCTGATCATGAACCAGGACGTGCGTGAGAACTTCATCAAGAGGAGCAAGATGGTGGCGTTCATGCGAGACTGGCTCAACGAGAAAGGATTCCTCGAGGTGGAGACCCCGATTCTGCAGCCACTCTACGGCGGAGCACTCGCAAGACCGTTCAAGACTCACCACAACTACCTGGACATGGACCTATATCTCAGGATAGCGACCGAGCTCTACCTCAAGAGATGCATCGTCGGAGATCTCGAGAAGGTCTTCGAGATCGGACACAATTTCAGGAACGAGGACATTGACGCTCAGCACTATCCGGAGTACACGAGCTTGGAGTTGTACGAGGCCTACGCTGATTACAACAACATCATGGACCTCACCGAGTCCTTGCTCTATGACACCGCGAAGCATATGCTGGGGACTGACAAGATACCCTATGGTGACAAAATCCTGGACTTCGCCAGGCCCTGGGCGAGGATCACCATGCACGATGCGATCCTGAAGTACATCGGCCTGGACATCGCGAAGCTGAAAACCGTCGAGGACGCCAGGGACGCTGCGATCAAGCTGGGCGTCAGGGGCGTCGAGGAATGCAATCAGCCTGGACTCATCGCTTTCGAGATATTCGACCAGAAGGTCCAGCCGTTCATCATCAACCCGACATTCGTCATCGACCATCCAATCGAAATCTCACCGCTCGCGAAGAGGAAGAGGGGCAACCCCGAGCTCGTCGAGAGGTTCGAGCTCTTCATCAACGGTTGGGAGTTCGCGAACGCCTACTCGGAACTGAACGACCCTGAGGAGCAGGAGCAGCGGTTCAGGGAGCAGGACAGGCTGAAACAGGAGGGGGACGAGGAAGCGCACCCCATCGACATCGACTACGTCCAGGCGCTCGAGTGCGGCATGCCGCCGACCGGAGGCCTCGGGATAGGCATCGACAGGTTCGCGATGATACTCACGAACTCACAGTCCATCAAAGAGGTTCTGCTATTCCCGCACATGAAGCCGGAGGCGGTTTAGAAGGTAAAGGATGGCCAAGGACAACGAGGTATTCCGGATCGAACACCTGGCACCTGATCGGCTCGATCATTTAGTCGACGCGCAGAACGGGATATTCGCGGACTACATAGTCCCGATGAAGCTAACGAGGCCATTCTTCCTGGATTTCTTGAGGTCTGTGGGGGGAGACCTTGCGAACGTTCTAGTCGCTCTCGACGGCGAGAGAATAGTCGGCTACGTCAACCCGGTGATCGACGGCCAGGAGGCTTGGATCGGAGGAGTGGGCGTACTGCCATCCTATCGCAGGAGAGGGTTGGGCCGAGATCTCATGCTTGCTGGCGAGAACTTCGCCCGCAAGAGAGGCGCGCGAGAGGTTACGCTCGAGGTGATCGAGGGTAACTACGGAGCGCAGAAACTCTACGAGGGTATGGGTTATTCACCCACCAGGAAATATCTCACCGCGGAAGGGAGGCCTATTAGATTCGAGGGTTTTGGCGACCTTCCGAGCAGCGCGACCATGTCCGAGCTGCAGAAGCTTCACGAGGCGTCCTACAAGGACACATGCTGGCAGAGGAGGAAGAGCCCGGCGCTCGTGCAGTCAATTCGGGGCGCCGAATGCTACAAGCTCGATGGTGGGTTTGTTCTGGTTCGGACCGTAGAGACAAGCGGTTTCATCCCGTTCCTCGGTATAATACCAGAGAAGAGAGGCAAAGGACTCGGAACCTGCTTGGCCAAGTTTGCGCTGACAAGACTCTACAGTCTCGGGGTGTTCAAGGTCGCACTCTACAACATCAATGATGACCTGGCGACCCTCCGAATGCTCGACATGTTCGACTTCAAGGTCACGATGAAGCAGATTGAGATGAAGAAGAACCTCGCGTAAGGATCGAAGAGAAGAGGTTTGATAGACAATATCTCAACGCGCATTCACATCAAGCGGACTTGCACTGAGCGTACTTCTCGTCAGCCTGCCACTTCTTCGTGACCCAGTCCTGGAGCTTCTTGATATCGGCCTCGGTCATATGCCTGAACCTGCCTTGCAGTTTCAGGTATTCCTGGACAGGCGTCATCTTCGGCTTCCTGTTGATCGTGACCTTGCCGTTCTCGCTCTCGTACAGAGTCCACATACCCGTGTCGACAGCGAGCTTGCATATCTCGATCGTCTTCGACGTGTCGTGCCTCCACCCGGTCGGGCAGGGCGTGTACACCTGGATGTATCTGAAGCCCTTGATCTTCTTGGCTTTCTCGAACTTGTTGATGAAGTCCTGGATGTGGCCGACTGAGGCAGTGGCGACATAGGGCACGTTGTGGGCCATCATGATCTGCGGCATGTCCTTCTTGAAGTTGGCCTTCCCAGCCTTGACCTTGCCGACAGGCGTAGTAGTAGTCCACGCGCCGAATGGAGTCGAGCCGGACCTCTGGATGCCCGTGTTCATGTACGCCTCGTTGTCGTACATCACGTACAGTATGTCCTCGTTCCTCTCGGCAGCGCCGGACAATGCCTGAATGCCGATGTCCGCTGTGCCTCCGTCACCGGCGATGCCCATGACCGTCGTGTTGTCCTTGCCCCTAACCTTGAGGGCGCGCTTCATGCCAGTCGCACACGCGGCCGTGTTCTCAAAGGCAACATGATGGTAGGGTATCTTCCACGATACGAGCGGGTACGTCGCGCTGAATATCAGCAGACAGCAAGCGGGCGTGACAGCGACCGTGTCCTTGCCCAGGACCTTGATCAGATTCCTTGCAGCGATGGCTGCCCCGCAACCAGCGCAAGCTGTGTGCCCTCTCGTGAACAGTTCTTCGTCAGGCATCTCCTTCAGCTTCATTGCTCGACCCCCCTGGTACCCATCCATGTGATCTCACGCCTGACCTTGCCCGTCTTCGCGGCTTCGAGCAAGCGCTCGTACATGAATCTGATATCTGCGAGCGACACATCCCTGCCGCCAAGACCGCCAATGAAGTTCATCGTCGGGACGCTGAGCCCGTAGGCTGCGTTCCTGAACTCTATGAATGATGGGCCCGCGACGCCGTATGAAACCGCCCTGTCGAAAACGCCGATCGCCTTGGCTTTCTCGGCAATCTTCCTAAGCTGTGCCGTCGGGTAAGGCCTCCAGAACCTGAGCTTCACGAGGCCGACCTTCTTGCCTTCCTTGCGCATGTCGTCGACTACCTCGTGCGCAGTCGAGCTGGCCGTGCCCAGTGTTATGAGGACCACATCCGCGTCGTCGACCATGTACGGGTCGATCATGCCGCCGTGGTTCCTCCCGAACTGCTTCGCGAACGCGGCGTTGACCTCCTCGATGACCTTGGGAGCCTCTCTCATGGCCTTGTCCTGGTTCCACCTGCACTCCATCATGTACTCCGGAGGCGTGAACACGCCGACAACGGCTGGGTCATCAGGATCTATGATCGCTCCCGGTGGAACGTACTTTGGCAGGAACTTGTCCGCAGCTTCCTGGTCCATGAGGTCGACAGGTTCGACCGTGTGCGATAGTATGAACGCGTCCAAGCCGACAGTCATCGGCAACGCGACTCTTTTGTCCTCCGCAATCTTGAAAGCTTGGAGGACCATGTCCTGGACCTCCTGGTTGTTGTCGCAGAAGACCTGGATCCAGCCAGAATCTCTCTCTGGCATGATGTCGTTGTGCTCGACCCAGATGTTGATCGGAGCGGCGATGGCCCTGTTGACGACAGCCATCACTACAGGCAGCCTCATGCCTGATGCTATCGGAAGTATCTCGTGCATGAGCGCGAGACCCTGGGACGAAGTCGCTGTGAAAGTCCGCACGCCCGTTGCGCTTGCAGACACGCATGTGCTCATGGCTGAGTGCTCGCTCTCCACTTCGACATACTCGCAGTCCATCTCGCCGTTGTTGACGAACTCGGAGATGTGCTCCACTATGAACGTCTGAGGAGTGATCGGATATGCAGCAACACACCTGACCCTGGCCCTCATCGAGCCATATGCCGCAGCGTAGTTCCCTGTTACGACTTTCTTGACCATCTTGTTCACCTCCCCATCTTAATGGCCTCGGCGGGGCACTCGTTGGCGCATATCCCGCAGCCCTTGCAGTAGTCCATGTCGAATTCCATCCTGTCGCCCTTCCGGTCAATGCAACCCTCGGGGCAGTAGAACCAGCAGAAATTGCACATCGTGCACTTCTCCTTGTCGTACTCTGGCTTGAACACTCTCCAGCTGCCCGTCTTGTTCTCCCTGAACGACCCCGGACCGACAAGACCCGCCTCGGTCTTCATCCGAACCGATGCAACTCCCATCGGCAGCTCTTTGACATCAGGCAACCACTTCTTCGCCGTCTTGAGCTCTCTGTGACCCTTCGTCATGCCTACGATCGTCCGATCATAGGCGACCCTTGCGGCCTTGCCGTTTAGTTCCCCAACCTTCGCGCCTAGCCTGTCACCGAACACCTGCATTATGCCCTTCTCGACTGACTCGATCTTGACAAGACCAGTGGCCTTGGCAATTGCACCCAGAATGGCAGAGTTCGTGGCAGGCTGTTTCAGGACTTCCAGAGCAACGGTAGTCGCGTCGACAGTCGCGAGCTTGACATCGATGCCGACGTCGACATCTTCCGGCCTTTTCGCGGTGTTGACTATTACCATGCCGCCCTTCTTCAGCCCCTCGACGACGTTGACGGTGTCGACAAGGCCCTCATCTAGAACGACGACGAAGTCAGGTTCGTAGACCTGTGTCTTCCTGTAGATCCTCTTGTTGTCAATCCTGGTGAACGCGAGCACAGGTGCGCCCCGCCTCTCAGCTCCGAAAAACGGAAATACGGTCGCATAG
>Ga0315277_10004082_pt1 | contig 19594 bp, 15 predicted proteins | sample YL17G05_15_MG_FD_203695 | JGI IMG/M metagenome (GOLD analysis project Ga0315277, IMG submission 203695) | Sediment microbial communities from Yellowstone Lake, YNP, Wyoming, USA - YL17G05_15 | ecosystem: Environmental > Aquatic > Freshwater > Lake > Sediment | place: USA: Wyoming | collected... | reverse complement strand
ATGCTCTTGACAGCCTTCAGATCGAGACCAGGGCAGGAGGGGCTGCCGGGTTCGTCCTGGAATGCGGTCCGAGCGATGTCCGGATGCTCTTTCGGCCTTCGCCTGATCCGGTGCTGCTCTTCCATGAGCTCGGCCACTATCTGGGCCGTTTGCTCAACCGGGAATCCGGCGTTTTCGGACTGCTGCCTGCGTCAACCGACGAGGCCTTCGCGGCAGTGTTGGAGGCTGTAGCCATGGTCACGAACACCGCCAACGATCTCTACGGCCAAGCGCTAGAGGACGCTCGGCGTGCATTCCAGTCTGTCGGCGTCCTGGAGAACGCCCGTCTCTTCGCCTCGTTCACCTTCGAGATGAACCTTTGGGAAGGCTGCTCGGAGCCGGAACAGCGCTTCAGGGAGTGCTACGCCGAGGTCGGTATCGATGTGGGAGACGAAGAAAAGTGGCCGCTCGATAGCTTCCGTTCACTGGACCCCGTCTACGTTCACAACTACATCGTCGGCCGGCTCGTGGCGGATGCTACGCTGGGATACCTCCGCTCTGCGGTCCACCCGGTGGCTTCGCCTGCATGGGGTGAGTGGCTCGCGACGCACTACTACTGCGACGGGGCTGCCCGGCCGCTGACGCAGAAGAGCCAGGTGCTCGGCGCGTACAACCCGCTCTAACGGTAGGAGGTGAGCTCCCGCGTGAACTTCGACCCCCACAACTGGTCGCCGCTGTCGGTCGACGAAGTTGCCACCATCTTCGAGGGCATCGCCGCGCCCTGGTGGATAGCCGGTGGACGGGCGCTTGACCTGTTCGTGGGCAGGACCACGCGAGCGCATGAGGACACGGACGTCCTGATCCTCCGCCGCGACCAACTGGCCGTACAGAAGCACCTGTCCGACTGGCAGTTGTTCAAGACGAAGCAGCCGACCCCGCTCCACCTTGCGCCTTGGCCGACAGGCGAGTTCCTCGATCCGCCGATCAACGATGTCTGGGCGAGGCGCGACTTGCACGATGGCCCCTGGCGCTTCCAGCTGATGCTTATGGAGGCAGAGGACGAAGACTGGGTATACCGACGCCTGCGCTCCATTCGCGGGAAGATCGCGCAGATGGGGCTCAGGACCGACACAGGCATCCCGTACCTCGCACCCGAGATCCAGCTCCTCCACAAGAGCGGCACGGGACAACAGAAGGACCTTGACGATCTCGCCGCCGTGCTGTCGGTGCTTCCTCGAAGGCGGGCCGGATGGCTGCTCCGATGCCTTAAGGAGCAGTATCCTCAGGGTCATGAGTGGATCAGGCTAGTTCACGGGGAGCTCGAAGCGCGACCTGACTAGACATGCAGCACAGGCGGCGCCGCTTCCCTCTGCCCGTTTCCGGTTGGACGTCAGTTCACCGATAGGGAAATCAGGCTATCCGCCTGCTCCTGCAGAGGGCCGATTTCGGGAGGGTTCGACTCTCAAGCGGGGTAGGAAGTTACGGTCGCGAAGTGCCTCTCGGAGTCTCGCCAGGGGGCAGCCGAGTGACCCCCAAGGGGCGCGCCGCAACAGTCGCGCGGGAACGTGAGCACTGGGATGCTGGGAGGCAGAGCTGGAGCTGGCTCAGAGCATGTCCCCCAGCCTAGCACGCCCTTCCGCGTCCTTCCAGTCAACCTTCAAATTGTGGCCGAGGTAGAACAGGAAGACGTCGAGATCCTCTGACGCCGAACACGCACCGCGGTCGTTGGCTCTCTGCCAGGCGCGGTCGCAGTCCTTGTGTACGAAGAGCAAGGGTCCGGCCACTGGTCTTCCCTGACAGTCCTTCATAGCAGTGGTCACCGGGCGTCCGTCGTTTGTGGTCAACCACAGGCAGTTACCGTGAGAGGCCTCCGCTATCGTCCCCCCGCACCAGTCGCAGAAGATCAGTGGGGCTGAGCGTCCCTCGACTTTCACAATGTTGATCATCGCCTACCTCCCTCCAAAGTATAGCCACGCGGTAAACGCTGTACAAGGAGCTTCCGCCGGATAATGCATTCTCATCGAAGATGGGTGTTGTCTGTGACTGAGAAGGGCCTGCTGTGGTGCGACGCTGCCCTGGACCGACGCCACCCCTGCCGGAGGAAGGAGCCATAAGCGTCTTCTGAGTTCCCCTACTCGTCCGCTCCCAGCACCCGCCTCTGCTCCTCCCACAGGACTGGGGCCTGGTAGAGCTTCCCCAGCGTAAGGCCGTCCGGCTCCCGCCCCAGCAGGATGGCCTCCACGATGTCGGGCGCGAGCAGCCCCAGGTTCAGGTGGCGGCCGACGTAGGAGCTGTCCACTCCCATCCGCGCTGCCAGCGCGTCGATGGAGGTGTAGCGGCCGCTCTCCAGCAACTCCTTCCAGCGCTGGCCGCGGATGACGGCCAGCACGAGAGCGCTGCGGGCTTCAGGAGTTGTCCTTCGCCGGCGCGGCAGGCCCTGGGAGATCACGATCTCCTTGCGGCCGCCGCGGCGCTTGAGCATCATGGGCACCCGGATGCGCAGGCCGCCGTCGCCACTGACCATGCCTGGAACTTCACCGATCATGCAAGCACCTCCGCACGCTCCTGGCTGCGAAGCTCGAGGGCCAGGCTCTCCAGACCCTCCGCCCGAAGTTCCAGGTCCAGCCCGTCAGGGCCCACCTCCACCCGGCGCACGAGAAGCTGCACGATGCGCTCCTGCTCGGCCGGGAACAGCTCCTCCCACACCGGGTCGAGCGAGGCGAGCGCCCCGATCACCTCCTGCTCGGTGACGCGGGATGATAGGGCGTCGATCTCTCCGCTCGTCTCTGTGAGTACGCGCTCCTGCGGCTCCACCTGCGCGGTGAGCTCCGTCAGGCGCCCGGCGAGGAGTGCGGAGTTCCCGAGGGCCCCCGACATTAGCCGTTGTGCTTCCTCCTTGAGGGCGGCCAGCGCGGCCTTCGCCTCGGCGTGCTGATGCGTCACCTCCTGCAGTCGGGCCTCCCGCTGCTCCCGCGCCGCGCGCACGGTCGCCGCCACCACCTCCGGCGTCTCGAAGACGGCTCTCAGTTGCTCGATCACCGCGCGCTCGATCTCCCCGGCCGGCACCGTGCCCACCGGACAGGAGCCAGCTCCGTGCTTGGAGCCATGGATGCAGACGTAGTAGCGGTACACCTTGCCTCGCCGCTTCGTGGAGCTGGGTCCCATGCTGCAATCGCAGTGAGCGCACCTGATGATGCCGCGCAACAGGGCCGGCGTCTTCGTGCGAGTGCGCACTGCGCGGGTGTGCGAGTTCTGCGCGAGAATGCTATGGACCTGATCCCACATCTTTTGTGTGATGATCGGCTCGTGCTCTCCGGGGTAGCGCTCGCCCTTGTGGGTCACCTCACCGATGTAGAGCGGGTTGTTGAGGACGCGGTAGACGAGCACCTTGTTCCAGGGCGTGCCCGCGCGGTGCCTGCCCTCCTTCGTGGTCCACGACTTGGTGGTGTGGCCCTGCTCGTTCAGCTGCTGCGCCAGTGTCGTGGTGGAGCCGGTCTCGACGAAGTCGGAGAAGATGCGCAGCACGAGGGCGGCCTGTTCGGCATTCACCACGAGGCGCTTGCGTTCCCGATCCACGTCATAGCCCAGCACTGGCGGCCCGCCCGTGTACTTGCCCTTCCGCCTGGTGGCTGCCACCTTGTCCCGGATGCGCTCGCCGATGATCTCCCGCTCGAACTGGGCGAAGGAGAGCAGGATGTTCACCATCAGCCGGCCCATGGAGGTGCTGGTGTCGAAGTGCTGGGTTACGGAGACGAAGGAGACGTTGTGGCGGTCGAAGACCTCCACCAGCTTGGCGAAGTCCAGCAAGGAGCGGGTGAGGCGGTCGAGCTTGTAGACCACCACGCAGTCGACCTTCCCCGCCTCGATATCGGCCAGCAACCGCTGCAGCGCGGGCCGGTCCAGGGTGGCGCCGGAGTAGCCCCCATCGTCGTAGCGGGTGGACAGGGCAACCCACCCCTCATGCTTCTGGCTCGCGACGTAAGCCTCGCCTGACTCCCGCTGCGCGTCGAGGGAGTTGAACTCGGAATCGAGGCCCTCCTCGGTGCTCGTCCGCGTGAGGATGGCGCACCGGACGCGACGCAAGGCCGGTCGCTCTCGTTCCTGGCGTGTCATCGGTCGGTACTCCTTCCGATCGGTCGCAGTCCAAAGAACACCCTGCCGTTCCAGTGACCGCCGGTGATGGCGTTCGCGATGGCGGACAGGGAGCGATACGGCCTGCCCTCGAACTCAAAGCCGGTGGCCGTGACGGTGACCTCGTAGCGGCGGTCATCCCACACCCGCACCAACCGCGTGCCGGCCACCGGCAGCTCGCGGCTGCGCTTGTGGGTGCGGCGGCCTCGGCCCGGAAGGGATGCCTCCTCGTCCAGTCCCGCCTCCTGCGCTATCTCCTCCATGCGGGTGCGGGCGGCCTCGGAGAGGCCCCCGTAGGTGAGCTCCTGGATGCGGTAGGCCAGCCGCTTCACCAGGAACCGCCGCTGGCAGGCCGGCGGATCGCTTCCGAAGAGTGCCCGCCAGCGGGCCTCCAGCTGCCCCGCCGGAAGCGTCTCCAGGTCCGCGATCTGACGCACGATGCTGCTCATGTCTCTCTTCCTCCTGACGAGGGTTCGAGACATGAATCACTCGGAGGCCGAGGAATAGCAAGGTCTTTCTCTCGCCGCCCTGCCGCCCGCAGGCGGCGCCTTAGCAGCCCCAGGGCGAGCAGGGCGCCCACCTCCGCCAGACGCTCGTCAGGGGACAGCAGTTCGGGGTCTAGGAGGTTCCGCATGGCTACCCCCGCTCCACTCCGGCCTGCTCGGCTGCCCCGCCGCCATTGCGGCTCACCCATGCGGTCACCGCGTCCGGAAACGGCGGAGGCGAGCAGACCGCGCATTTCAGCACGCCGTAGTGATCCCTCCAAAGTCGCGGGTGCCGGTAGATGCAGCGCGGCTCCCATTCCCCTTCATCTGTCCCACCACTAGCGGGGAGGGTGTGCGCAGCGTCCCCCAAAGTCTCTTGTGCGCGGGAAACCGGCCCAACCGGCCCAATCGTCCCACTGCCCCCTTCCAGGTCATCCTGGGGCATCGTAGATGCATCCGAGGCGGGCCGATCGACGGGCGAGCCGGCCCATCCGGGCGGAGGAACCGGCCCATTCCCGGAACCCCCGGCCAGCTCCGAATCATCATCGGCGCCGTCGTCACCGGTCAGGGATTCGGCGCGCAGGTGCAGCACTGCTCGGCGTGTCCGGCCCAGAATGTGTCGCACCGTGAGTCTGTCCCGCGTCGCATCCACCGAAGCCAGGAGGCCGCGCTCGTGCAGCCGTTTGCGCAACGTGTACGGCGATACGGTAATCTCCTCACCAGTCGCCCTGCCCACCGCCTGCGCCACGGCGAAGCTGGCATCGGGCTGCAGATAGAGATCCTCGCCGTCCAGCCAGCCGACGAGACTGCCCTGCGGCTGCCAGTCGCCCCGCTCCTCGCGCCAACCCCAGGCCCGTGCGTTCGCGGGCATGCTACCATCGGGCGCGTCGACGTAGGCGCGGCCGGATGTGATCGCAGCTGACAGCAGACGGATGAACAGGCCGGTTGGCTCCGTTGTCCCTATGTGGGCCGCCTGCTGCGCCGCAACCTCCGTGAGCGCCGCCCATCCCCGTTGCCATAAGGCATCCGCTTCGGTCCCGCTTACCGCGCCGGCCTCCTGAGCAAACATGATGAAGTAGCGCGTACCGAGCGCCAGGTTTGCAGCGATGTCCGGCGTTCGTGGATGCATCCCCGGCCGCATCAGCGCCGCGCGCAGCCCACGTACCTCACCCGGCAGCCGCGCAGATATCTCTTCGTACCTCGGCGCCAGCCACCGCACGTACCCCGCCATGGCCGACGCGTACAGCCCCTCGGCTGCATCGGCCTGGCAGGCCGTCAGTGCAGTCACATCCACATCGCCTTTCCGAAACTCAACCACGAACATCCGCGCCCCGAGCGACTCGCCGCGCGGCAGGTCCTCCCCGGTGGCCAGTATCAGACCCCGCGGCGGCTTCGGTGGTCGGGGGGTTGAGTCTGCCCCCAGTCGCCCCCGGCCGGATCGGTTCGCCTGCCCCCGCAGTAGGCGGTCAGCATCTCGCTGCAGTCGGTCCACGTCCGCCCTGCTCCCCTTGGGGACCAGATCGTCCACGGTCAGCAGGACGTCTTTCGCGGCGAAGGCGAGGGTTTCCAGGTAGTTCGCGGTGCTCTTCCAGTCCGCCGGCAAGTTGCCGAAGTCCATCCCCGCGCCGAAGTGCGACTGGGTCAGAGCAGCCACGGAGGTCTTGTACAGCCCCGTTCTCCCGACCAGATACCCGGAGAAGTTGCTGGCCCCAAGTGGCGCCCGCCAGATCATGCAGAACACAGGGACGCTGACTCTATCAGGTGCGACCTCTAGGACCCGCAGAGAGGCCCGCACCCCCGCGCACAGCTCCTCGCCCTCCGCCGGATCTGGCAGCCGGTAGCCCATCAGCTCGCGCGGCGGATCGACTTCGACACCGTCCACCGCTCCGTTCGGGCCGATCGCGCCGCCAGCGTGCAGGTAGTACCAGGCGCCTCCGATCTCGCGCCATCCCAGGTGCGCGAACACCACCCGTTCGGGGATGTCGGGCCCGCTCAGTTCCTGAATGGCCGCGCGAGCATGATCCCGCAGACCGAACCCAGGCGATACCACAGCTGCGGCGCCCAAGTGCTCGGCCGGCCAATCCATGCGCATGAACCTGCTTGCCGACAGAGAGAAGCGCCTGGTGCGCCCCTTCAGATCTGCCTCGATCTCGAACAGCCGCTGGGTTTCCGCCCCGTCATCCCGCACCAGCTCGCCCACGATTCTGGCACGGAAGTTCGTCAGACGCGCGAGGACCTCGCCTTCCCTCGTTTGGCGGCGCCACCAGAGGCAGCCATCCTCCTCCAGGTACGGCAGTCTGTCGCCCTCCGTGCCATCTTCCTCAATCGGCCGCAGCTCGTCGGACGCGAGGGCGAGGAGGTCCCTCACCGTGTGGCCCGCGGCCAGGAAGTCATCCAGGCCCTGCTTTGCGCCATCCGCTCTCGGAGGCAGATAGACGAAGTGCACCTTCCCGCCCCGCTGCGCAATAAACCGGGCCAGCCGTTCGAGCGCGAGGTGGACCTCCGGCTTTACCATGACATCGCTGTCGAAGCAGACGTAAACCTCGCGCCCGTCCAGGGGGATGTACTCCCAATCGGCGAGAGCGGCCTTGCCGCCGAACTCGTTCGTACCGCGCCAGTTCCACACGCCGAGCAGCGCGATGCAGCAGAGGTCGGCGCTTGCCCCGGAGTCCGCTTTCCGCACTCCCTCGGTGATGAACAGCGGGACGCGCGGGTCTCGGAGCTGCTCTCGGATTGGCGGCGGCACGTCGAGCGCCATGCGGCTGCCGCCGGGAGTCTCGTACTTCACCGCCTTGCCGTCGCGGTTGATGCGCGGCTGGTCGGGCCGAACCTGGTAGGTCGCGATCTCCCCTGTCACGCCCCAGACCGGAACCAGCAGCGCGGGCACGCGGCACTGCTTGTCGCCGAAGCCCAGGCCGCGCAGTTCGGTCTTCTTGGTGATCGAGCGATACCCCCGCGCGGCAGCCACCTCCGGCGAGATCGCCGACCCGGTGATGAGGGCTTCGTGGTGAGGGAGGATAGCCTCAGGAAGTGAAGTCTCGTTGGCTGTGCTCATCGTCTTGCTCACGCCCACTTTGGGCCGGGCCGGCCTCCTGAGGGGTGAGCGCCCTCCCGTTGCAACGGGGGAGACGCGGCCCGGCCGATTCTGGTTCTGCGGTCCTCGTGAGGAGCATCCGTACCGCCAGCTTGGCGAAGAGCTGTTCTGCCGCGTGCAGGCTGTCGAGGGACATCGCCTCTTCGTCGAGCCTGCTGTGAATCCTCAGTTGTCGCTCACCTCGCCAGCTGCTCACCTTGCTCCTCGGACGGGAACACTTCGAATCGCAGTCGCCCTATATCGCGACATGTCATCGGAGGCGCGTCAGGGAGAGGAGGAAAGACACGGGGAAGTGGCTGGGATAAGCCTGAATACGTCTCAGAGGGCCACAAAAAAAGCCGCCGGCATTTCTGCCGGCGACGATGACATGTCATCCGAGGCTTATAGGCGCTGTTACCGAGGGCGAATTTGCGTCAAGGCGAAGCGCGGCTCATAGCCTCCAGCGTGGTGGTACGACTTGAACGGGTCGTCGTCTATGCCAAAGAACTCCCGTAGCGTTATCTTCAGTCGCTCGACCTGCTTGGGTGTGATAAGACGCGCCTCAGGGTCTTCCGGCCGCACTCGCCCGTTCTTGGAGAGCAAAAAGAGGACACCCCAGTCTTTGGTGAACTTGGCGGGATTTCGGGCGTAGGCCATACCCATTTGGTCTGGCGTGACCGCCTCTGTGATACCGCCAGCGGTAACCTGAGCAGCGTCGCCGTCCACCGTGATGGTGATGGCCACCTGTTCCCACGAGGTTCCCGGCGGCGTTGGGAAACGATGGCCGGCGTGGACTGAACGGCCAGCCCGTCGGGCGAGTCCGTTCTCGATACATTCCCGGTCCACTGATAGGCGACCCCGTTCCAAAAGCACCAGCCGCGCAAGGGACAGGCAGACCATGCCCGGCAACCAGTCCGGCCGCGTATCGGACAGGGTAAGGACTAAAGCACGCGCGCACTGTTGAAGCCGTGGGTTGCCCGCAATAACGGGTGCGCCATCTCTCCAAGACGCGCCGCGCGCCAGGAATACGTCCGATCTGCCTGCCCTGAAGGTGGCCCTTCCCAACCACCACAGCCGCCCCTGCGCCATCTCTTCAGCTTGGCGCGATTCACCTACGAGCAGCGCGAGCGAATTCGCGAGGACGCGCACGTCTACACTCCACCGCCGCAAGTTCTCCAAGGGAACCTCAATCGGCTCCATGTCCTCTCGCTGGTCACAGATGATAAGGCCGCGAGCACCCTGTCCTTCTCCAACCAGTTCCACTTCCTTTAGGCACTGCATATCACATCCGGGACAAGTGATAACCTTAGCTGGGGCGTCTTCGCGCAGCAGCCCGAGCGCCGTCAGCGTCTCCAGCGATCCTTCCGGCCAGGCCGCGACCTCGTCCGCGTTGAACAGCGCCGCGGCCGACGCGTCAGCCCGCCTCAGAATCTGTTTCAGGGCTTCCAGAGACATCAATCCCCCACCGCCTCAGGTAGTTGCGGGCGATCTTGTGCTTCGGGTCCTGCTTCAGGTTGCACAGGTCCGGGTAGGTGACATCAAAGCTGAGCGTCTCCGTACCGCCTCGCCGGTTCGAGCGGAAGACGAACTGGAAGCGCGCCTGGGTGACCTTTACGTTTTCGGGGGGGATCAGTCGCTCCCCCACCACCTTATCTAGCACGTCCCAGATCGCTTCTTGATTCTCGCTCGCGTTGACCTCCAGCGTGATCCGCGGATTTGCCTTTTCCTCGCTCTTTGTCTCTCCTTTGACGGCCAACCGCAGTCTGGTGAGACGCACATCCTCGATGCCGTCTGCCTGGTCGAAAGGGAACGCAAAGCCGCGCTGCTTCAGGGCGTCCAGTTCGAAGACGACCCCGCCCTTGGTAGGAGTGCCGAGGTCACCCTCAAGTACGGCGTCAGCCCACACCTGACGTAGCACCTCTACCGTCTTGGGTGAGCAGCCAGGGGAATACATGTCCAACGCGCGCTCCGCCTTGTAGTAGACGAAGATTGCCTCATCAGCTCGCAGCCGGGTCCGCCGCTGGAACTCCCCGGCCTCGCTGAACTCAGTATCCGCACCCGCGTAATCCTGCGTGTACACAAACCAATAGAGCCTGTCCTCGCCGTCATAGTGCTCGACTTTCCAGTGGTGGCCCTTTCCTGCCGTGCGCTGGAAGTGCTCTGCCACGCCCTTGCCCAGTTCATCCCTTGAAGGCTGGTCTATGCGGGGCGCAATATTGGGCAGGCCGGTCCGCTTTCGCCAGCTTCTGCCTGGAAGGTTGTCGGCACGATACCTCTCGCTAGCGACAAGGAATGCCCGCGGGTGTTCCAGGAAGACCCAGAATGCGCGCTCGTGGTCATCCTCTGCCTCACCGAACGCACCTGCCAGATCATGACCGTGGAACCGGGCTTCGACCAGTAGCGTCTTCACCCCGCCTTCCGTCGCCATCTTGTCAATCTCGCAGAAGTCGGCCTCACATTGCGCGCGCACCTTCTGGTCGGCTTCCTGGATCGCCTCGAAGATCGGTTCAGACTCCGTCTCGCCCAGCGCGTCCCAGTCAAGCTGCGACGCCACGCCCTTCTCGGTCAGATAGCGCCGAAGGAACACGTTCGGCGCATCACGCAGGAAAGACCGCAGATGGTATTGCCGCGACATGCTTACCCCCTTTTCTTTGCCTGCGCCCGGCCCCTGACACGGCTCGCCCTGGCATAGGCAGGGTACTTCTCGTAGACAGTCTTGAGCAGCGACTTGTGGTTCAGGCCACCATACGTGTCGAGGACAGAAGAAACTTCCGCCTTCAGGTCTTCGGGAAGGTCGGACAGGACCGCGTCGGCGCTGGCGGGATCGGCCAGGGCAATGCGCGTCTTCTCCTCGTCAGTGTCCTCGTCCACGGTCACGAGGCCATCGGCCCGGAGACGCTCCAGGTCGGCGTACATCTCCTTCGCGAATGGGCCGTAGTGGTACGGGATGAACTGGTAGAATCGGCGGCTACCGTTGCCCTCCATCTGGAGCAGGAACGCGTACTTCATCAGCGCCGTCACCAGAACGACAGCCCTGGCAGCATCCCCTGCGCGGGCCGCCCGCTCGCGAATGAGCGCCAGGAGAAGTAACCGGGGCAGACGCTCCTGTAGCTCGACCTGGGCCGCGATCCACTCTGCATTGGCGGCCTCCCATTCGGCGGTCAGGTCGCCGGAGAACGCACCGTCCGCGAGGCTCGTATACAGCGTACCGGCGTTCCTCAGACCGCTGACAAGCCCCGCCGATGCCTCGACCCACTGCTCGACCGCGCTCACGAATTTCGCCTGAAGGCCGATCGGTGGAAGGGGAACAAGGAAGGCTTTGACCTGGGTCCCGTTGATGTTGGCCAGGCCGCTGGAGTTCTTCGCACACGACCTGAAGTACCCGTTCGCATACTCGGTGCGCAGGAGGGCTGCCAGCACCTCCGGGAGAAGCCGCTGCCTGTTGGTCCTCGCTCTGAAGATGTGGTTCTGGTGGATGCAGTTCGGAATCTGCCCCTCCCACATACACCCACGCCCAAGATAGGATGGGTTCCCGCATCCCTCCACCATGAGGACATCACCTGGCTCTAGCCGGTATCGCTCAACATCACTCGGAGGCACCGAGATGGTCTTCACTTCGGAGAGGTCGAGGAATCCATCCTGCACATTGGCCACGCGCAGATAAGGCACTTCGACGGTCTCGCGGCCGTGGAACTTTCGGCCCTTCGCGACGCCAGCGCGCACGTCAGCGAGCTCGCCAAGAGGAACGCGCTCGAAGCGTTCTCCGTTCCCAGCGGGGTCGCCGAACATAGTGACGAAGGACGCGGGGAGGATGGCATCCGCCGTCTCCAATGCCTCCCGCCGCTTACGCCGCACTTCATCGGCCTTCTGGAGAACCTGAACGATCCGTTCCTGAACCGGAAGCGGCGGAACCGGGACGTCGAGTCGGTCCCAGAAGCCCGATGGCACCCTCTGTCGGTTGGAGCTGCCAGAGAAGCTGTCGACCGCAGCCTGTACGACGCTACCTTGGCGGAGAAAGAAGAAAAGGTACTCGGGCAACACCTCCGGTCCCGCTCGCAGGACGTAGAACTCGGAGGAACCAATGCCTAGTCCCCCATCGACGCGCCCTACAATGGCTGACTTGCCATTCTCCACACAAGGCGTAATCCTGGCGAAGAGAACGTCACCGTTGCGGAACCTGCTCCTCCCGCTCCTGTACGAGCCCAGAGGAACCATCGACGGTGGGCGAAGAGTCCCCGTCAGTTCGTCAATCGCGGCCATTTCGTAGAGCGGCACATGGAAGTCATCCGCTTCCCTCGGCGGCAGCGGTTCTGCGGGGTTGATCTCTGCCGCTTGGGAGACGGGTAGGGATGGCCATGAGCTGTCAGCACGCTTCCTCTTCACCGTTCCTCCTTCCATCCAAGGACATTGCCAGCCCGGGCAAGCATCCCTGCAGTTGCGGCGACGTCGAGCAGGCGCGCTACTCCATCCTCGCAGAGCAGCCAGGTCACCTGGGGCAGGTCAAGGCAGGATCGAAAGACCCGCCACAGAGACAGGTATCCATCCCAGGCGTCTGCTTCTCTTTGGTGACTGCTCTTGGCGGCGAAACAGGGATGGCTCTGTCGCGCCCTTCCCCGACCAAGCGACGCGAAGACAAACGCATGAATTCGGCCGCCGCCCTTGGCCGCCGTGCGCTCCTGGGAGGAGTAACCGAGGTGTTCATGTAGCCTTTTGACCACCCTCCCCGGCGGTCTGCTCGCGCCAAGGCCCTCGTGCCAGAAGAGCACCTCCCGTGTCTCTAACTTGCGGCCGTTTTTCCCTGACAAGATAAAGAAGGCACATGGCTCGTTCACGGCTGAGGCAACGGTGTGGGCATCCTTCAGAATGCGTCGCCACTTGGCGGACGGATCGGGCCGGATGCCGCCCAACTCCAGGGCCTCCACCGGTACACTACTGGGGAGTCCCTTGCCGCTGCTGGAGCACGATATAGGATCGCCGCCGTTCAGACATGCGCCTGGAAAGCTCTGGGTAAGCCACTCCAGGGCCACATCCCGTAGATAGACACAGTTGCTGTCTGGCAGCACGTCAGCCAATAGGGCGTCATTTGTGACGAAGAGTGTATGTTCGTTCGCAATGCTGGTTGCCCCGATCAAGGCATCAGGCGTCTTGAGCACGATCTTGTCGCCGGGGACGTAGTTCCCTCGCAGCTTCCCGGCGGCCCGGGCTACTACTCCATCCACATCGAGAATCTGGAAGTGGCGGTTCATGATCGCCAGCAGGTCCAGCTCCGGATCGTAGCCCGCATTGTGGCGATGGGCGAAGTGCACGTGAGCAAGGAGCTCAGAGACCACTACCGAGCTCACATAGAGCTCGATCCTCCCTTCCACGCCGGCCTGAAAGATAGGGTCGAGGCAATCGGCCCACGGTTGCATCGGCGGATTGCTGATGTAGTACTGCACGCAGCAAGTGTCCAGCGCCACCTTTGGCTTGCCTGCCGCTGTCGTCTGAATGATCTCCAGCATCCGCTCGGTCGCCGTCGCCATCCGGTGCTCACTCCTCCGCCGATGCTTCGAACCGGACCGACCCTTTCAACCCCTCCACAGAGGTGGGCACGGTGACCAGGGTGAGCAGGTCCTGCAGGTCAATCCTGATTTCCTCCTCCAGTTCGAGCAGGCGGTTGATAAGCACCTCAGGCTTCTCGTGCTCCGCCGCCTTCGCCTGGTGTGGGCAGTAGCGCCCGGCGGTCAGGTTGTAGTCGGTCTTGCGGATGTCCTCAATGGTCGCCCACCAGGACTTCTCACTCTCGAACTGCTTGAGGTCGTCCGCCTTCAGGATGGCGCACACGCCGCCGTCCTTCTCGTGCCGCCAGGTATAGGGCCAGAGGGAAACCAGGTGTTCCAGATCGCCATCGGTGTTGAACTCGGGCAGATGCCGGCGGGTGGCTCCGAGGTCGCGGCCATCACTTTCCACCCGGTAGAACCAGACCTTGGAGGTGCGCGCGTCGTCGCGGCCGAGGGGACGGCGGAAGACGACCACGCTGGTTTTCGCGCCGCTGTAGGGGTTGAAGACGCCGTTGGGCAGGCTGAGCACCGCCAACACTTCGAACTGCTCGACCAGCTTGCGACAGATGCTGCGGAGCGCCCTCTTGGAATCGAAGAGCAGGCCTTCCTTAAGGACCACGGCTGCGCGACCGCCTGGTCGCAGGGCATTCATCATGTGCTGGATGAAGAGCGCCTCGTAGAGCTTGATGTGGTATTCGAACTGCGCCATCCGCTCCTGCTTGGTCGGCCCGAACGGCGGATTAGCGAGGATGATGTCGTATTTGCCCTTGTGGACATCCTGGGCCTTGTTGGACAGGCTGTCGTCGTTCTGAAGCAGGCTGGAACCATCCTTGTGAAGGACCATGTTCATGAGCGCCAGCTTAAAGACGAGCGGGGAATGCTCCACGCCAAACAGATGCTTCTCCTTGAGCTGCCGAATCAGCCGCTCGCGCTCCGCGGCATTCCGCCTGCGCTCGATCTTGGCGCACACGTGAACAAAGGCACGCACGATGAAGCCGCCCGTTCCGCATGCCGGATCGTAAATCGTCTCGCCGATATCCGGGTCAATGACCTGGATCATACGATCTACAATGTGGCGCGGTGTAAAGTACTGGGCGAACTCCTTGTCCTGACCGAACTTCTGCAGCAACTCCTCATAGGCAATTCCGAATACATCGAGCCGTTCTCCCGGCCCGATCTTGCGGGACATGACTTCCAGAAGGTTCAGGTCCTTCAGTTTGGATGCGAGATTCCTGATTGTAGGCGGGTACCGCAACAGTAACGTGGTCCCCCTGAATAGCCGGGTGACGTCGCGGGCTGACGGATGCTTCGAACGTCCTTCGCGTTCAGCGAGGTCGAGGAACATCTGCTTGCAGAAACCGATCGAGTCGGAGAACTCAAGAGACCGCGCGTAGGCGTCCGGGTCATCCGCCCACTTGTGAAATCTGTACCTGTCCGGAATAAGCTGCTCATCCTCGGAGAGCGTTCTCCGGGAGGCCTCCTCCTGAAGCAGAGTCGTCTCATCCCACAGCTTGAGGAAGAGGAAAAGGCTGAAGGTCTCGAGGCGATCTGTGGCATGGACAGCGTCATCTCTCAGGATATTCGCGATATCCCACAGGTCTTTCCCGAATTGGTTGAAATCAGACCTACTCGCCATCGTTCACCTCCGTCTCCACAGGAGCTCCCGCCGATAGGTCGAGGGCTTCTTCCGCCAGGGTCATCAGATGATCGAACCCCCCGAACAGCGTCTTGATGCGCATGACGCCCCCGACCTGGTCAAGCCACTGGCTGCGCAGAATCTGCTCTGGCGTGATGTCCGGGTTGGCCTGCTTGAAGTCGCAGACCATCAAGACCATCTCGCGCTGCTCTTTGTTCAGATCCTTCTCCAGCGCCCACTTCTCGAACTCCCGGCGACGGCGCAGCGTATCGAAATCCGCTTCTCCGGTGGCCACGGCGATGAAGTCCTCAAGGGTTGTTTCCGCTTCACCAAAGAGGTCGCGCAGAGCGTGAAGGTCAAAGCCCAAGGTCGCTAGGAATGAGTGATCGGGCAGAGACGTGCCCTTGAAGTAGCGCCAGCAGAGGATGGTCTGCGCGAACCGTTGCTTGAGGCCTTCGCGTTCCAGCCCGCCCTTTAACTGGGCCTCCACCTGGCGGCGCAATTCCTCAAGAATGGCGGGCGAGATGGTTTCCGAGAAGACCAGGTGGACCGGCACATCGGCGATGACCATTTCGTGTTCGCTGCCGCCTTCGTCGCCCGTGCCACCCCCGCCGCCTTCGCCGCCGCGCTCGCGGTCGATGATCTCCTCTTCTTCCTGCTCGACGGGTTCGTCTACGACTCCCGGGGTATCGTTCGTGATCACCGGCTCAAGGTGGGAGATATCCACGAAGTCCACGAGCTTGTAGATATCCTTGCCCGTCTCCCTGCATTTGCGAGTGCCACGGCCCTTCATCTGGACGTAGAGGACTTTGGACTTCGTGGGCCGGGCCATCAGGAGAACCTCAACATCCGGGGCGTCAATGCCGGTGTCGAGCATGCCGATTCCGACCAGGACGATCGGCCGCGGGGCCATGTTGGCGTCTTTGTGCGCTTGGTCGATGATCGCCTTGCGCTCGTCGGGGCCGGTGACCTTCTGGAACTCCTCGATAAGCTTACCGGCGCCTGGCATCTCGTTGTGGACTGCCACGATGAACTTGTCGGCTGCCGCATCATTGGGCGGTAGGTTGTTCCGCCGATTGTACTCCCCGATCAGGGCATACCGCAGATTCTTGGCGTGGGCGATGCTGGCGGCGAAGACTATAGTCTTCGCCGGTTGCCGAGTGCCGAGGATGTCCTCGAAGTACTTCTCCGCGATGAGTTGGTTTCGCTGGGGTACGTCCACGGCCCGGCCGAGTTGCTCGGGCTCGAAGTCGAAGCCCATGTCATGGACGCCTTCGAGGTCCACGTTCGTGTGAAACTTGTGATGGATACAGGCGGCCAGGCGCTCCCACTCCGTAACCTCGGGGTTGGTCTCGCCCTGGCGGATTGTGTAACGGTAGATCGGCCCGCGGTACTGACCCGGATCGGTGAAGAAGCGATCCGTGTTGACGGTCTCCTTGTCGGCTGGCGTGGCCGTGAGGCCGAGGAGAATGGCCCCGCCTTTGGCGAAGTGATCGAGCACGCCGTACCAGTCTCCGAAGTACGAACGATGACACTCGTCCAGGATGACGAGGCCGAAGTGCTCAGGTTCATAGTTCAGATACTTGCTGCGGACGGCCAGGTGCTGGACCGTGGTGACCAGGACGTCCCGGTGCTTATCTTCACTGGAGCCGGTAGCGCGCTCGATATTGAAGTTGTCGCCGAGGTGGTCCTTGAGCTTCTTCACCGTCTGAACGGCCAGAGCGTCCCGGTCCACGAGGAAGAGCGACCGGCGCACCATCCCTACAGACCACAGCTTGGCAATCGCACCCGCCGCGGTGATCGTCTTCCCCGTACCCGTCGCCATCTGCAGGTACATGCGCCGACGGCCGGACTGGGCCGCGCCGAGCACCTGGGAAACCGCCACGCGCTGGTAGTCTCGAAGGGTCCCATGAAGCTCCATCGCCTGCGGACGGAAGAACTCCCCGAACTCGGCCGGGGTCGGGAAGTCGGTGATCCTTTCCGGGAGCGTGTTCGCCTTCAGGTTCTGGCGCAAGAAGACTTCGCCGTCGCTCGCGAACAGGAGCGGCACCTCCTGACCGGCGTTCTGCTTGTAGGCCCGCGCGTATCCCTTCGCCTGCTCCAGCGCCGCCCACAGGTCCTTGCCTGGCTGCTTGGCCTCCAGGATGGCCACGACCTTCCCCTCATGCAGGAAGACCCGGTCGGCTTCCTCGCCGTCGAGGTGGTCGCGCCATCGCTTTCTGGTGAGCGTGAAGTCGGTGATGTCCCACCCCCGTTGGCGAAGGTGTTCCTCGATCAGGATTTCGGCCTCGTCTTCGTTGATCAGCCTCACCTGGACACCTCCGCCTGACTCTGGGGGAAGTACCTGCCCAAGAGATCGTCACCATCGTCACCCATGCTGCGGAGAAGCGCTTCGATCCTCTGCATAGCCAGGGGCGACGGCTTGGCGCGTCCGTTCTCCCACCGGTTGATGGTCGGGAACGTGACGCCGAGCTTCGCCGCGAACTTCTCTTGGGAAAGGCCGGTTCGCTCTCGCAGCCTCTTCACCAAGCGGGGCATATTAGCCTTGGCAGCCAACGCCGTGCTCCTTCTGCGTCGAGAGTCAGCGCATAACAGGCTTCATGTCATGCGAATCGTCAGATGATATATCATGTGAGAGGGGAGGTGTCAAGCCCGGCAAGGGTGTGTGTCAGGGTCATTTCATTGTCCGTTGGGGATCTCTCTGGGCCTCCTGCGGCTACCCAATACTGGCGACGCGAGGCCGCTTTCCGCCCCCAAACGGGCACTTTGACAGCGAACATCGGCACTAACTGAACCTGTCGTACACCTTCATCGCAATAACGAAATGACCCTGGGGGGGGTGTGATATCGGACGCTTCGTGATGCGTTCTCCCCCTCGTTGACTCCCCACGCGGCCTCGAACGCCGCGCCACGTGCGCCTGTGTGGGGCTTTCGGTAGCCGGTTGGCGTCGTCCTCGGCTTGCTGCTGTTGGCGGCGTTGTGGCCGCGTGTGGGCGGCCCCTCGCGGCGGCCGTGGGCTCCTGGCGGCCGTGCGCCGTGTCCCTCGCCCACCGTTGAGGTGCTATCCGGGACACCCCGCGGGCGTGTTCCGGCATTACTGGCGGCAGAATCGCTTGACGGTTCCTTTTATGTGAGCGCTCACATAAGCCGAATTCTGCCTATCCGGCTGACTCACCACCATACAGCATCCTGTATGTAGTCGGTGCGTGCTGGTCCGCGAGGCAGAGCATCGTCTGGAAGGCGGCGATTGGCGGCCTGGACGATGCTGTAGAAGCCACGCCGGCCTATCGTGGGGCCGGAACCCGACCGGATAACGGAGGGAAAGCCGGTCGCGGCATTCGCTTCTATCTCCGCGGTGAACCATACAGCGTCCTGTGCCATGGTGAGTCAACCGGATAGGCAGAAGCCGAATTATGCAAGCCATTTGTTTATGTTATGTCGCGTTGGCCAGACGCTGGCGAGGGAGCGCGTGGGCGAGAATCGGCGGATTCTGGCTTACATAATCTCGGAGGTGCTGAGGCGTCGCCGGCCCGTAGGCCAGCCAAGCGGACGTCACTGTCCGTGCCTGAGCCCTATGCTTCTCGCGGGCATTGCGGTCGGCATAACGCGTCCCAGCGTGGCGAGACGGTCCAGAGGCCAGTCGGGACAGGATACGCATCCAATGCTGGCCATCCCTGTTGTGTGTTCTGATCGACCTGCGAGCACCCGGCAGAGACGCTGGATTATGTGAAGCACGATCTGCCCCTTTGCCACGAGACTGGCTCCAGAAAGTCCAGGGAAAGGTCTAGGAAACATAACAACTTTGCTTGCATAAAACGGCCAACATCCTCCCCAATGTCTTATCGGAAGTTGTTGCGCTAAGCCAGAAGGGAGGCACAGGTGGCGAGGAGGCAGCGGCATGATCGGCGGTCGGACAGGCGGGAGCTGGAGGAGTTTCTGGGTGCGTTGGCGCTGGAGGGGCGGTCGACGCATTCGATCGGGGCCTATCGCAGGGATCTGGAGGCACTGCTGGCGACGTTACGTGAGCCGCTTGATGAGGTGCGGCCGGCCGACTTGCGCGATCACTTCCGTAAACAGTTGGATGCCGGCCGGTCACCCTCCAGCATTAATCGCGCCATTGGTGCCACGCGCTCCTTCTGTCGCTTCCTCTTTGAGGAGGGTCGACTGGAGACGAACCCCGCGCAGGCACTGCGCTCTATCCGCCTGGGTCCACCGCTGGCCCCCAGGCATCTCACCGTCCCCGAGGTCCAGCGCCTGCTCTCCCTGCCCTCACTCGATACCCCCATCGGCCGTCGCGACCGCGCCATCCTGATGCTGCTGTACAACACCGGCCTGCGGGTGGGGGAGCTGTGTGCCCTGAGCCGGGAGGATGTGCATCTGCCGACCGAAGGCTGGGGCGCGCTGCAGGTGGTGGGCAAGGGACGGAGGCTACACCGGCTGCCCATCAATCGTCCGGCGGCCGACGCGCTGTTGACCTACCTCGCCGACCGCGATGATGAGGAGCCGGCGCTCTTTCTCAATCGCAGTGGGGGTCGCTTCTCCGTACGAGGCATCGCGCTGCTGGTGAATCGCTACCTCCAGGCGGCCGGCATCACCGACCGCTCCGGCCCGCATGTGCTGCGCCACACCTTCGCCACCCACGCCCTGCGCGCCCGGCCCAACCTGCGGGCAGTGCAGGAACTGTTGGGCCATGCCTGGGTCACTACCACGCAGCGCTACACGCACTTGGAGGTGGAGGACCTGCAGGCAC
>Ga0315277_10004081_pt1 | contig 19599 bp, 11 predicted proteins | sample YL17G05_15_MG_FD_203695 | JGI IMG/M metagenome (GOLD analysis project Ga0315277, IMG submission 203695) | Sediment microbial communities from Yellowstone Lake, YNP, Wyoming, USA - YL17G05_15 | ecosystem: Environmental > Aquatic > Freshwater > Lake > Sediment | place: USA: Wyoming | collected... | reverse complement strand
TAAGTATTTTATCATTCAAATACTATTTCGAAGAATCGCATGGTTTTAGTTACCAACGTTTAAACAAAGCGTGGTCCATAGTCGGACGCTATGATTGTCCAAATGAAATTCCTGAATGGTATAAAAAAATTAAATCGCCAAGCTTCCCCTTTATTTTCTTCGACTCGTCTCCGCATAATATTCGCTTAGAAATTAATAAACAGAATGAATCCAATATTGGAATTCCTGGAATATTTTCTGAAAATATTATTTTTTCCAAGAAAAAGGTGGCCGGAACCATGGAAGGCATGTTTTGTTTCCAACCCCAAGATAATCCCGAATATAAAAACTGGACGAATAGTTCCAATGCGCTCTTAATAATAGAAGGTGACGTGATCTCTGATTCATTAATATTGCTGAACCTTCAGATTGAAGGTTGTAAGTGGTTGCAAAATTGCCGCGGAAAAATGAAGGTGTATCCTTTCGGGAATTCGCCACCATAGACCGCGCCTATTAAGAACTACCTATCTCCATCAGCTTACCCACCTTCGCAGCGCAAGCACTGACCGGCAACGGCAGGGCTTGGACTAACCCGTACGCGACGTCGGGGGGACCGCCGGCATGGATGACGCGGAAATGGTTCGCGGCATTTATGATGGCGCAGCGGTGGGAGCAGGGTTTTAATTATGAAAAAGGAGCTTGGCGAAGGCGGTGGGACCCTGCGGCGCAGGCCGTGCCGGTTGGTGCTGCGGTTGCTGAGTGAAAACCTTGCCGAAGGAGAATCAAAGCCGGGAGCGACTGTGCCACATCGGAATAATGAAGGAATGAATCCCGGCTCAGGTCCGGCATGACAGCCGGGAATCGCGACCGGGAGGTCGCTCCTACAGTTCCGGGCAATAATCCACAACCGGGGGCGGCTGTGCCACATTCTGTTGGTTCCCGGATCAGTGTCCGAGATGACGTGGGCGGAACTGCATTTGCCAAGCGGGGGAGGTGGCGGTATTTTGGCCTGATTTTTTTACAGAGAGAATAGCGCCCATGCATCGATGCTTGACTTTGGCTGTTGTATTGATGGTGGTGTTTTTTACGGCGCCGGGTGGGGCCGAGGCGATGGAGTTGCTGTCGCAGTACCCGTCGTTTTCCAGCCACCTGGTGTTTACCGACACGCCGCTCGCCGTGGTGTTTGATCAGTCGCTGCTGCGTTCGTCGGTGGATGAATTAAGTTTTTACGTTTCCGACGCGGGCAACACCTTCGCCGTTGCCGGCGCGATTTCTTTTGCCTCCACCTATCAGGCCGACGATACGGCTATCTTCACGCCGAATGGGCCTTGGGGCTTCACGGCGCGTTATCGCTTGCACGTCACGGCGGATGTGCAAAGCGCGACCGGCGATCCGTTCACCGGCGCGTTACCCTTCGATGGCGTGTTCGTGGCCAATATCCCCAACGACATGCAGGTGCCCGAATACAACCCAGCCGATCCGATGGCCATGTTCGTCGATACCAACCCGCTGCTTGGTTTCAATCCGGTCGATCCGGAGGCCGACGCGCAGCCGTGGCAGATCCCCGGCATGAACATCACCGGCGCCTGGAAGTACACCACCGGCAGCCCGGAGGTCATCGTGGCGCTGCTGGACGACGGCATCGACAACTACACGGACCCTGAATTGCGCAAGGCCTTTTTCATCAACGCGGGCGAGTTGCCGCTGCCGAACGTGGACGGTGAACCCTGCGACGATTACGACTGCAACCACGACGGCCGCTTTGACGTGGACGACTACGCCAACGACGACCGCGTGATGGGCACGCCGCCGTATTCCGCATACGACTTGATCGTGTCGTTTTCCAACGGCGTTGATGAAGACGGCAACGGACTGGCGGATGACATTTCGGGTTGGGATTTCTGGCGCGGGGCCAACGACTCCATCGGCACCTACGCGCTGCCGTCGGGCGACCACGGCCACTTCATCGCCAACTCGATCGCCAACGCGGCCGACAACGGCATCGGCGCCTGGCCCGGCATCTGCCCGCAATGCCGCATCCTGCCGATCCGCGCCTCGGCCAGCCTGATCTACGACTACGGCCACCTCAGCGCCGCGGCGCGCTACGCGGCAGCCATGGGCGCGTCGGCCATGAATTTCGCCGGCGTCAACCTTACGTGGTCGGCCGCCGGCCACCAGGCTTTCATCGACGCTTTCGAGGGCGGCGCGCTGACCTCCGCCGTCTCGGGCGACGAAATGCTCTTCCACCACTGGATGCCGTCGTCGGGCGAAGAGATCATGGGCATGAAATCGATCTTCGCCATGGTCCCGGTGGAACTCGGCGGCCTCTTCGACCTGCAATCCATCGGCTTCACCGAAAGCTTCTGCACCAACTATGGCACGCACGCGCTGCTGTCCGTCCCCGCCTTCGACGGCTGCACCTCCGGCGGCTCGGCCAACCTGTCGGGCGCGGTGGGCTTGCTGGTCGCGCGCGGCCGCGAGTTGGGGCTGAACCTCACCGCCGACGAAATCAAGCAACTGCTGACGATGACGGCCACCGACATCCAGAGCCACTGCCTGACGATCAACAGCCTGTTCGGCGAATGCCAGGCCGGTTTCGACGAGCACTTCGGCTACGGCCGGCCAGACATCGAAACCGCGCTGCGCGCGCTGGGCGACCCGGATTTCGGCCTCGCCCCCGCGATTCCGCCTTCGGTGCGCATCACTTCGCCGCAGTGGTGGCAAACGCTGGACCCCAAGGCGCAGCCGCACCTCGATGTTTATGGAAAAATTTCGTCGCGTTCCGCGGCGTATGAATGGCGCATCCAATTGGCCCCAGGCTACGAACCGCTGGAGAGCGAATTTCAGACGGTGGCCGAGGGCTCCGAAATCGCGCCGCTCGACGGCCTGATCGCCACGGTGGATGTGGCCGATTTCTTTCCGGAAGAGTGGGCCACCGGCGTGCCGGAAAATCAGCACACCTTCGAGGCGACGCTCCGCATGCAAGCCTCCTATGAGACGAAAGACGGCGCGGTGACGGGCGAGGCGCGCAAGACCATCAGCGTGCACATCGACGACAACCCGCAAACCGGCCTCGTGCCCGGCTTTCCGCTGTACCTGGCGGCGTCGGGCGAATCGTCGCCGGTGCTGTATGACCTCGACGGCGCCGCCGATCAGCGGCTGGAAATCATCATGGGGCAGGGCGACGGGACGGTCATCGCATTGAAATATATTTCGGCCGGCCGGACGTGGCATAACCTGGCCGGCTTCCCGGTCAATCTGGCGGGCGCGGATGAATATGTGAAGGATTCGATTTTCGCTTCGGTCGCGGTGGGCGACCTGTTCGGTGACGGCACGGCGGAGATCGTCGCGGCCACGTTGAACGGAAAAGTTTACGCCATCGATCCGGTCGCGGCCGCCGAAGGCTTGCCATTGCTCGACGGATTCCCCGTTTCCGCCGATGCACCCGACCCGTCCACGGCGCTGACCTACGGCTACGGCAACGGCTTCCTGGGCGCGCCAGTGCTGGTCGATCTGGATCGCGATGGCATGCTGGAAATCGTCGCCGCCTCTTCCGATCAAAAAGTTTACGCCTGGAAGCCGAAGGGCGCGGGGCAGGCGGCCGAGGCGCTGCCTGGCTGGCCGGTGGTGATCAAATCCATCGAAGGTCTGGTAGACCCGGATAAGGTTTGCGAATCGAATGGGCCGCGGCCCACGCTGGCCACACCCGCGGCGGGGATCATCGATCCGTCGAGTTCCGATCCGCAGATCCGCGATTATCCGGTGGTGATCGCGCCTTCCAATGAAACCTGCACCAACGACTTCTCGCCCAAGACGCGGGTGTACGCCATTTTTCACGACGGCAATCAACATGCGGGCGGGCCGTTCCTGCCGGGTTGGCCGGTGATGCCGCTGGCGCCGTTCGGGCCGGCCATTCCGATTCCGCACATGGTGGGCTCGTCGGCTTCGCCGGCGGTGCTGGTCCGGCCCGATGACACGGTCATCGCCATCGGCAGCCCGGGTTGGTATCCGCTAATGATTCACTACCGCCACGGCCGCGCGCGGCTCGAACAATTCGGCTCGGGGCTGACCCTCAACGCGATCAGCTCGCCCATCATCTCCGCCTTGTCGGGCGGCGATGAAATGCACTTCGTGCTGCCGGTGATCAACGCCATCCGGTTCAACGAGTTGGGTTTCCAATTGTACAACCCGAAGGTCGCAGCCTGGCGGTTGGATGAGCCGCACACCCAGATTTTCGAAGCGCCCGTCGAAGACATACCGATGCTGGCTTCGTCGTCGGTGGCCGATCTGGACAACGACGGCCGGCGCGAAATCCTGTCCGGCACCGGCGGCTATTTGCTGCATGCGTTCACGATGGATGGCGGCGAAGCGCCCGACTGGCCGAAATTCACCCAGAAATGGAACATGGCCGTGCCTACGGCGGGCGACTTCGACGCTGACGGCAAGTTGGAGGTCGTCGCCCCCACGCGCGAGGGCTGGCTGTACGCGTGGGAGGCGGAGGGCGCGGAATGCGTGGACGGCCGGCCCAACTCGGATTGGCCGCGGTTCCATCACGACGAACGCAACACCGGCATTTACGGACTCGACGTAACGCCGCCGGGCCGCATCGTCGATCTGGCCGCCGTGCATCGCGCGGGAGACGACATAGTGCTCACCTTCTCCGCCCCGGGCGACGACTGGCGCTGCGGCCGGGCGCATAAATATGACATTCGCTATTCCACTGCCGCCACTGCCGACTTGTCCGATCCCGCGCAATTTGCCGCCGCAACGCCGGTGGAAAACAAGTTCCCGCCGCTCGCCGGGCAAACCATCGAAACCCTGCTGATCCAGGCCCCCGGCGCGAAACACGTGGCCATCCAAACCCAAGACCACGCCGGTCATTTATCTATGATCAGTATCGATGCCCCGGTCACCGAAGCCGACGACGATGTCAGCGATGACGACACGGCCGATGACGATGCGGCAGACGATGATGCGGCAAATGATGACGCCTCCGATGACGAAGCCGCGCCAACTGCCGATGACGATCAAGCGGGGGACGATGACGATGATGACGGCTGTGGATGTTGAATTGCACAAACACAACCTAACCCTCTTTATCCCCCTTCTCCACGGCGAAAGGGGACGGACAACATCTCAAATAATGTATCGCTCATTATTATTCCAACCCTGATCCAACTGTGGCACAGCCGCCCCTTCGACCTTGCTCAGGGCAGGCCTCGGTTGAGTGAGTTATCCCGGACTACGATCCGGGATCCAGGTGGTCGTAATGGCGCCCGGCGTTTATGAAAAGTCTATTTCATTTCTTACTGTGTTTATGAAATTTTTTCAGGAATGCGGCAATTTGAGGCTTTCCTATTTTCCCCTGCGCTGCTTTCAAAACCATTTTTTCCAAGGCCGGATGGTCATGATCGATCACGAGGCCATTAAGGTTCAGGAAAACCAGGGCACTGATAAGAGCGGTTCTTTTGTTGCCGTCCAGAAACGGATGATTGGATACGATGTGAAACAGATAAGCGGCCGCCATTTCAAACAAGTCGGTATGAAGAAATTCATTATTGAAGACGGCTGCCGGTTGGGCCAGGGCCGATTCTAAAAGGCCCAAATCGCGAAGGCCTTCCAACCCGCCAAAGAGCGCCAATTGCATAGCATGCATCTCGAGCGCATCCTCTAGGTCGAGAAACTCCGGATTCATTCAGCCAGCTTGCGCAGGGTTTTTTGGTGGGTGTGCAACACCTTTTGTGCGGCCTGTAGAACCCGGTCGCGATGCGCCTCGCGGCGCAGGGGGCGGACAATGAGGCCGTCGCCGTCCGTAGTGACCTCCAGCGGTGTATTTTTTTCGATTTTAAGCAGATCCAGCACCGCGCGATCCAGAATCAACGCCAGACTGTTGCCGTGTTTGGACAGGGTTTTCACCATTGTTATGTCCTCCATTCCGTAATACATAGTATATCCATTGTAACACTAATGATCAAGCCGCAATCCATTACAATTCGTAGCAGCGTCTTGAAATTTTAATGGGCGTTGTCATGCCGGCGCCTGCCACCACTTTCTGCGGCCCAGATACCGAACCTTCAACTTCGTTTAGGACAACAGGTCACGGCCTGGAATGACATTTTCTTGAAGCGGCCGGCTAATCGCCGTAATGCAGAATGGCCCGGCTGCCCACGGCGAACACGTCCGCGGCGGAACTGGCCCAGATGTCGTAACACCCGCCCGTCATCGTGCCGCTCTGCATTTTCGACCACGAAAATCCGTCATAGTGCAGGAGCACGCCCTTGATTAGATATCCATACTGATCGACCAGCGCCCCGGTTGCGAACACGTCCGTGGCGGAACTGCCCCACACGCCGTACAAACTCGCGGACGTCTGACTCGACATCGCCGACCACGCGGAACCATCGTAATGTAGAAGCGCGCCGCCGTGGCCCACGGCGAACACGTCCGACGATGAGCTGCCCCACACGGCGTTCAAAACCACCCCCGTGCCGCTCCTCATCGGCGACCATGCGGAACCGTCGTAATGTAGCAGCGTGCCGCCGCTGCCGACGGCGAACACCTCCGCGGCGGAACTGCCCCACACGCTGTTCAACACCTCCGTCGTGCCGCTCATCATCGCCGACCACGCGGATCCGTCATAATGTAAAATCGTGCCGTCGTCGCCCACGGCGAACACGTCCTCGGCGGAGCTGCCCCACACGCCGTTTAACCACATCTCTGTGCCGCTCGCCATCGCCGCCCACGCGCCGCCGTCGTAGTGCACAATCGTCCCATATTCGCCCACGGCGAACACGTCGGAGGCGGAGCTGCCCCATGTATCAGACAACTCACCCAGCGTGCCGCCGTTCATCGCCGACCAGAAGGAGCCATCGTAATGTAAAATCGTGCCGTCCAGGCCCACGGCAAAGGCGTCCGCAGCGGAGCTGCCCCACACCCCGTACAACCACGTCGCGGTCGTCCCGTTGGTCGTCTTCGACCAGGAGGATCCGTCGTAGTGCAGGAGCACGTTGCCGATCGCATGTTTCTTCGCGTCGAATTCCGTGCCCACCACAAACACGTCGTCGGCCGAGCTGCCCCACACGCCGGCAAAAGAGGCCATAATCCCGCTTGGTATCTCCGACCACGCCGAACCGTTGTAGTGCAAAATCACACCGGCCCTGGTAGTGCCCTCTCCCACGGCATAGACATCCGAGGGCGAACTGCCCCAAACCCCAAACAAAAAGGCTCCCGTCCCGCTGATCATCGGCGACCACGAGGTCCCGTTGTAGTGCAAAATCAGGCCGGCGTCGCCTACGGCGAACACATCCGAGGCCGAACTGCCCCACACCCCCCATAAATCGCGGGTCGTCGGGTTCGCCATTTCCGACCAGGCCAAACCGTTGTAGTGCAAAATTATGCCTTCGCCGGCGTCGTCCTTTCCCACCACGAACACGTTGGCCGGCGAGCAGCCCCACACGCCGTTCAATAACGCCGTCGTGCCGCTCGTCATCGCCGACCACGCGGAGCCGTTATAATGTATAATTGTACCTTCCTCGCCCACGGCGAAAATGTTCGCGGCCGAGGCGCCCCACACGCCCCGCAACTCCGCCGAACTACCGCTCGGCGTTTCGGTCCATGAGGAGCCGTCGTAGTGCAAAATGGCGCCCGAATCTATGTAATAGTTCCAACCCACGGCGAATATATTAGAGGCCGAGGTGCCCCAAATACTATTCAAGGACGCCTCCCCGCCCTTCATCATCGGCGACCATGAGGATCCGTCGTAATGCAAAATCGCCCCCGAGCCGCCATGCCAGTCATAGCCCACGGCGAACACGTCGGAGGGTGAATTGCCCCACACCCCGTTCAACTCCTCCAACCCTGCGCTGCCCGACATCGCCGACCACGAGGACCCGTCGAAGTGCAAGATGGCGCCGTCATCGCCCACGGCAAATACTTCCGCGGCGGAGCTTCCCCAAACGCCCCGCAGATGCGCATCATTCATTCGGTCCGCGGCCGTCCATGAGAAACCGTCGTAGTGCAAGATCACATCCGAGCGTGAGATCTGGTCATCTCCGACGGCGAACACATCCGTGGGCGAGCTGCCCCACACGCTGTTCAGAACCCCGCCCATGTTGTTGGTCATCATGACCGACCATGCGTAACCGTCATAGTGCAGAATCGTGGCGTCTTCACCCACGGCGAACACATCCGAATCCGAGTTGCCCCAGACGCCGTATAAATACTGGCCCGCCGTCGTCCCATTCGGCATCGCCGACCACGAAAAACCGTCGTAGTGCAAAATCGCGCCCTTGTTATGATCGTCCACGCCCACCGCGAACACATCCGTGGCGGAGCTGCCCCAAATGCCGTTCAGGTGCGTCGCCGTCACGCCCGGCATTTCCGACCACGCGGAACCGTCATAATGCAAAATCTTGGCATTGTAGCTCACAGCGAACACATCTGAGGGGGAACTGCCCCACACGCCGACCAGTGTCTTCGTCGCCAAGGTCTTCATTACCGACCACTTGTAGCCGTCGTAGTGCAGAATCACACCCTTGGACTGCCACTGATTTCCCACCGCAAATACGGCCGAACCCGAGCTGCCCCAAATGCCGCGCAGGGTCAGCACCTTAGGGCCGGTCGTCCCCGACCACGACGTGCCGTCATAATGCAGAATAGTGCCGGAGACGCCCACCGCGAACACGTCCGAATCGGAGGTGCCCCAGACCGCGTTAAGGGTATTGCCCTGTGGCAGCGGGTTCTGCCAGCACCAGCCATCCGGGCTGCAGACCCGGCCGATTTCCTCGTCATCGACGAAATCGGCGGCGGCGGAATCGTCGTCGGTAGAAGCGTCTGTGGCAGCGGGATCGTCGTTGTCCGCGTCGCCGTCGGCCACGTCGTAGTCGGCTGTATAGTTGTCTCCCGCATTTCCGCCATCGCCGCTGGAACCGCCGCAGGCAATCGCGAACGGGAGCAACGCCACCGTCAATAGATGCAACAGAAACCAATGATTGCATCGCATGGCAACACCTCCGAACCCACATCCGCTTCGAACTCAATTTAAGATCAGGAATCGGTTCTTGGTTTAAGAGCTACGCCACCCGTTGTTTTCTGTCAAGGTTATTTTCTCGACGCAGTTTGGCTTAGTGATCCGTCCCTTGTGATGTTGACAAGCGCGGCGAAAATTTATCTAATTCGGCCATAAATAAGTGAAATAACAACTTCTGAGGAACATAATCATCCGGCCATCGTCTTGTGGGGTATGTTCCTGGTTTGAGAAGTCGAAAGTTTTCCGCCCGTGCGGGGTGGAGAAAGTGTCTTTTTAGTGAAATGGGGTTCATCGTCAACTCGCAGACGGCACTCCATTTCAGCGATAATTAACCACTTGGGATCGGAGGTAGTCATGCCCAAGAAGCCGAATTACATGAATTATCTTTTAAATTGCCTGCCCTCCAAAGGCGTCGAGACGGATTGGAATTACAGCCAGGCCGTGTCCGCCGGCGTAGCCAAAGCCCTCGAGCCGCCGCCGGCGAAGGACCTCCGGGAAGGCAACGACTGGTGGACCATCCGCGATCAAAAGGCCACCGGCGCCTGCGTCGGCTTTGCCACGGCAGACGGTGTATTGCGCTGGCACCTGGTGACCGCGAAACGCATCCTGCCCCAGAATAAACCGTCGCCGCGCTTCATCTGGATGGCCTCCAAAGAAACGGACGAGGACAACAGTTATCCGACGACCTTCATCGAGTTGGCCGGAACCTTTCTCAAGCAGGCGATCATCGTCGCCCAAAAATTCGGCTGTGTGTTGGAAAAGGACCTGGCGATGAAAGGCGGGCTCTATCCGAACACACCCGAAGAATTTTATGCCAAAGCCGCGCGGTTGCGCATCAGCAGCTACCATAACCTGGGCCGCGACTTGAAAGCCTGGCGCACGTGGCTCGCCAACCAGGGCCCGATTCTGACCCGGCTGGATGTCGATCGAACCTGGGATGAGGCCGACAAAACCAAGGGGGTATTAAAAACCTTTCAGCCGTCGACCACGCGCGGCGGCCATGCGGTATGCCTCGTCGGCTATACCCCCGATTACTTTATCGTCCGCAACAGTTGGGGCGATAAATGGGGTGATAAGGGTTTTGCCTACGCCTATGACGAGTACGCCGCGCAGGCTTTCAGCGAGGCCTATGGCGTGATTTTGTAAACCCGAAACAGCCCGAAAAACATAACCGCCAAAAGGATTTCCAGCGGCTCAGCGGCGCCCGGGACTTCTTAAAATTCCCATCGGCCGGCCTGTTGCGGCTGCCATTCGATTAGCTTCATTCTTAATCGTTCGTTATTCCGCCTTCATCATTCTGCGATTGGTGAATCAACTGGATTAAATGTTTCTTCAAGGTTAAGATGGTCGGTGGAAATGGAAATGTCATGAGGAACCCCGATTGAAGCTCGAAGGAAAGTAAAAGTATTGACCATGGAAAATTGTTCTGTCCCGCAAAAGACGATCCCGCTCGACCTGCCATCCGAAGCCATTTTGGCCTGGGAGTACGGACCTTATTCGCAAAACGATTACGGCGGAATGCTCTTGCAGGGGCGCTGCGATATTGAGGCGATGAAAGAGGCGTTTCGTCTGGCACAGCAGGGCCGGCCGACCTTTCATGCGAACCTGGTCCATATGCCACGGGGGCTGTGGGGCGGTTATGCGTGGCGGATTCAGGATCGGCTGAATGAACTGGAAGTGCGCGATTTTTCCCGCCTGGAAAGGCTGCCCGGGGATCTGGACGGTTGGGTTTACGCGCAAATGGCCCCGCTCATCGAGACCTTGCCGGACCTGACCGTTGAATTTCCGGTGCGCCCGTTTTTATTCGTTCTGCCGGAAAGCCGCTATATCCTTGCGATGACCATCCATCACGTCGTTTCCGACGGCGGCGGCTATTACGAATTCATGCGCGAGCTCTTCCGGCATTATCATCGACTGGTGACGGGCGCCGAACCCGCCTGGGCCGACGTGGCCGGCTTGCACGCGCAGGCCGGAAAAGTCGAACCGGTTAAGCCGGCCGGGATTTTGAACTTCGCGGGCACTTACATCCGACAGGCGATTCAATATCCGGGTAGTAAAGTGGCGCAGTTTGCCACCAGCCCCTCTGCGCCGTCCGGACGCATCCTCGTGCGCCACATCATTGACGACCCCGCCCTGCAAAAGGCGTTGCGCGATCGGGCGCGCGCGGCGGGCGGCACGCTGACCGACCTCATGGTGGCCGGCTCGAAGCTCGCCATTGACGAGTGGAATCAAAGCCGCAACGCGCCGCATGACATCATGATTCACGGCATCGCCGTCAATCAACGCCTGCGCCGGGACCCCGCGGAAACCAAGGACCAGGGCAACCCCATGTCCGGCATTGGCATTCCCAGCAATTCCGGCCATCGACGCGATCCGGAGGCGTTATTGGGCTACATCATCGAGCAGCGCAAACTCCGGTTGGCCTTGGGGCACGATTTGACGCTGGCGCAAATTTCCCGAGCCATTATGCGCGCCTCTCATTTGCTTCCTCCGCGCTTGCGCCGCTGGGCGCTGCGGCCAATCATCGACATGAAGCTGTCGCACTTCATTACCAATCTCGGCCTGATCTGGCCGCAGGTGGAAAACGGAAAATTCACCGGCGATAGCGCAATCCGCCGGGTCGGCGAACTGGACCTGCTCAACATGTATTCCTGCGTCGGCACCACGGAAAAGAATCCACAGGTGTTGATCCTGCGATCTTTTCTCGGCCGGCTTTATATGGATATGAGCTACGGGCGCTGGGGCGTGAACGAAGCCGATGCGAAAGCTTTTTCCCAATTGGTTTACGACAAGGTCATCGGATACCTGTAGTCAGACCCGAGCCGGGACGGCCCGCTACTTTTCATAATTCGTTGACAAACCGCCGAAAATAGTTGATTTTTTGAGCGAAAGTGCCGAAAGGAAAAAAATCAGAAAGAGAAATTGCCAAAACCCGGGACGACATAAATGCGAAAACGATGGCCGATAATTGTGATTGCGGCAATCATCGCCGCCGGCGCGCTTTTCTCCCGGTTAGCTGCTTGGTCAGCCGATCGCCAGATGCGAGATGCGCTTCTCCTTCAAGCGCGGCTGGTGGCGCAGGCCGTGATTATCGAGCAGGTCAAAACACTCAACGGCTCTGACGTGGACCTGGCCTCGCCCGATTACCTGCGCCTCAAGGAGCAACTCGCCCTCATTCGTTTGGTCAATCCCAAATGCCGGTTTCTCTACCTCGCCGGCCGCAGGAACGACGGCTCGATATTCTTTTTCGTGGATTCCGAGCCCGCCAATTCCAAGGATTATTCGCCGCCCGGGCAGATATACAACGAAGCGGCCGAAGAATTTCGCCGCTCGTTCGACACCGGCCGCGCGATCGTGGTCGGCCCCACTACCGATCGCTGGGGCAAGTGGGTCAGCGCGCTCGTGCCGATTACCAACCCTTCAACCGGCGCGGTTCTGGCCGTGCTGGGCATGGATATCGAGGTGGGCGACTGGCAATACGACTTGGCAATCAGAGCGGCCATGCGTTTCATCCTGGTGGCGTCGGTGTTGTTGTTTGCCTTTTTGTTTTTCAAGGCCCACCGCGATAATCGCAAAATCCAGAATCGCGACGCCGCATTAAGGAAAAGCGAGTCTCAGTACCAACAGCTCTTCCAATCCATGGCGCAAGGCGTGGTGTACCAGAGTGCGGACGGCCAAATCGTGAACGCCAACCCGGCCGCGGGAAAAATTTTGGGGCTGTCGCTGGCTCAAATGCAGGGTAAAACCTCGTTGGAACCGAATTGGCTGTCCGTTCACGAGAATGGAACCCCCTTCCCGGGCCACGAACACCCGTCGATGCAGTCGTTGCGGACTGGTCAGCCGGTTACCGGCTGCGTAATGGGGGTGTTCCATCCCCAATTGCAGGAAACCCGTTGGATTTTAATTGACGCCGTACCCGAGTTCCTGGCGGGTGAAACAAAGCCTTATCGCGTTTACACGACCTTCACCGACATCACCGAGCGCAAGCGGGCCGAGGCGGAACGCGAAAAGCTACAGGCGCAACTTATCCAAGCCCAGAAGATGGAGTCCATCGGCCGTCTGGCAGGCGGGGTGGCGCACGATTTCAACAATCTGCTGACGGGTATTAACGGCTATACCGAGTTGCTGCTGTCCGGGTTGAGCGAAGGCGATCCGATGTACGCCGATTTGATGGAGATCAAGGGGGCCGCGAACCGCGCCGCGGTTTTGACGTCACAGTTACTGGCCTTCAGCCGTAAACAGCTCATCGCGCCTAAGGTGATCGACCTGAATAATTTGCTTGCGGGAGCGACGAACCTGCTAAAGCGTCTCATCGGCGAGGATGTCGAATGGGCCTTTCATCCGGGAGAGAAACTGGGCCTGATCAAGGTCGATCCCCACCAGATCGAGCAGATGCTGATCAATCTAGCCGTCAATGCGCGGGATGCCATGCCGGAGGGCGGCAAGCTGACCATTACCACGTCCAACATCCGGATCGACGATGAGTTTATCCAAAGGAATCCGGGGGCTACGCCGGGGAGCTATGTGGTTCTGGCCGTGAGCGACAACGGTTGCGGAATTGCACCGGAGGTCAAGGAACACTTGTTCGAACCGTTCTACACGACCAAAGAGAAGGGCAAGGGCACGGGCCTGGGCCTCTCCATGGTCTACGGCATCGTCAAGCAGAACGGCGGCTTTATCGAAGTGCAGTCGGAGGTCGGCGCCGGAAGCACTTTCCGGATTTATTTGCCGCAGGTCTTCGGAAAAGCCGAAGCCGTCGGAAAATTAAAACCGGATGGCCTGCCGACGGGCACGGAGGCGATTCTACTGGTTGAAGATGAGGATATGATGCGCCATCTCGCCCGTAAGTTGTTGGAACGCCAAGGGTATCGAGTGTTCGCGGTCGAACACAGCGAAAAGGCCATTTCCATGATCAAGGATCCGGACTTTACCTTCGACCTGCTGTTGACCGACATCGTCATGCCCAACCTGAGCGGCCGGCAACTTTATGAAGGAATGCGGGCCCTGCGCCCCGATTTGCGCGTCTTATACATATCCGGCTACACCGAAGACAGCCTTGCACCCCAGGGCGTCCTGAATGAGGGCACGAATTTTATTAAGAAGCCGTTCTCCATCGAAAGCCTCGCACACAAGGTACGAGAAGTACTGGATAACAAGCCTGAAAAAGACTGAAAGGCCGGAAGACTGAAAGGCTGGAAGACTCTTACAGTAAGGAAGGGAATTTGTTTTTTCGGCCGGACCTAACCTTGCTGCATGCGCCGAGCGTGTACGACTTCCGCAAGACGACCATCCTATATGGCCCGATTTCGGACGTCGTGCCGTCGATGCCGATTTTCGAAATGTATCCGGTCGGATTCACCACCCTGGCCGAGTATCTGCTGTCGCTGGGCTTCGAGACACAGGTGGTCAACCTGGCCTACCTGATGCTGGCCTCCGATAAATTCGACGCCGAAGAAAAAATCCGCCGCCTGCGGCCGCGCCTGGCGTTCGGCGTCGATCTGCACTGGCTGCCGCACGCGCACGGCGCCGTCGAAGTGGCGTGGCTGGCGAAAAAATATCACCCCGCTTTGCCCGTGCTGGTCGGCGGCTGGGCCGCGACCTATTTCCATCGGGAACTGCTGAATTACGATTGCTTCGACTTCGTCTTGCGCGGCGATTCCACCGAAATCCCCACCGGCATGCTGATGCGCGCGCTGGCGGAAAAGGATCTGACCGACGAGCGGCTGGCGCAGATCCCCAACCTCACCTGGCGCGACCGGTCGGGACAAATCCATGCCAACGAACTGACCAACCTGCCGGACACGCTGGACCGCTGGGGCAACAACTACTTGAACATGTTCAAAATGGGGCTGAAATACGGCTCGATTGCGTCTCAGATGCCGTTTTACGATTGGTGGACCTACCCCATCACCGCCGTGATGACCTGCCGCGGCTGCACGCAGAATTGCGCCATCTGCGGCGGGGCCGGGCCGGCGGTGCGCGATTACGCCGGCCGCCGCCGCGCCGCGTTCCGGCCGCCGGAGTTGGTCGTGCGCGATGTGGCCGACCTGGCGCGCTACACCAATGGTCCGCTGTTCATCATCGGCGATCTGAACCAGGGCGGCGAAGATTACGCGGCGACCGTGCTCGACGGCCTGCGCCGCCATCACGTGCGCAACAACATCATCCTGGAACTGTTCGACGCCGCGCCGCCGGATTACATGCGACGGGTGAGCGACCGCGTGCCGCGCTTCAATTTCGAGATGAGCCCGGAAACGCACGACGACGCGATCCGCAAAAAGGGCGGCAAAAATTACACCAACGCCGACGTGGTCGCCGCGGTGCAAGGGGCGCTCGATCACGGAGCGGGCAAGTTCGATTTGTATTTCATGATCGGTCTGACCGGCCAGACGCCGTCGTCGGTCATGGACACGGTGGAATGGGCAGGCGAACTGATGGACCGTTTTGATCGGCGCCTGGCGCTGTTCATCAGCCCGCTGGCGCCGTTTCTGGATCCGGGTTCGCTGGCCTTCGAACATCCGGAAGCTTACGGCTATAAAATTCTGTTCCACGATTTCGCATCCTATCGCGAGGCCATCGCGGCGCCGACCTGGAAACAGGCACTGAATTACGAAACCGACTGGCTGACGCGCGACGAGCTGGTCGACGTCACCTACCGCGCCGCGCGGCGGATGAACCAACTCAAGTTGGACAAAGACCGCATCGACCGCCAGACCTGGCGTTACGTCGACGAACGCATCGGGCGCGCGATCGACCTGATGGCGCGTTTCGACCGGCTGCTGGCGTCCGGCGATGCGGAACTGATCGCGCGCGCGCGCGCGGCCTGGAAACATGACGCCGATCAGGCCAGCGCCGACACGCTCAACGCCCCGCACGAGATCAAATGGAAGGTGATGGGCGCGAATTTTCATTATTGGCGCATTGCGCGGGATATGGTGCGGAGGGGAGGATGACGAAACCTGATTTCGATGCCTTGATCATCGGCGGCGGGGTGGTCGGCCTGTCGTGCGCATATGAGTTGGCGCAGGCCGGGCGTTCCGCGGCGGTGCTCGAGCGCCATGCCCGCTTCGGCGAGGAAACCTCGACGCATAACAGCGGCGTCATTCACGCCGGCATTTATTATCCGACCGGCTCCTGGAAGGCGCGGCTGTGCGTGGAAGGCCGGGAAATTCTGCGCGAGCGCCTGGCGCAATGGAAAATCGCGCACACTTTTTGTGGCAAGCTGATTCTAGCCGTCGAGGAAAATGAGATTCCGATTTTGGAACAACTGGAACGCCAAGGGCGCGCCAACGGCGTGAATGACCTGCAAATCGTCGGCGCCGACGAAGCGCGGCGGCGTGAGCCGCACATTAATCCGAAGGCGGCGTTGTTTTCGCCGTCCACCGGCGTGTTTGACGTGGCGGAGTATCTGCACTTGCTGGCGGCACGCGCGCAGGCGGCCGGCTCGTTGCTGGTGACGAAGGCGGAGGTGGTCGGCGTGGAGGCGCATCCGTCAGCCGTCACGGTGCGCACCGCCGCGCGCGGCGCGCTCAGCGGTCGGAGGTTGATCAATGCCGCCGGCTTGGATGCCGATCGGGTCGCCGCGCTGTGCGGCGACCGGCGCCACACCATTTATCCGTGCCGCGGCGAATACGCGACGGTGATTCCGTCGCGCGCGCATCTGATCAACGGCCTGGTTTATCCGGTGCCTTCCGAAATCCACTTGGGCGTACACCTGACCAAGACCGCCGGCGGCGAATTGTGGTTGGGGCCCGACGCGAAATACATCGACGGCAAAACCGATTACGAAACTAACCGCCGCCCGGCGCAGGATTTTTATCCGGAAGCGCAGCGCTTATGTCCGGAACTGCGTCGGGAAGACTTGCGCCTGGGACCGTCCGGCATTCGTCCCAAGCGCGTCGGCCCGGGTCAGCCGACCGTCGATTTCTTCATCGAGCGCCAACCCGACGAGCCGCGCATCATACATTTAATAGGCCTCGAGTCCCCCGGCCTGACCGCCGCGCCCGCCATCGGTAGGCTAGTTGTAAAAATGATGGAAAAGGGCGGCGGGAAATAATAATATCTGATATCAAGAGCTGATCAAAAAGTGGAGACGGGCGTTTTTGCAAAAGAGCACCGCAGAGCAAAACAAACTTGAAGCCCCACTCGGCAAGCTGCATCGCCTGCCGGAGATACTGCTCGGCGCGCTGATCCTGTACGTCGCTTATTATCACGTTGCGTTTTCGTTGTACGACGGCCGGGCGCTGCCCGATCACGATTATTTTTATACCGAGGCCTTTCGCGAGCGCTACGTCGCCGATTCCTTTGATCATCGGTGGCGCGCCTTGTGGCGGGACTGGCATGATACGCAGAACTATTATCCGCTCGTGCCGTTTTACCTGGAGACCGTCGGCCTGTTTTGCAAAATGAACCTGTTCGCGTATCGGCTGGCCAATCTGCCGTTTTTCATTTTGCTGATTCTGGGCGCTTATGCGTTGACGGGCAGAATGACCAATAAGTATTGGGGGCTGCTGGCGGCGTTCATCACGGCCACCATGCCGGTGCTGGATAATTTCAGCCGCAAGTACACGCTGCATTTTCAGGCGGCGAGTTTTTTGATTTGGGCCTTTTATCTGGCGCTGATTATTTCCCAAGGCCGGCAGCGGCGGGGAAATTTCCTGTGGCTGGGCCTGGCGGTGGGCTTGGCTATGGATGTCCATCCGGCGGCGGTCCTGCAGAGCCTGCCGATTTTCGTTTTTCTGTGTCTCTGGCCGGTTTTCGCCGCGCAAAAAGCGCCGCGGTATTGGCCTAAGCTGGCCGGAAGCGTTCTGACGGCGCTGATCACGGCGTGGCCGGTACTCCGTTTGTTCCCACAATACTGGACCGAGAAGAGCGGACGATTTATCGACTCGGCCGAGAGCGTCATGAACTGGCCGATGCTGAGTCATCACCTGCGGTCCGCGGCCGGCGATGTTTTTTATTCCTATGTGGGCCGATATTATTTTTCCGTCCTATTGCTGGCGGCCTTGGTGCTGGCGTTCAATCTGCGCCGGATCCGCGACCGCGAAAGCGGCTTTTACCTGCTGTTGGGCGCGGTGGTTTTTTATTACGTGGGCGCGCTTAACGCCGGGATCAGCCTGGCCAGCCATCATGACTATCTCATTCTTTCCGTGCTGCTGGCGCCGTTTTTAATCAACGAGGTTTACCGGCTGTATCAATGGATCGACCGGCCGCCGTGGTCCAAGGTTATTCTCGTTTGGTTGGCGCTGTTGGTTCTGACTACCGGAACATTCGAAAAAAACCGCCCATTGGCGCGGGCCGCCCTTGATCAAGGCGGAATATATTACTTCCATTACAACGACCACCGGGTGTTGTTTTTCGAAAAAGATCTGGCCCTCCAAATTATCGAGGCCATCCATACAATGAAACGCGGCGACGATGTCGCGGTACAGATCAGGCAGGAGGGCTACACCCAAACTGAGCGGCCGGTCTGGGAAGCCAAACTGCGGGCTCATTCCTTTTTACGCATGCTGGCTCACATGCACGACTTCGACATCGAGAACCCGCAGCCTGGCCGCAAATTTCACGACGAGTTCGAGGTGGTGTATTACGGCTTTGGCGCACTGCCGAAGGCGCGTGAGATTGCGGAGATCCTCCGCCGATATCAAGCTGTGCCGAATCCGGCGACGGGCAACAACGTTTTTTGGGCGGTGACGGAAGGCGAATTGTTGACCGAACCGTACCCGCAGTACAAGTTCGGGATGGCCATTGTTAAAAGGATTAGTCAGTAGTCAAGAAGCCACGGCGAAACCTTGAAAGGGAACCAACAAGCAAACCAAACCGGCCATGAATATTATGCGGCGTTTCATTTGAGCTCCAGCCTCGGCAAATAAAAAGGGCGGAGGATCACTCCGCCCTAATTATTGGTCACCAGGATTTTGAATTCTATGGAATCCCGCCCGACGGCTCTTGCGGAGCGGTCGGGTGTTGCCCCCTGGTACGAATCGCACCTATTTCTTGGTCGGAACCACGGCCTCTTTGAAGGCTTTGGCCAGGCGCATTTTGACCACGGTTTTCGCCGCGATTTTGATCGGCTCGCCGGTCGCCGGGTTGCGGCCGATGCGGGCTTTGCGCTGGCTCTTCACGAACTTGCCGACGCCCGGAAGCACAAACGCGCCGGTTTTCTTGGTTTCTTTGCCGGCCAGGCTCGCCAGTTCCTCGAACATGGCGTTCACGGCTTTTTTCGGCAGTTCAAATTTTTCGGCGAAATAGGTGACGATTTGACCTTTTGTCATAAGTTTCGTAGCCATCACTTCTCTCCTCACAAATGGGTTCTAGTTAAATTAGGCTTGAACTCCGTACCATGTTGCAAGAGGCGGGTCAAGGGGAAAAATCATTTTTTTGGGCCAAAAAGCGTATTTTTTTCTTTCAGACGAAATAAAGGATGATGACGACCGTAAGGAACCACAGGCCGATGTCGGTCAGGATCGGCCAGTCGGTGAGCAGTGTCTTGGTGGGACTGCCGCCGCTTTCCTTCTGGTGCACGAGGTAAAGGTAGCGAAAGATGCCGTAAATCACGAAGGGAATCGTCAACGGCAGATAAGCGGCGCTGT
>Ga0315277_10004079_pt1 | contig 19601 bp, 13 predicted proteins | sample YL17G05_15_MG_FD_203695 | JGI IMG/M metagenome (GOLD analysis project Ga0315277, IMG submission 203695) | Sediment microbial communities from Yellowstone Lake, YNP, Wyoming, USA - YL17G05_15 | ecosystem: Environmental > Aquatic > Freshwater > Lake > Sediment | place: USA: Wyoming | collected... | reverse complement strand
GCAAGGAACTTCCCCGTGAAGTGTTTGTGCAGCAGTGGGCTCCGCAGCATTGCGGTCAGAGCGGTGTCGTTTTTGTGCGTCTGCAGCGGGAGCTTCGCCAGCCCCGTCCCCCGGCTCAGCCAGAGTACCGTGTGGAGATCGCGCAGTCCTCCCGCGCTGTTCTTGACGTTGGGCTCAAGGAGTTTTGTGGAGTGTCCGTATTTTCTGTGCCGCAGCTCTGTTGCGACGAGGAGGTTGTTGACGTACGTCGCAGGGTCGAGCGAACGGATCTGTTCCTGGAGCCTGAGCCGGAGCTCAGAAAGAACCTGTTTGTTGCCGCAGATGTACCGCGCTTCCAGCACGGAATGCCACACTTCGAAATCCGCCTCCGCTGAATCGAGGCACTCCTGGATCGTCCGGAAACTGTGCCCGATGTCAAGGCCATAATCGAGCAGATCGTGGAGAAAATCCCCGACGATCGGAGAAGCATCAGGTTTTTGAGACTCCTCCCTGATGAGAAACATGATATCGACGTCAGACGAAAAACAGAGTTCCTTTCGCCCATACCCCCCGAGGGCCACAGCCGTGATGGTGCTCTTCCTGGGATTCGCCAGGGATCGATAGACCGATTCGATGAGCGCGTCAACACGCCGGGTCAGGGCGAGGGCGATTCGAAGCCCGCCTGCACCGCGCCGATGAACCTTGATGGCCGATTCAAGTTGCTGCGCAAGATTTTGTTTGGTCGGAGTGGAAACGCCCATGTGGCCTTGCTGGTTGGACCGGATAGCAATTTCGTGAAATATACAGAAAGGCCCGATGGTTTCAAAACATCGACGTCAGAGAAGAAGACGCAGGGTTCCGTGAGACGCGGAGGATCAGGAGGGTCGGTGATTGACATTTTGGCGAAATGGATTAGCTTGCACTGGCAGGATGTAGTCCGGCGACCGCGAGCAGTTCACGATCGACTCTTGGTTCACTCTACGATGAACACAGGTCTGCAGTCCCGGACTCCTCTTCAGATTGCAGGAATCAATGAACGCGAAGAAGGTTCGTCGGTTTTTCGGCCTCAGCTTCCTGAGAAGACGCGGTGGATTGGGGATCATTACCGTCGTCATCATCCCGGTTCTGTTCATTGTTGCTGGGTGTTCCGGGAGCAAAAAAGAGATCCATACTTCAGCTGCTTTTTACTATTGGCGAACTTCATTTGAGCTCGGTTTCAAAGCGAGAGCTTACCTTGACTCTCTGGGAGTGAAGAAGCTCTACGTACGGTTCTTCGATGTTGATTGGAATCCCCACGCCCGGACTGCTCAGCCAGTAGCATCCGCAGAGTTCAAGGACGCTATTCCCCTGGACATCGCCGTTATCCCGGCCATCTTCATAACAAACGCGACGTTTCGCAACCTGCCGCCTCGTTCAATCCCGCAGCTTGCAAGCAATATTGTGCTGAAAGTGAATGCGATGGCGAAGCTCAACAAGATAGCGGCAGTCAAGGAAATTCAGATTGACTGCGATTGGACGGAATCGACTCGCGAATCATATTTCCGCCTCCTCAATGCATTGAAAGAGACTCTTCGCCGGGATTCCATACAGCTCAGTGTGACTATCCGACTTCACCAGCTCGCATACAAGGCCAGGACAGGAGTTCCGCCGGTTGACAGTGGCGTCCTTATGTTCTACAATATGGGTGATGTGGAGAAAGAGACCACCAAGAACTCCATTCTCGATCTGGAGGTGGGCCGATACTATCTGGAACGGTCGAAGGATTATCCGATGCACCTCGATATTGCACTTCCCCTGTTTCGATGGGGTGTGCAAATCAGACAGTCAAAGGTGATTGATCTGATCCATGGGATGAGCGGATCAGATCTCTCGGACACCGGCAGCTTTCAAGCCGTTGGGAGCGGTCTCTACAAAGTGATCAAAAGCACGTACGCCCGCTCTGTCTATTTCTACAAAGGCGATATGATTCGACTTGAAGAAGTGTCACTCAAACAGCTCTTCACTGCTATCGATCTTCTCAAAAACCATGTCAAGGCAGATACACTCACTGTCGTCTTTTACCACCTGGACACAGACACTCCCGAAAGGTTTCATCATGAAGACCTTCGCGGTTTGCTTTCTTCTCTTGGTCGCTAGTGCTGGTGTCATCAGCACCGTACCTTCAATCTCTCATCTTTGTGCAGGTGGGGATGACGAGGAGCCGTCCAGGCCTGCGTTCCTTTTTGATCCCGAGCTGACGGGTCAGCCGGAATACCGGCCACTGTACTTCACATGGAATAAATACTACGATAGCACCTGGCTGGACGATACCTACACCCGGAAAGACAACCTGCTTGAGTGGCGGCATCATTTTGGGGGCAATGTCACACTGGAGGACATGGACCGCGTCATCTACGCCTCAACTCTTGACGAGATCAAGCGCATCGACAAGTATGTTCGGGAGGAAGGTGCGGTCCTCGATTACACGCTTCGTCCGAATTCCCTCATTCAGCATGTGAAGCGCACGCGAGATCTCCCATTCGCCGCGTATCTTCTCTTCGCAAAGCGGTGTGAGCCACTCGTCACCGACTACTACAACTACTGGTCTCAGGATGGTCCGGATGATAGCACCAAAGAGAATCAGCGTGCACTCCTGGCAGAAGGAAGAACCCTTTACGATTCCTGTCCATCCGATTTTCTTAGAATGCGATACGGGTATCAACTTGTCAGGCTGGCGCACTATTCCCGGCAGCTCGAGGAATGCAGGGAGATCTATGACAGGTATGTTGCGCCGTCGAAGGTCGAAAGCATCTTGCGATACTGGGCCTTGGAGCAGAAAGCCGGCGCCTTGCGGAAACTTGGACTCGAAGCAGAATCGTCCTACCTGTTTTCATTTGTCTTCGATCATTGCCCGAGCCGCCGGGGATCTTCTTTCGAGAGTTTTCGCATTACAAGCGACACCGCCTGGAATCTGTGCTTGTCGCTCTGCAGGACGGCAAGGGAAAAAACAACCCTCTATTTTCTTCGGGGCACCAGGCCCCATGGCGATGCGGTTGAAGAAATGCGAAGCATCCGTGAAATTGATCCCTCATCCGACCAGTTGAATGTTCTTCTCGTGAGGGAACTCAACAAGTTTGAAGAAAGCTTGCTTGAGCTCGATCCTGCTAAGAATGTCGCGTTCTTCACGAATTATGAGTCATTCGAAAGAAAAGCGGACGTTCCAGCGTTGTTGTCCCTCAAGGAGCTTGTAGCTCGATGTGTCAGCGAGGCAAAAGTCAAGAATCTCGATTTGTGGAGGCTCGCGCTGGCCTACCTGGAATATATGACGGCAGGGTACGACGATGCCCGAGGTGCTCTTGAGAAGCTCAAGAACTCAACGGCGAACGATACCATTCGGAAACAAATAGACCTCTTTCGGTTAGCCGTCGAGGTGACGCGTCTCCGGCAAATCGATGATGTCACAGAGGATGGTCTCTTCAGGCGCGTGCTCGATGCGAAACATGAGAAGTTGCGAACGCTTACCATCAACAATTTGGAAATACTCCACCGAATCAAAGGCGACAGCATCAAAGCATACCTCTGCAACCACGATCTGAGTGATCTAAGAGCCGGCCTGAACCTCGAACTCGTCGATTTGGTTCTTGATTGGCGTATCGGCAAGGTAAAGACAACACTCGACCAGTATCTCGCCGAAAACAGACTAGACCATCCGGATGAAGAATTCAGGTACAACTATCGCTACTATGGTATGCCGTCGGCCGGTCTCATTGCGCTCAAGGAGCTTAAAGGAACAATTTTCCTGGGTCAGAATCGTTTGAAAGAAGCGATCGAGATGTTCAAGGAAGTTCCGGAAACATCGCTCGAGCCGCTCTGGGCTGATCCATTCAAAGGGCGGATCAACGATTGTCGGGATTGCGATTTCGCTGAGAGGACGCCGCATTCCAATAAGCTCTTGCTGGCGAGGACCATTGTCGAGCTGCTGGAGAAAATCAAGTCGGATCCTCAGCACGCGGCAGAGTACCATTTTCTCCTTGGCAATGCCTACTACAACATGACACATTTCGGAAATGCTGCGGAAGCAGTCATATACGGCCGCAATCCGGACCTCTGGTTTGGTGAAAGCGCGTCGGAATACCAGAGGACAAAAACTCTTCCGTTCTATCTCGATTGTTCCCGTGCGCAATATCATTATGATACTGCAATGAAACTGGCAGAAGCCGCCGGCGATCGTGAGTTTGCTTCCAGATGTTGTTTCATGGCTGCCAAGTGTGAACAGAATAGATACTATGTGACTGCCGCCGGCATTGACGAAAAGTACAAGATCCAGAACTCGCAGTTCCGAAGGTACTTCTCCCGGCTAAGAGATATCTATCGGGACACCAAATTCTACGATGAGGCTATCAAGGAGTGTAAGTACTTCAGCTATTTTGTCTCGCATCCAAAATGAGTTCGGGGCAAACGCGCGGGCTCGGCTTCCCTTGAATCTCGCCCAGCATCTTCCTCTGAGCATGAGAGGGACTTCCCTCGCCACAGGCACAGGCGCAATCCCGCACTTCATGGGGTGGAAGACATTCACAACTTGGTTGCGACGACGATGACGGCTTTCGCTGTCGAAAGCGTCCCCGACTGACCATCGGTTGCCTCGAGAAGAATGATGTAAGGCCCGATCCTTACCCGCTGTTTCGAGTCATCAAGCCCATCCCATACAATCTCTCCTTGTGCGCCGCTGAGTTCCGTATTGGCGAGCATCCGGACCAGTCTTCCTCTCGCGTCAAAAATCGATATGCGGATGATTGGTGTCACCATCGGAAGGTTGAAGCGAATCACGCAAAAATCCTCAAACCCGTCTCCATCTGGCGAAAAGGGATTCGGTGCTGGTTCAAGTGTCGCCGTGGCTGGCATCACCACTGTGTAGATCCCGTTCTGCAAACCCGGCGTGCCGCCAGCGGGAGCTGATGATGTGCTCCAGTTGCGCCGGTCGTTCGATGCCAGGTCGGGATTGATGCGCTCAAGCGATCGTCCCTTTGGGTCAACAATATCAGGATGATGCCATGACGGGAGATACGAAACGCTGTCGATTGTGGTGCCAAGAGGATCTCGCAGCACGACGTCATCTCCGTCGTTGTTCAGTCCAAATCCGGAGAGCCGGTTGAGAATGAAGATCTGTGCATCGTGACTGGCGATCGCTGGGCTGTAGAATCGGGAAAGGATGGAGGGATCCGCCGCGATGACAACGTAGGAGCCTGGCTGAATGATGGCAGATGTGTTCGTGATGGTGAATGAGTTGACACCGCTTGCGGTTGGCCGATCGGAGACTTTCCAGCGGATCAGATCGATCGGAAGTGTCCCGCGGTGGTACAGCTCGATCCATTCGTTCTGATCTGTGACAGGGTCGTACATGATTTCGTTGATGACGAGAGTCTGCGGAGCGGCGCGGCCCTGGACGGTGATAAAGGCCGTATCGTTGGAAGGATTGCGATCCTGGAGAAACGTGCTCACGGCGATGAAGTTGTTGTCTCCTGGCCGGATCGGTGGGGAGGTCGCAGTAGCAAATGCAGAATCGGCCGGAAGGAGCAACGAGCCCGTGAATGTTGAAAATCTCTCCTGTTCATGGGGACGACGGTCAACATTCAGGTCATGATAAAAGTCAATTCTATACTCCGATACAGGGAAGGAGCCCAGATTCTTGACTAACGCAGCGAGCGTCACCGTCTGATCAGCAATCGATGAGCCGATTGTCGGGGGCGCCAGAGACTTGAGTTCCGTTATTCCCAGATCGTACGAGAGCTGAGAGAGAAGCGTCACATCATCGAGGCGGAGTGTTCCCGATGTTCCCGCACCGGGTGCGCCGATGAGGCGCCACCGGATTCGCACATTCGGTTGATGAAGAAGAATTGGCTGAAGAGGGAGCGATGTGAGCACGTAGCCGGTTGATCCTGGATTGCGTATGGTGTCGCTGAGCAGCAGCGGAAACGAAAGGCCGCCATCGACTGAGGCTTCAACAATAAGTCCGCTCGTGTGTGTCGTTGAACGGGAAGTGTAAAACTCGAGCCGGACGGGCGTGCAATTGGAAAACTCGATGAGCGGCGAAGTGAGAGTTTGAGTGATTGTTGCATTCGATGAAAGAGCGGCGTTGGGCGATGATCGCGGGGAGGAGGTCGAGATCACAAAATCGCCTGCCGGAGAGCGGTTGGCGCTGCTTGTCCATCCCCCGGGGAGCGCCGGCGGGGTGGAGGAATCGAATTGCTCCCTGAATTGAACAAAATACTGCTGAGAGAAGGAAACAGAAAAGAACAGAGACAGAGAGACGAGGAGTCTGAACATGGCGGGCCTCCAATGTGGCGGGATGTAGGACGAGGAGGGGCGACCAAATGTGATCGCCCCCAAGAGAATTGCGGAGGATAAATCGGCGACGACGATCTCGGGAAAAATCCCCGCCTGCCAATGAGGAACGCATTTTGACGGGCAGGCGAAATCCTAAGATCGAAAATCGAAGGAAATTCTAAGCCCCAAAATCGAAACGAACAAACCTAGGCTTACTCACGTGTTTCGAGATTTCGTATTTCGGATTTGTTTAGTGTTTCGTATTTCGTCTGCCCGCCCTATTTGGCCCTCTGAGGCAGGCGGGAATTTCGTGCTTCTGAAATCCACCTTTCATACAGTTTTGTAATCAGCCAAATTTATTCGGGCTTCGCCCGCATGGTGTCCCAGATCATATAGGTGACCAGCAGGACAAACATCACATAGCCAAGGAGGTGTGCCGCAAGAGTCTCCGGCCACTCGAGATTCAGCCAATTGAGGCCGCCGAACCGGAGGAACGCCCCGAGTACCCCGAACAACGATCCGCCTGCAAGAAATCCTGAGGCGATGAGCGTCCCGCGCGAGAGGCGTGCAGAATTCAGTTTTTCATCCTTGCTGCGGCTGGAAACCCACCACGCGATGAGGCCGCCGACCAGCAACGGGGTGTTCAACTCCTGCGGAATGTACATTCCCAGTGCGAATGCCAGTGGCGGGATCTTCAGAACGACGCAGAGGAGCGCGATAATCGCCCCGGCGAAGTAGAGGATCCAAGGCACCGGCGCATTGGACATCAACGGTTGGATGACGGCTGCCATGGCGTTCGCCTGAGGTGCCACAAGAGCGTTCGCTCCTTTGAAACCGTCCGTTTGATTGAGGATCATAATAACTCCTCCCACAGTCGCAGCGGAAACAAGAGAACCGAGGAATTTCCAGCTTTCCTGTTTCTTGGGAGTCGAGCCGAGCCAGTAGCCGATCTTCAAATCGGTGATGAACGAGCCGGCCACGGAAAGCGCCGTGCACACGACGCCGCCGATGATCAGCGCGCTCACCATGCCTTCGGTTCCCGTGAGTCCTATCTGCGTCAACACCAGCGAAGCGAGGATCAGCGTCATGAGCGTCATGCCGGAGACCGGATTGGTGCCGACGATGGCGATTGCATTTGCCGCAACCGTAGTAAACAGAAATGACATGATGACGACCACCAGCAAGGCAACAATTGCCTGCATCAAAGTCGGGACAACACCCACAACGAAGAATGCGAAGATCGCCAGGACGGTGAGCAGGATGAGCAACACGATGAACTGCATCTGCAGATCGGTTTGCCATCGGATTTCTGTCGTAGCCCCGCTCTTCCCGGGCTGGAAAATCTCCCGGTAGGCGAGCGTAAACGCACCGCCGATGATCTTCGAGGAACGAATAATTCCGATGATGCCCCCCATCGCAATGCCGCCAATGCCGATATGGCGGATATAGGTCCGGAATATCTCTTCGGCACTCATTGCACCGATGACCTTGGTCGCCGTCGCACCAAGCGGTCCAGTCAGTTGCTGCCCGACCTCATAGAAGAGCGGCACGAAGACGTACCATGACAGGAAGGAACCCGCACAGATGATCGCGGCGTACTTCAGTCCGATGATGTACCCGAGGCCGACGACAATCGAAAGGACATTGAGACGGAAGACGACTTTGACCTTGTCGGCGATGTCAGCTCCGAAGCTCACCACGCGTGATGAGACAACCTCCGACCACCAGCCGAGCGATGAGACGCAGAAATCATAGACTCCTCCGATCAACCCGCTCACGACCAGCACCAATGCCTGCTTTCCGCCCCGCTCGCCAGCCATCAAGATCTCCGTTGTCGCGGTTGCTTCAGGGAATGGGAGCTTTCCGTGCATGTCTTTGACAAAGTACTTCCGGAATGGGATGATGAACAGGATTCCCAGGAATGCTCCGAACGTCGCGGCGAGAAACATCCGGAAGAAATTTGTTGGGAGATCGAGGATGTAGAAAGCCGGGATGGTAAAGATTGCTCCGGCAACGACCGACCCGGAGGTTGAGCCAATCGACTGAATGATAATATTCTGGCCGAGCGCCCCCTTCACCCGGGCGATTGTCGAGATGCCCACAGCCAGAATGGCGATCGGAATGGCAGCTTCCATCACCTGGCCGATCTTCAGCCCCGAATAGGCGGCCGCGGCCGAGAAGAGAACCGCCATGGCCAGTCCCCAGAGAACAGAGTACGGTGTGACCTCGGGGATTGCCGCCGCCGGGTCCATCACCGGTCGATACACTTCACCTTCTTTGAGTTCCTTGTACGCGTTCTCCGGGAGAACCCGTGTCGTCGATTCTTGTTCCATAGAGTCGGTCCTTTTTATTCTGGACGAGACAACGCTTCACTATTCACTGTTTACTGTTCACTCCCTAAGCCTGCTTCTGGCTCCGATCTACCCATACCTGGACGAGGTTCACGACCGTCTCGGTCGCTTTCTCCATCCCCCACAGGGAGGCCCATTCTGTTTTTCCATGATAGTTCTGTCCGCCGGTAAAAATGTTTGGTGTCGGGAGACCGTTTGCTGTCAATTTCGACCCATCTGTGCCGCCCCGAATCGGAACCCATTTGGGATCAAGGCCGGCGCGTTTCGCCGCTTCCCAGAGACAGTCGAGCACGCGCGTGTCTTTCTCCAACCCCTCGCGCATGTTGCGGTACGATTCGATGATCTGAAGCTCGATCTTCGCTTTTGGATGAAGAGGCTGCACTTCCGCGATGATCTTTTCGAGACGCCGTTTCAACTCGTCAAGACCCTCCGTGCGAAAGTCCCGCAAAAGAATCTTCACAACTGATTTCGCCTCCTCGCCTTGAAGCACGTGAGGATGGATGTAGGGCTCGTACCCTTCGGTGGTTTCCGGAGCCATATCCCTCGGCATACGCGCGATGATATCGGCGATGGTGCGGATCGAATTTACCATGATTCCCTTCGCAGTGCCGGGATGGATGTTCCGTCCGTGCACCGTAATCACGGCAGAGTTGGCGCTGAACGTCTCCTTGTTCAGTTCGCCGGGCGTGTCGCCGTCGATGGTGTACGCGAACTGTGCGCCAAACTTCGGGATGTCGAAATACTTCGTTCCCGCGCCGACCTCCTCATCCGGCGTGAATCCCACCTTGATATCGCCGTGGAGAAGGCTCGGATTCGCAATCAAGTTTTGCATAGCCGTCATAATGATCGCGATTCCCGCCTTGTCGTCGGCGCCGAGAAGCGTCGTTCCGTCGCTTGTAATGACCGTGCGGCCTATTTCCTTCTTGAGCTCGGGGTTCTCGGAATCCCGGATGATCACCGACGGATCACCCGGCAGCACGATGTCTCCGCCCGCATACTTGGCAATGACCTGCGGCTTGACATTTGCACCCGAAGTGGATGGCGACGTATCCACATGGGCGACGAAGCCGACCACCGGCACCTTACCATGGGCGGAGTGCGACGCTGGAACGTTGCTCGGCAAGGTCGCCATGACATATCCATACTTGTCGATCGCAACGTCCTTGAGCCCGAGCTCCTTGAGCTCGAGCACGAGCATGTTGAGCAGATCGAGTTGTTTCGGAGTGCTGGGGTACGATTCGGAATCCTCCTGCGATTGCGTATCGACCTTTACGTACCGTAGAAGTCGATCAAGAACACTCTCTTTCATGATTGTATCCTCTGCTGAGATGGTGAAGGCCGGAGAGCTTGGTGTCACTTCCGGCGCGCGGTCTTCCAATCATTTGGATTAAAAAGCCTGAGATCAAGTTGGCTAACAGCCCGTATCTCGAAGCAATCCTCGGTCATTGGAAAGCCGGAGGAATAAGGTTCAGTCGGTGGCCTAATTAAAGCGAAAATGAAGAAAGTTCAAAGAAGAAAGTAATTGCAGATCAACTGCTATGAGCAGGGTGCTGAAAAAGAAAACCGCCAAGACCTGCCCGCCACCGAGAATGCATTGAGGCAGGCGGGCACAAAGAGCGCCAAGGTGGTGTTGAAATTGCTCTTTCACAGAATTCAAGAAATCGCTTTGTGTTCTTCCCGCCAGACCGCACGGCGGGCTGGGGCGCCTTGCTTGCCCCGAACGTCTTGGGTTCGGGGGCGGTTCAGTCCTTCTTAGTGTCCGGAAATGAGAAAATTCCTGACAATCTCAGAGAAACGCTCGGGTGCTTCGGCGTGAATCCAGTGGCCCGCATCGATGTTGACAAATTCAGCGTGCGGGAAGAGACGGTGGATATCTCCGGTATCGGACTCACGCACGTAACCAGACCGTGAGCTTTGCACAAACAATACCGGCTTGCGGAAAGGCGCTTCCGAATCGATTGCCCGGGCAAGTTCTGCGTAACCGTTCTGTAACACGAGCAGATTTGCCTTCCATCTGAACCCTCCCGACGCATCGCGGGAGAGGTTCTTCATTAAGAATTGTCGCACCGCAGTGTCCGGGATTCGGCCGGTGAGCGCATCGTCGACCAATTGGCGTGACTGCATCGAGGCCAGGTCAACGGAGCTCAGTGCCGCGAAAATATCGTCGTGCAGCGGAGGATATGCGCGCGGTGCGATGTCGACAACGATGAGTCTGTCGACTCGATCCGGGTGTTCAAGCGCGAACTGCATCGCCGTCTTTCCGCCCATCGAATGGCCCAGGATGGACGCTGAAGCCAGCCCAAGTTGATCAAAGAGCTCGAGGAGATCCGAGGCCATCGCTCCGTACGTCATTTCGTCGGAATGTGGCGATCGTCCGTGGTTGCGCTGGTCCACAGCGATCACTCTGAATGTTTTGCTGAATGCAGTGCTGAGCGTGTGCCAGTTGTCGAGCGACCCAAGAAGCCCGTGAAGGATGATGAGAGGATGACCGGTTCCGTATTCCTGGAAGAAGAGAGTCATCGGTTGTGCTCGAGTGAAGTTGGACGGGGGTTGGCAAGCGCGGAAGATACTAATTGCTCATTGCTCTGAGTGTAAATTTGGGAATGTTCACACGAAACAGCTCGCCTGTTTCGCGCTGCATCAGGTAGGTTCCCTCCATGGTTCCTTCCATCGTCTCCAGGATGCAGAAGCTGTTGTATTCGTGGTGGCCGTCGGGGCGGATCACGGGCTGCTTGCCAACGATGCCTTCGCCTTCCACTTCTTCCATCCGGCCGCTCGAATGCCTGATGAACCAATGGCGGCGCAGAAGCTGAACCGCCCGGGGAGTGTGGTTTTCAATCCTTATGAAATATGCGAAGACGAACTTGCGCTGCAAGGCGTCAGACTGTCCGTCCATAAACACAGGACGGACGCTAATGCGGATTCCTTCAGTGACAGCGGTGTAGGTCATCATAGCTTTCGTATCAAAGGTACGTGCAAAGCTCCTCAACCTCAAGTGAACAACACCTTCGATATTCTGACCTCGATGTTCCCGCCTTCGCGACCAATGCTCGGCGGGCAGGCGATGTTCGACATTCCCCGGCAGATTCAGCGCTTTGAATATCGCCCGCCTGACCGACGGTCAGTCGGGCAGGATTAATGAATCTTGAACTCCGAATGATGAAGTGGTGGCGCTCAGAGAAGTGCCCGTCACCTAACCAGGAACTCTCTGAGCGAGGTGACGGTCACTTTCCATGCCGCGTAACCATCAGAATCGCAGCGATTCCCCGTTCTTGAGGACGTGAACCGCCCCGGCGCATCCGCGCCGCTCGGCCTCTGCCTGGAGCAACTTCGGCGGTTCGGCCATCGGTTCATCGCTGATCCAGAAAGTGCCCCAGTGAATCGGGACGAGGTGCCGTGCCCGCAGGTCGATAAACGCTTGAAGAGCTGTTGCGGGATGCAAATGGAGATTCTTAAACCATTGCTCTGGTTTGTACGCGCCGATCGGCAGCAATGCCACGTCGATGGAGAATTGTTTGCCAATCTCAGGGAAGAAATCGGCATACGCCGTGTCGCCGGCAAAGTAGACGGTGTGAGCGCCGGCCTGAAGAACATAGCCAACGCACGCCGCGGCGCTTGGGTCTCGCGGTTTCCGCTTGCTTATGTGCTTCGCCGGCACGCACGTGATCTCCGCGCCGCCGCGCTCAACCGTCTGCCAAACGGCGGTTTCCAGAACCTCTCTGAATCCGCTTGAACGTCCATAAGATCCGAGACCAACCGGAAGAACAATCGGTGCGGCGTGTCTCTTGCTCAGTCGTCTAAGGGTTTTCAGGTTGAGGTGATCATAGTCGCTGTGTGAAATGAGCACGATGTCGATAGGGGGGAGATCTTCCAGGGCGATTCCTGGCCGCTGAAGCCGCGGAAAGAAGAACGAGACGGTCCGCGAGTAAATCGGATCGGTGAGGATGTTGACTCCGTCGAGTTGGATCAACACCGTTGCATGATTGATGATGGTAACACTGCCTGCCATTGGAATGGGGAAATGTTACTCAATACTTGAAAGGCATGCAATCACCGATTGAACGTCAACAGATTTTCCCTCATATTCACTCGCAAGATTGATAGATCACTGAAGCCGCAGACGAAGAGCATTTTCACAGACGGATCAATCTGTGAAAATCTGTGTCGTCCGCGGTCTATTGACCACGGATCACACGGAATTAGCACGGATCTGCACCGATAGATTTATCCGTGAGAATCCGTCCCATCTGTGTCATCTGTGGTTAGTTTCATGGTTTCCCGCCGGTTTCCACGGAGTTTGCCCTTGAAGATCCACGATGTCATAATCATTGGTGGTGGTGCAGCCGGTTTGATGTGCGCCATCGAGGCCGGCAAGCGCGGAAGGTCAGTCCAGGTTCTCGAACACAATCGGAAGCTCGGCGAGAAGATACTTATCTCCGGCGGTGGGCGATGCAATTTCACCAACATCAATGCCGGAGCCGCGAACTATCTCTCTCAGAATCCCCATTTCTGCAGGTCAGCGCTCGCCCGGTACACGCCCGCCGATTTCATCGCTCTCGTAGACAAACATGGAATTGCTTATCACGAGAAGAAACTCGGTCAGCTCTTTTGCGACGGCAGTTCGCAGCAGATTGTGACGATGCTCGAGCGGGAATGCAGCGATGCCGGCGTTGAAATCCGGCTGGAATGTGAAGTGAAGGAAGTGAAGATGGAGGAGCCATTCAGACTCTCAACATCCCATGGAGAGTTGGAGTGCTGGTCCATGGTCGTCGCGACCGGCGGCCCCTCTATTCCTCAGATCGGAGCATCGAACTTCGCATTTTCACTCGCACGTCAATTCGGCCTTCGGGTTACGCAACTCACGCCAGGTCTCGTCCCGCTGAAATTCGCACCCGACGATCTTCGCCTGTTTGGCGCACTGGCTGGAGTGTCGATTGATGCCATTGTTTCGATTCGAGATACATCCTTCCGCGAGAACATCCTTTTCACTCATCGTGGACTGAGCGGTCCGGGTGTGCTTCAGGTCTCGTCGTACTGGAAAGAGGGAGATACTCTTGTCGTCGATGTACTACCCGATCAAAGTGCGGCCGAGCTTCTGCTAGAGCATCGGTCGTCGAAAAAAGAGCTGGCGTCGATTCTTAATCAGAAACTTCCACGCCGATTTGCGGTGGAGTGGTGCGCGTCCCTCGGCGGCTCGAATCCCGCGAACCAGTATTCCCAGAAAGATCTCGAGGACATTGCGCATGGCCTTCATCACTGGACCATCCAACCAAGCGGGACGGAAGGATTCGGGAAAGCTGAAGTCACCGTGGGCGGGGTCGATACCGATGACCTGTCATCCAAGACGATGGAAACGCGCTCAGTGCCGGGTCTCTATTTTGTGGGCGAATGTGTGGATGTTACCGGCTGGCTGGGAGGATACAACTTCCAGTGGGCCTGGTCTTCAGGCTGGGTGGCAGGGCAGTATGCGTAAACCGGGTCGAAGACCGACCTCTACCAAGTGATTCAGGGGAAGAGGTCGGTCTTCTGCCAGCCCTCAAAACTTCGGCGCTAACCCCAGGTTGTAAAACATAAAGGAATACGCATCAGCTGTCTGTTCCAACGTCTTCGTCGTGCTGCTCGCTCCATGTCCCGACCGGGTTTCGATTCTGATCAAGACCGGATTCTTCCCGCTGTACTTCTCCTGTAGCGTCGCGGCATACTTGAACGAATGCGCCGGCACGACGCGATCATCGTGATCAGCAGTCGTGATGAGCGTGGCTGGATAATTCACGCCTTCTTTGATATTGTGAAGCGGGGAGTACTTGTAGAGGGCTTTGAATTCCGCCTCATTGTCGCTCGAGCCGAAATCAGAAATCCAGTTCCATCCGATCGTGAACTTGTGGAAACGGAGCATATCCATGACACCGACCGCCGGAAGCGCAACACGGAAGAGATCGGGCCGCTGGTTCATGACGGCGCCCACCAGAAGGCCGCCGTTCGATCCGCCTTGAATGGCGAGCATAGCCGGAGAGGTATACTTGTTTGTAATCAGGTACTCGGCCGCAGCAATGAAGTCGTCGAACACATTTTGTTTCTGGAGCTTTGTGCCGGCTTCGTGCCACTTCTCCCCGTACTCTCCGCCGCCGCGCATGTTTGCTGATGCGTACACGAATCCTTGCTCAAGAAGGGCAAGCCGTAGAGGGCTGAATCCGGGCGTCGTCGAAATGTTGAATCCGCCATATCCGAACAAGAGAGCCGGATTCTTCCCATTTAGAACAAGACCTTTCTTATAGACCAGGAACATCGGGACCTTTGTGCCGTCTTTGCTTTTGAAGAACACTTGCTTCGTTTCGTACTTCGCCGGATTGAAGTTGGCGATCTCGGGCGCCCGGAAGACGGAGCTCTTCTTGCTGGCTATATCATACTTATAGATTGTCGGCGGGAACGTGAAGGATGTAAACGAGTAGAAAACAACTTTCTCATCCCGCTCCCCACCGAATCCGCCTGCCACTCCAAGCGCCGGCAGCTTCACTTCGTTCTCGAGCTTTCCATTGAGACTATAAATATAGACTCGAGATGACACATCTTTCAAGTATCTGGCGAAAAGCTTCCCGCCGGCGGAGCGCACTCCCTGAAGTAGTTCCGGCTTTTCGGCGAGGATAGTTTTCCAGTTCTTTTCGCCCGGATTCTTGGGATCAATCAGTACGATCTTCCCGCTGGGTGCCTTGTTATTCGTCCAGACGAGGAGCTTGTCACCAATATTGTCAATAACGTCATACGTATCGTCACTGATGTCGGGAATGATCGGTTGAAAGGCCTTTTCGCCTTTACTGAGATCGCGATAGAAGAGGGAGTTACCTGCTTTACTCCCTTCCGAGATGGCAAGGAAGGCAAAACGCTGGTCCTCTGTGGTGCTGACGTCGTTGACCCGCTCGGGATTGGCACTGTCCTCGTAGATGAGCTCATCGGCCGATTGCGGTGTCCCAATCTTGTGGAAATACACCTTCTGATTCACATTCTTCGACGACAGCTCTTTTCCTTTCTCGGGTGCGTCGTAGCGGCTGTAAAAGAATCCGTCGCCGAGCCAGGCCACTCCCGATGCTTTGATCCATCGCAGTGTGTCGGGGAGGTACGACTTCGTCGCGATTTCCATCACCTGATAATCCTGCCAATCGGATCCGCTTCGTGAGACTCCGACTACGGCATGGTTTCCATCCTTTGAGAGAGAAAATGCGCCAAGCCGTGCGGTTCCGTCGACTGAGAATTTATTCGGATCGATCAGGACTTCGGGCTTTCCGTCAAGTCCCGTCTGGATGTACAGAACGCTCTGGTTCTGCAACCCGTCATTCTTGGAGAAATAGTAGTGTTCCCCTTTGCGAGAAGGAGCGGAGTACTTCGGATAGTTGAAGAGATTCTCGAGCCGCTGCCTGACCTGCCCGCGGAACGGAATGTTCTCGAGATACCCGAACGTCACTTTGTTTTCCGCCTCCACCCACTGAGCCGTCTCAGCAGAGTTGTCATCCTCCAGCCACCGGTAGGGATCTGACACCTCCGTGCCAAAATAGCTGTCGACGCGGTCGACCTTTTTGGTTTGCGGGTATTGAAGCTTCTGTGCGTACGCCGACTCGAGCGTCACAAGTATAAGAACCGCTGCGAGGACATAGGACGTCCGGATTGAACGACAGGTTTTCATCTTAGTTGCTCCTGGGGTGTGATGAACTGGGTGCTAGTGTGAATATCGCAAAGGTGTCAGAGGATCACGAGTCACATCAACAGAATCGCTATTGTCCTGCGATCGCGATTCGCCCCTGATGAACTCCCCGCTTGACTGACTCCAAACTAAGCGCTCGGGCATAACAGAAGCTCTGAGGTGGGCGTGTTGTGCCGCAAACGGAGTGAAGAGTGCAAGGCCCGGGCAACCTGAACACACGCCCTACCCTAATTGCATACGCACGTGTTCTTTTTCCATAGTATGCCCAAAAGTGCTTGCTCGCAATTCCGCCCACCTTTCTGAATCTCGACCAGATCTCTCGCGGATGTGCCTCATCAATTCCTACTACCTCAAAGTAGCCCACAATCTGTTGAGTCGGGGCAGTAGCATATATCAGGATGTGTGAGAGCTCTTTGCGAGGACGTTGTTTCCGAAACTCAACCCGTTTCTCGCCTCGCAGAATACGCGCAGCAAAAATGGGGTGAATTGACATTACGGCTACGGTTGGAGTCGTTTTTGAAGCCATTGCATTCCTCGCGTTTGAACTGCTACGATTGATTGAGGTGGACTCTTCAGGACGCCCGCGTTGACGAGATCAGTTAGGAACAAAGGTGTGCTTAGTGAGTATGCATATCGGAACAGAAGCGCCATCACACGCTTTCTACACATTCTATCAATCACACTGTATGGATATACACTTCGAGTTCCTACGAACCGAGCGATCTCCATAGAGTCTGAGGATCTCACAAGCGCCTCGGCCACGCCCAAGCTACAGACTGCTTTTGTATCTCCGGAACGGTAGAAAAGGAGCAAGGATCCGGGCTGGATTTCTTTCACTTTTGCGTGGCACAGATAAGCTTTCCTAATGGCATTTCCGGAAGGGTGAACACCACAAAACAGCTCCTGCTGTAACTCCGCGCCGGGAAAAAGGACTTTGTGATACCTCGACTGTATAGGTATAATAAAAGCCTGCGCGCCAGCCAGCTTAATACGAATTGGTCCAAAGCGAATATTAAACTCGAGCGGATCGGCGCTTTCGCACTCAGCCTGCGAGAACGAGAGTCTTTTGACGAGCACCTTCTCGCTTCGCTTGGTAGTGTTTGTTGTAACTTCAAATCCGAATGTCTCAAGGAGACTAATGATTCCGTGATACTTTGGCAAAACCTCGACGTACAAGACATCATAGCTGTTAGCGCTAGCATATTCAAAGAGCGTTCGAAGAAGCAGCTCACCATAGCCTCGCCCAAAGGCATCCATTGAGATCTTGAACGTGCAAATCTTAAGGACCTTTCCTCTCAGGTTGTATTCTCCCGTAGTCTCATTCTTCACAATGCAAAGACCAGCGTAATGTGAACCATCGTCGCCTATTACCCAAGCATCTCTGTGCTCGCGCTTGCATTTTTTTAACCACCCGTCAAATTCTGGATGATAATCTTGACGCAGTGAATCAAAGATTGAATCAGATTCCTCTAGTTCGTGCGCTAGTATATCATGGACCGCTGGAGGTGGAGCGGGCGTGGTCGAAAAAAGTGCGCGAAGAGCCTTCAGTGCTTCATCGATCGGAATAACGCGGGCTGCTAGGCCAGCCCTCGCTGCAGTCCTAAGCAATCGCCGGTCTTCGGTCACCAGATAATCGACCGAATCCGCTTCCACTGCGGCGAGGAGCGCGAGATCAACCTTATCGTTCTTGCTGAGTTTCTTTGCGCCAACAGTGATTCGAAGATGTTGGGTTATCGGCGGTGGAGCCGGCAGTTGAATGTACTTCTGGAGAAGGGCTTGCCGTATTTTGCGGCGCTGTGTGTTTTTATCACCCAGCAGTTCACGGGCGGAATCCGGATGAACGTATACTTGATGCCCTCCAGCCATCGCTGCTTGGAGCAATTTGGCCACAGGATCGGTCGCGTTCTCGGCCTCAAATGGCGAGGTCGGTTCAGCAGGGATCAAGACATTGGTATCGAAGAGGAGTTTCAAGTGTGCGTGGTTGTTTTTGGGAAGGGCGCTTTCTAATGCATATGGCACAGCTTGAAAGGCGTCCCTTGGTGCTTCAACGCTAGGCGCATGGTAGGCCGAGCGTAGGAAATCGTTGGCATTTGGCTCCGGCGACCAGATGCGCCCACGTTCTTTTGCTCGGACGAATTTACTCCGAAAACAATCTACTGTCAACCCACAAATGCTTGGCTGAAAGAGTTGCCTCTAAGCAGGATGGCCAAAGGTATTCTTGAAATGGGGTTTAAGTCTAGTCGCTGGTGTTACTCGTACCGCAGAGACTCCACCGGATCCACGCTTGCGGCCTTGCGCGCGGGGAAGAAGCCGGCCAGGAGGCCGATAGCAGCGAGAACACCGGTTGTCATCAACATGGTTGTGGCCGAAAGGACGGGCCGGCCGAGGAACTGCATTGCGTTGATGCCATCGCTCATCGGAATCATCCGCACAGCAGAAATGACTCCGTACGAAAAGAGCATTCCGGCGCTGCCGCCGATAAACGCAAGGAACAATGCTTCAAAAATGAATTGAGAGAGGATGTACGATCGGCGCGCGCCGACCGCCATCTTGATACCAATCTCACGTGTGCGCTCCTTCACCACAACGTACATGACATTGGCCACACCCACACCGGCAATGAGTAATGTGAGAAATCCGACAGAAAAAAGGAAAATCGATACCCCGAGGCCGACCTTGCGGCTGATTTTTTCAGCCTCGATGAAATCCCAAATGCCAAGCGCCCGCTCATCGGTGGGATCAAACCGGTACTTGCTCCCGAGGACCCTGAATATTTCGCTCTTGACCCGGTCTTGCTGGCTCGGATCAGATGGCCGCACGAGGAGCGAATTCACATAGATGTTCCCGTAGGAAGTCTTGAAGGTTGAGTACGGCATCACAGCACGGCGGACATCGGGACCGTTGTTCATCGCGGTTTGAATCTTTTTCTGCATGATGCCGACAACGGTGAAGGGAATATTGTCGACCATGAGCGCCTTTCCGACGGGATCTTCTTCATTGAAGATGTCCTTCGCGATTTCAGGACCAAGGAAGAGTACCCGCCGTTGCTCGAGTACGTCGATCTCATTCAAGAACCTTCCGTTGGCGCTCGGGAACATCCGGCGCATTTCTTCGAAGAATGGGTTGACACCTTCACATTCGGTGGTGACAGAGAATTTGCCGTAGCTCAGGGTGACGTTTCGCCGGTACTGCGGGGAAATCATGTCGATCGATGGGATTGCCCGGGCGAGAAGATCGGCATCATCCTCCACCATCCTGACCCGTCGTCCTTTCGG
>Ga0315277_10004078_pt1 | contig 19609 bp, 21 predicted proteins | sample YL17G05_15_MG_FD_203695 | JGI IMG/M metagenome (GOLD analysis project Ga0315277, IMG submission 203695) | Sediment microbial communities from Yellowstone Lake, YNP, Wyoming, USA - YL17G05_15 | ecosystem: Environmental > Aquatic > Freshwater > Lake > Sediment | place: USA: Wyoming | collected... | reverse complement strand
GGGAAAGCAACTTGCTACTATAAGTTTGCAGAAAATGCGTTGCCTATTAGATTCCGGGAAACAGATTCTAATAAGCACAAGCAGGTATTTTCTTCTATTCTTGGAGGGAATTATAAAATATGGGTTGAGTGTGAAGATGTAGCAGAAAATAAGGCTGCTGGCACTACAGAATTTACAGTTTATGTCGATACCAATGCCCCTTCAGTCACAAGAGTCTATTATAGCAATGGCTTGAAAATAGCAACAAATGAAGATTCCACATGCGCATACTCTTTTATTGACAGCAGATGCAGCTTTGACATTAAGAACATAACTGAGAAGAACAATGCAGAATTAATGACTGGGACAGGAAAAGAGCATACAACAGAGTGGCAGGCTGAACAGACTTACTATATAAAATGCATGGATGAGTATGGGAATCAGCCTGGAAGATGTTCCATTGTTGTCCGCCCATATGAAATCATGAAAAAAACAGGGACATAAAAACTTATAAATGCCATTATCATTTAAATAAAAGGAAAGAAAAGAGGAAAATGGAGAATTTTATTAAATCCAAGAAAGCGCAGTTAGCCATATTTATAATTCTCGCAATCTTAATAGTAATTGCCTTGCTGGTATTCTTATTTTTCGGAGATAATATAAAAGCATGGATAAGCCCGACAGGAAGCCAGGAGTACATTAAGGACTGTACGCAGCAGGCAACTGAAGAGGCTTTGCAAAAATTGGAAACTCGGGGAGGAAGCCTTGAACCTGAAAATTATATTCTCTATCAGGATAACAAAATAGACTATGCCTGTTATACTGAGAAATATTATGAAACGTGCGTCATGCAGAAGCCATTTCTAAAACAGAACATTGAGCAAGAGATTGCCTCTTATATTGAACCTAAAATCAAAAGCTGTTTTGAAAGCATGAAAGACCAGCTGGAAAGAAGCGGCAGCATGGTAGCAGTTAATGATATAAAGACAGAAGCTTCTCTAGCTCCAAATTCAGTTATCGTTACGATAAGAGCCCCTACTACAATTAGAAGGCAGGGGGCGTTGTCTTTTGAAAATATGAAGGTAGGGGTGAAAAGTGAAGTATACGATTTAGTGATGCTGGCCTCTTCTATCTCCAACTACGAGGCAAGATATGGAGATTCTGACACTGTTGCCTATATGATGTATTATCCGGACATAAAAGTTGAAAAAATAGAAAGAAGCGAGGGAAGAGTGTATATCCTGACTCACAAGCCATCAAATGAAAAATTCATGTTTTCAGTTAGAAGCATTGCCTGGCCTGCAGGCTATCTGGGAGTTGAAAAATGAAAATTAGAATAATGGTTGCTTTTAGCATTGTAGTTTTAGTCTTATCTTTATACGCAGTTTCTGCTGTAACTGCAGATTACTGCTGCGAAAAAACAACTTACGGAGCGTGGTGCCAGAATGCTCCTAAAGAAAAATGCAATGAAAAGTTTGGAGTAACACCAACAAGCTGCGATGCAACTTCCTACTGCAAAGAAGGCTGCTGCTATGACTCTATAGAAGGACTATGTATGGAAAACACTCCTCAAAGAGTCTGCGATGACAACAAAGGAAGCTGGCACGATTCTGCTGAGTGCGATATTCCTCAGTGCAATCTGGGATGCTGCGTTCTGGATAATCAGGCTGCATTTGTCAGCTTGACAAGATGCAAAAAGCTGTCAAGTTTCTATGGGTTAGAAACTGATTTTAGAACAGGAGTAGCAAGCGAGGTAGAATGCATTGCAATTGCACAATCAAGAGATTTGGGGGCGTGTGTTTACGAGAGTCCAGATTATATTAGGACTTGCAAATTCACAACAAGAGAAGAATGCAAGAAAACAGGCTCTGCAGGAGGGAACATGAGTGAATCGGAGTTTTATAAGGATTATTTATGCTCGGCAGAGGAATTAGCAACAGAGTGCGGTCCAAGCAGAGAAACTACCTGCATGGATGGGAAAGAAGAAGTTTATTTCAAAGATACATGCGGAAATCCTGCTAATATTTATGATGCCTCAAAAGCAGATGATGCTGAGTACTGGAAAAAAATAGTTCCAAAAGAAGAGGGCTGCGGATATGGGATTAGTAATGCAAATAGCAAAACCTGTGGCAACTGCAATTATTTTTTAGGAAGCTTGTGCAAGGATGCAAAAAGAGGTTCTGAGCCACAATATGGAGATAAAATATGCTCGGACTTAAACTGCTATGACACATCAGATGGGAAGGATCATAGACATGGGGAGAGCTGGTGTTCTTATGATGGAAATACTGGAAATGGATCCGATTCTGTTGGAAGCAGGCATGTAAGGCACATTTGTATTGCAGGAGAAGAGATATTAGAACCTTGTGCAGATTACAGGCAGAAAGTATGCATTCAATCAGAAACAGACACCGGAAATGGGATATTTATAGAAGCATCTTGCATAGTAAACAGGTGGCAGGATTGCGCGCAGCAGACAACGCAGGAAGCCTGCCAGAACAGTGACAAAAGAGACTGCTATTGGATAAGCAAGTGCGTGCCTGATGTTCCGCCTGGATTAAAATTCTGGGAAGCTGGAGATTCGCAGGGCATATGCAGCGGGGGGAATGCCGTGTGCACTGTTTATTATGAAAAAGGATTATTTGACAGCAAAGAGGCAGTGGATGGCGAAGAATGTTTAGAAGAGCCTTGGGCATCTTCAAAGAATGATATCTGCACGGCTCTAGGAGATTGCGGGGGATATGTTAACTGGGCAGGAAAATATACAGATGACGGCTATGAGTGGAAAGTGGCAAGCGATTCAAAATATTTAGGGGCCGGCATAATTGCTAATCTAAAGAAAAGAGCAGGAGTGGGATAATCAATATGTATTATATAAACTATAAAGTAGTAACAGAATAGAAAGATTTAAAAAGAAGAAAAACATAGGATAAAAATGAGAAGCTTAAGAGAATATATGATAAATGCGCAAGCTTATGCAAGAATTGGATTAGTTCTACTTGTTGCTTCTTTGACAGGAGGGTGCTTAGAGCAACTAGTAAGATCACAGGCAGTAAATGCTAAAACCGCAAAACAGGCAACATTAATCAATTTAGCAGCAGACGCAGTGGGGGGAGAAGAAAATTATCAAAAACAAATGAATGTCGCAGGGGCCGGGGCAACTAATGTTTATGTTAATGGCGGAAATCCAAATTATAATGAGGGTAATGGTCAACTGACACCAGAAGAAGGAAAAGAATTAGTTAGGCGGTTACAAGAAAGAGATGCAAGAGAGGCCGCACAAAAAGCACAATAATAATCAAAAATGAATAAAGATAAAAGAGGAAAAAAACAGGTGAAAGTATTTTTCTTAATTGCAAATATGATTATTGCTACTTTTGCATTTAGCTGGTTGGATAATCAATTACTAAAAAAAGTAACGAAGGTTACTTAAATAAATAATACCCTATTATAAGATGATAAAAAACAAAATTAATACACGGCCAAGAATAGAAACAAAATTTGAAGATATAGGAAAAATTGCAGAAGAAATTGCTAAAATAAAAAGTGTAAAAGCAGTTTATTTGTTTGGAAGCTATGCGACTGGAAAAAACCATCGCTTTTCAGATATTGATTTATGTGTAATTGGGAATTTAAGCGAAAAGGAAAAATATAAGGCCTTATCTCCATTATCTGATAACTTGGATATCGTATTTTTTGAGCTGCTTCCAGTTTATATAAAAATTAGAGTATTTATTGAGGGCAAGCCCCTTATTATAAAGGATAGAGAAGCCATTAACAGATTAAAATTAAGGACGCTTTCAGAATATCTTGATTTCAAGCCGGCTTTAAATAAATTTTGCATGGAAACTCTAAAATGTACGATAGATTAAGGATAAATAAGATAATAATAGATATAGAAGAGTATTTTACCAGATTAAAAGGCATAAATCTAACTAAAGATAATTTAGAAATCGATGAAAAATTTTTTTCAGTTTCAATGATTTTGTTCAGCATACTCAACCGAATGGTGGATTTGGCTGGTGAAATAATCATCAAAAACGAGTTCGGCATGCCTGGAAGTTATGAGCAATATTTTGATGTCCTGAAATCCAATGGAATTATAGACAAAACTCTTTCAGATAACCTAAAGAGATTAGTGAAAGACAGAAACCTATTTGCACATGAATACTATAATCTGCAAAGAAGCCAGGTTTTAAGAATCTCTAAGGACATATATTTTGTAAAAGATTTTGTAGAAAAAGTCAAGAAAGAAGTGGAACGGCGGGACGGAAAGAAATAGTCATCAAATATTATATAAACTATAAAGTAGTAACAAAATAGAAAGGTTTAAATATACAAAAAACATAGGATAAAAATGAAGAACTTAAGGCAATACATGAATAGAGCAAGTATGGGCGCAAGAATTCTAGTACTGACCGGATTAGCAGCTATTGCTGGATGCAATGAAGAACTCACACGCCAAGTAAGCACTGATTTATTTATGACTGGAGCCAGACAAGCTGTTGCAAGTGGAGTTAGGAAAGGGATGGGAGATACTGATGGCGCTACTGTTTATGTTAATGGAAATGAAAATTCTAACGGAAATACAGAGATGAGCGAAGCTGATAAAGCAAGGGCAACAGATTATTGGAGAAGGGTAGGGGAACAAGAAAAAGCTGAAAATGAGGCGGCAAATGATTATTGGAGAAGGGTAGGGGAACAAGAAAAAGCTGAAAATGAGGCGGCAAATGATTATTGGAGAAGGGTAGGGGAACAAGAAGCTGCACAAAAACAACCATAATAATCAAAAATGAATAAAGATAAAAGAGGAAAAAAACAGGTGAAAGTATTTTTCTTAATTGCAAATATGATTATTGCTACTTTTGCATTTAGCTGGTTAGTTGGGGCGACAGTTTCCGAGGTTTATGATGACCAAAAAGGCGAGTATCTATATTATAGCTCATTAACTGGCAAATTTTACAGCTCTCGCACCATAGCAGAATCTGCTGAAACTAACTTTCAAAAAACTCCCGGGGAGCCAACTGGGGAGCAAGCTACTCGGGCAGAAAATCTGGAAAAAGGTAAAGGAAGCACTGATATCGCTGGGTCTGCAATGGCAGTTGGACCTACAGCACTCAGCACACTTGGCGCGGCAAAAGGAGCTACTGCAGGTGGAAAAAATTGGCTGGTTAATACTCCCGATGGACAATTGTTGGTTAAAAATACTGCGTTTAAAGATATAAAAGCAGGAACTGAAGGTACATTATTAAAAAATGGAGAGACATACCCGTTAAAAAGTGTAGACTCAACTAGTATTACTGAAGCTAAAATGATACATACTGCTTATGGTACTGACATGGTAACCTTAAGCGATGGAAGTTCTATGAGCAAATATAACATACTAACTTCTAGCAATAAGGAACTCATGAACAAGCCCGAAGTATTAAAATCGTTTAACGCAGAGTCTATTACTCCACAGGATAATGGGAATATAATCATTAAAGGAAAAAGCGGGGCACAAACAACAGTTAATCCTACAACAGGAAGCGTTACAGGCCAAGGTAAAGGCACAACCTATCTCTCCCAGATATTTGGAGCAACCAAAGGCCAATTTTGGGACGCCGCTCTTTCCGGCGTTGAATGGGCAGGAATTGCATTTGCAGCTGGGCAGGCAATTGGGGGGCTGGCTGGAATGGACAGCAGCCAAACAATGGCATTATCTGCGGGATTATCTGCAGGGACATTCGCATATAAATTTTTAAAAACCAGTGATGCTGCTGCTAACTTTGTAAAGAACTTCCCAGGAGGCTCTTTAGGCGCAGGACTTGTTGTTGGTGGAATTGTTTTTGTGCTTATGTACAAGAAAGAAAGCAACGAACAAGTTACATTCACATGCAAGCCATGGCAGGCTCCTGTTGGAGGAACAGACTGCGAGAAATGCAACGATAAAGCAGGATGTTCTGAGTACAGATGCAAAAGCTTGGGGCAGGCGTGCCAGCTGCTTAATGTTGGAAGCACTGAAGAAAGATGCGCATGGGTTAATCCAAAAGATGTTAAAAGCCCGGGAATATCGCCATGGGAAGAGGTCTTGACTAAAGGATATAGTTATACTGATGTAAGGATAAGGCCTCCTGGAGAAGGAGGAGAGCCAGGAAGAATGAGAATAGTTAAAGAAGGAAAAGCAGACGGGTGTGTTGAAGCTTTCACTCCTTTAGAATTGGGGATTGTCACAACAGGACCAGATGGGGAAGATGAACCTGCTCAGTGTAAAATAGATTATAATCATACACTAAAATTTGATAACATGGCTTATGATTTTGGGGAGAGCAACATGTTTAGGTATAATCACTCCCAGAAATTAGCTTTGCCTTCACCAGCTGCAATAAATGCAGCTGCGCCTGAATTAAAGCATGACGGAACTTATTCATTATATGTAAGATGCAGGGATGCCAATGGAAATGAGAATGTGGATGAGTTTGTTATAAGTTTCTGCGTTGACAAAGGCCCTGACACAACTGCTCCAAAAATAGAGGGAACTAGCATTGGAAACGGCATGCCTGTTAAATTCAACCAGTCAACTGTTGATTTGGATGTTTATGTTAACGAGCCTGCTGACTGCAAGTGGAGCAGGGAAGACAGGAGCTATAATACTATGGAAAATGAGATGAGGTGTTCTAATAATGTCTGGGAAATGAACAACAACATGGTATACACCTGCAAAACAAATTTAACTGGAATAAAAGACAGGAAAGAAAATAAGTTTTATTTCAAGTGCAAAGACCAACCTTGGTTAAATGCGTCGGACAGGAATGTCAATACAGAAAGCTATGTATTCACACTAATTGGCACAGAACCTTTAAATATAATTGATGTAGAACCAAACGGAACTATTAGGGGTTCAACTTCTATTGTTTCTGTAAACGTAGAGGTAGAAACAGCTAATGGGTATAAAAACGGAGAAGCTATCTGCTATTACAATGATAAAGAAAGCGAGACTGGATGGATTGAATTCTTTGAAACAGCAGCAAGCAAGCACAAGCAGAGGCTGGACTTGACAGAAGGAAGCTACAAGTATTATATTAAATGCGTGGATTTAGGAGGAAACCGGGATGATAACTCTACTTCATTTACAGTAGATGTTGATGCAGAATCTCCTGCAATTGTAAGAGTTTATGAGGAAAATCAGCTGCTTAAAATAGTAGCAGATGAAGATTCAACATGCAAGTACAGCACAGAAAGCTGCAATTTCCTGTTTGAAGATGGCATAGATATGCCTTATGCAAATGAAACTGCTCACGTGGCTGAATGGAAGACAGAAAACACCTATTATATAAGATGCTCAGATAATTACGGGAACATTCCAATATCCAATACTTGTTCAATGGTTGTAAGACCTTACGATGTTGTTGAACAGAAAGTTGAAGAGGACTAAAGAAAACCTTTAATAATCTTGTTTCTTTAAACTTGTTATGGAAAAAAGAGGATTAAGACCTGACAAACATGGGCAGGAAGTCTTTGGGATGCCATTTACAGTTATCTTCTCGATAATTATCATAATTGCGGTTTTGTTCACTGCTTTTTTTGTTATAAGATGGTTTTTGGATTTCCAGAGATGCTCACAAGCAGGGCTTTTTTTAAATGACCTGGAAAAAGCAGTCAAAGAGGCATATGAAAGTTCTTTTTCAGATACAGGAGACAAGCCATTCACAAGGGCTCTTCCAAGCAGTGTAAAACTTGTGTGCATAGCAGATTTATCTAAAGAAGGAAGCACAGAGGAAGAAAAAGAGATGCTACTAGAGTTTGAAAGGTACGCTGACCCCAACTCTAATGTTTTTTTATACCCTTCAAGAGGGGTCTGCACTGAAGCCAGTTCAAAGAAAATAGCCTATCTAGAAGAAAAAGAGGGAGTGTATTGTTTTAATGTAAAAGAAGGGAAGGTAGAGATAAGGATAAAAAGGGATTACGAAGGAAAGGTCCAACTTCTTAGACAATGATAATCGAAAATCAAAAAAAATTCCTGGAATTTTTTAGGCTTTTTGGAAGACTTAAATGCAATAGTTTTCAACCTTCCAAAAATAAACACGGGTTTGAGATAAGTTTTGCGACAATCTTTGCGATTATTGCAGGAATCGCTATTTTATTTCTTGCAATTTATTTTGCTTCCAAGTTTATTGGAAGCCAGACAGAAACATACGATGCCCAGACTTCTGCAAAGCTGGCTATTTTAATGGACCCTTTAGAAACAAGCACAGGAGAAAGCAAAAGCAACATCATTAATTTTGTCTCTAAAACAAGGCTCTATAATGACCAATGTGAAGAAGAAGGTAATTTTGGCAGCCAGAAAATAGGAATAGCATCAGAGAATTTTGGGAAATTTAAAAACCCCTTTTATGGAAAACCGCAGTACAACAAGTACATATTTTCTGATGACGTAGAAGAAGGCAAAGAATTTTATGTTTTTGTAAAGTCGTTTAACCTTCCTTTTAAAGTTTCAGATCTTATTTTTCTAACATCAAAAAAATACTGCTTTATTAGCGCCCCTGATAGCATTAAAGACGAACTAGAAAGTCTAAATATGGGAAATTTTAACTTTACAGACTCTAAGTCCGACTGCCCGAAAGTTAGCGAAAAAGTGTGCTTTTCAGGCTCTCCAGAGTGCAATATTTCAGTTTATGGAGAGTATGGATTTAAAAGAGGGTATATTTCTAAGGATGGAAAAAAGATGGAATACATAGGGCCATTAATATATGGGGCTATTTTTTCTTCTCCGGATGTTTATAACTGTAATGTTAAAAGATTAAAAATGAGGGTTGTAAACCTCGCTTCTGTATACAAAGATGAAATTAAGATATTAGAAAGAGAGGGCTGTAACTCTCAGCTTGATGCCCCTTTAAGCCAGGTCATCGCACTAGCCAGTGGAGAATCTGAAAATTTAATGGTCTTACAGGATAAGGCAGAGGAAATTGAAATCATGAATTCGGCATCAGAATGCAGGCTGTTTGAAAGTTAAAATGAAAATGACATCAAGAAAAGGCAACTCGCGCTTTGATTTAAAAGAATACAAAATGATAGTTAAATCAAAACGCTCGCAAATGAAGATTCAAGTCCTAGAAAATCATAGATTTTCTGTCCCTCAATCTTCAAAAGGGCAAATGAAGATTCAGGAGATGGCGTTTATGCTGCTGGCAGTAGTCATACTTTTTGCTCTTGCGGGCATGTTCTTTTTAGCTATACTATATAATGACCTAATTAATTCGGCTAACTCACTAGAAAAAGAAAAAGCGATTTCCACTGCAGTAAACCTTGCAAACACTCCGGAATTTTCGTGCGGAGAAACATTATGCATTGATGAAGATAAGCTCCTAGTTATGCAGAATAGAAAAGATTATGATGAGTTTTGGCCAGTAGCCAGCCTTGTAGTAACTAAAATCTCAAACGATAAGGAAAAAATAGAGTGCAATGAAAAAAATTATCCCAATTGCAATTATTTTAAGGTGTATGACAAAGGAATTACGAATGTAGAAGGAGTTGAAACTTTTGTCAGTTTGTGCAGGAAAGATAAAATAAATGAGTATATTTATAATAAATGTGAGCTTGGGAGAGTGCTGGTGGGATTTGAAAAAAAGCAACCAGAATAAGATGATAAAAAAAAGAAAAGGACAGAACGAGATAGTAGGGTTTGTGATGATTGTGGTAATAGTGGTAATTATAGGCTTATTTTTACTGGCTTTTTATTTAAGGCGCGAACCAATAAGCACAGAAAGCAAGAATGTTGAAAATTTCCTAAAAGCCAGCCTTCCTTATACTACTGCTTGCAAGGTGGATATAGAACCCTTAGATGTAAAAGAATTGGCTAAAAGATGCTATGAAAAAAAACAGTGCGGAGAAAAAGATAGTTGTTCGCTTCTAAATGAGACTTTTTCAGAGCTTCTAGAGCAAGCCTGGAAAATTAATTCCAACAGGCCGGCAAACTATTACAAACTAAATGTGTATTACAGTGAAAAAGAGGGGGAAGAAGTAAAAAATGAGGAAATACTCATTTTAGAGCGGGGCAATTGCACGGGCGCAAGAACAGGGGGTAAAGAGTTTTTTAGACATGGAGAAGGAGATATAAAGCTGGAATTGGGATTGTGCTACACTTAATTTTACAAATTAACTGTGATTGTTAGGCTGTCAGCTGACAAAATAGGCTTTAACATCTCTCTTTTACCTGCTCGGTTGGTTTCTAATTCTAAAAAGCCAAATTTTTCTAAAAGTTTGACATCCTGTCTAACTGATTTGAAGTCTCTGCCAAGCACTTTTGCCAGGCTGTATATTGAAGGGGGATCTTTTGTCTTTATTGTATGTAAAATCCTTGCCCTTTCATCACTTAACAGCTGCCTTAAGGTAGATATTCCGGAAAAATCATAGTCTCCTTTTTCTCCCCTTAGCCTTCGGAAAATGCCTGAAAAAGATCCCGAGGTTATATTAAGAGTTATATTCCTGGTAATTGGAGTTTTTGCCATGGCGAAAACGAAAAACCTCGCACTTTAGTGCGCTTGTTGGAATGCTCGGGTTTTTCGTTTTCGAGCATCCTGAAGTCGCAACAAACTGAAGCGACTTTTTGATCTTAAATTTAAGACTTTTTCTTATAAATACGATGTAGAATCTATAGTATATAAACTTATTTATATATGAATAAAATATCTTTTAGAGATATATGTTTAATTTTACCATATATTGTCTTAAAAACCCTATATGTAAAAAAGCTGTCCAAAATGGCTCTCCCTTTGAATGTACTAAAGATACATTTAATTATGAAGTGATAACGAAGTATTTATAAATGAATTTAAAATTAAAGCTTCAATTTTGTTTGAACAATCCGAAACCTTTATAAACAAAGGATAACAAAATATTATATTGCCAAAAAAAGATAAAAAATACTGGCCAGTGACGATATTCTGAATAGGGATAACAGAAATACAGGTCAAGCAGAATGGTATATTCCCTATTATATATTGTTTTGCGAGACAATGTCTAAAAAATATTTAATATGATTGAAAGGAGGTTTAAAAATGAAGTTTAATTTTAAGAAGATTACATCAGTAATAGCTAGTGCTGTGATGCTTGGAAGCACCATGGGATTTGCTGCTGCAGTAGCTTACCCTGCTCCTTTTGTACAAGGAGGAGCTGCAAATGTGGGTATCGTTGTAGGAGCAAATGCCCAAAACAGCGATTATTTAGCTGCTATGGGTTTAGGAAATGCCTTGCAAGCTGAACTTGCAAAGCAAACAGCTACCACAACTACAACAACTGCAACAACAACTGGAGAAGGAGTCAACATGGCTACTTCTGCTAGAGGTCTGTATTATGGCGATGCCATAAACGTTGCAAGAACATCTCTGACTTCTTCAGAGTTACCAAATGTCCTAGCAGATGGAACATTTGGAGACTTGACAGGCACAGAATACACCTATAACCAGCAAATAACCCCAGGAAACACAGTCACTGATTTCGACACTAGTGGAGGAGACTTAGACGACCCTGTTTTGTATCTAGATGTAGGAACGACTGCAACCGACCCTCTATATAACTATACATTAAGTTTTAACAAAAACCTTAATGTATCAGATGCTACAAATGTACAAGGACAAAAGATAAGTATCCTTGGCGTAGACTATATTATAGGGGCAGGTTCAACAAACACTACACTTTACTTATACGGCTCAGGAGAGACAATAGTAGTTTCTCAGGATGAAGCTCAGACAGTTCGTGTCGGGGACAAAGACCATGTAATAGAGTTAGTAACTACAACTGGAACAAACACTGCAAAAATAAGTGTTGACGGCTCAACAAGGTCTGTTGTAAAAAGCAGCAGGTACCAATTCCCAGACGATGTTGTTGTATATATAAAAGACGTTACACATCCATCTTTCCAGGGTGACTTGAGAAGCGTCGAGCTTATAATTGGAGCAAAGGCCTTGAAACTTGAAAACGGTAAGAAGGCAAAAACCGGAGCAGATGAAACATCCATAAAAGAGACAAATGTAGTAGTAAATGCTGCAGACTATGGTGTTATTTCTGGATTTACAGTCCAGGTAGCCATGGCAAACAGCGAGCTAGACCATTTGGCTATAGGAGATTCATTTACTGACCCTGTTTTTGGAGGCTTAAGCGTACAATTTGCAGACGTAGTACCGGCACTAGATTCTGAAGCTAGAGGAAACATAAAAGTTGACACAGATAATGCCAGGTTTGGATATCTTACATTTACTAGCGCGAGAGCTGGAAGTGCAGGAGAACAAAAGATAACCTATGTGTACGACAACGACACTACTGATAGTGCTGTACAGCCATTACTGGCTCACCAGACTATCTCAAGTGCTGATAAAGGGCAAATAAAGGTCGTTGAAGGACAGAATGCAAAAGAAGGCGACTGGATTGTTGTCAACCAGGGAGACTCTGGAGTAATTCTAGAAGTTGATGACATAGAAAACGATCCTGATGCTTTGAACATAGACGTTACACTTACAGATGCTATAACAGGCACGAGCGAGACAAAAACTCTTGCAAATGGCACTGGAGGATTCAGCAAAGAAGTTAGCATGTTTGGAGGAACTGGTTACACCATTTTTGCAAACAGAGCAGGCACTTCTCTCAATATAACTTGGGATTCAACTACTGCAACAACAGTATTCCCAAGAATAAAGTTGAAAGATGGCGGATATCTTGCTTTACTAACTGAAACAACTCTTGCAAATGCTACAAGCGTTATCCTTCCAAATGGAGATACGACACTTACAACAACTGGAACAAAAATAAGCAACGAAACAGCTCTTCATACAGTTGGAGAGATTAACTGGCTAACAGATAACAGCGGCGGTTCAGCTAAGATATGGGGAATTAACGGAACAACCATATGTAATTTCACCGCGACAAACGGGCCGGCAGTCTTATTTATGGAGCCAAAGAAATGGGACGACTCAACATATGGAGATTTCATATGCGTACCATTAACAGCAACAAGCGGCTCAAGCCCTGAGATAAAAACAGGCACACCTGTAATCAGCGGCACAAACTCTGGTTTCGTGACTTTTACATCAGATACGTACAAGAAACAAGCAGTAGACCAATACGGCTCACTTGTAACATACGAAGACAGAACAAATGAGAACGGGGCAGCTACTATTGCATACCCTGCAGCTCAAATGAAAGTAGATGCCTTCTTTACTGAAGTGGGAGCAACTGTAACACCTGGATCCAGCGGATCAGGAAGTGTCGAGGAACTCGGAAGTGTAGCTGTCACAGACAGTGAAGTTTCGAGCGTACAAGACAGAAACCTTATCGTAGTTGGAGGCAGCTGCATTAACAGTGTAGCGGCTAAAATAGTTGGTGGCAGTTATTGCGGAGCAGCTTTCACAGATGCAACAAAAGGAAACGGAACAGGCGTTGGCGCAGACCAATTCCTTATAAAAGTAGTTGATGCTGCAACAGCAGGAGGAACTACTGGAAGAATTGCTATGTTAGTTGCAGGATATGACGCAGAAGACACAACAAAAGCTGTAGAGTACTTGAAGAACGAGAAGCCAAAGACTGATGTTGGTACAGAACTTAAGTTAGTTACTGCTACCTATGCTGACGTAGAATAAAGTTGAATTTTCTTTTTTTTGTTTTTTCTTTTTTTTTGTTTATTTTCATTTTTTTATTCAGAAAAGTTTCTGACATAATATATTTTGGTCTATAAAAATACTTAAAAGGAGAGATATTTTAGAAAAGATAAATAAAAGACAGGCTTTGAAATGAGATTAAAATTAATAAGAATTAGTTCGCTAATAACCCTTTACAACGGCATTTATGCAATTGCTTTTGGATTCTTTATGATAATATTCAGCAAGTTTTTGATTAAAAAGTATTTTGAGCCTTTTCCAGAGATTTGGGAGATTCTTGTTAAAAAATGGATAAGAGATGTCTCCCAGTATCATCTTATCTTAATATATACCGGTTTTCTCTTGATTTCGTTTGGAATTTTTATAATCTACCTATCCGCATTTATAATGAAAAGAAAAGATAATCTTGCCTGGGCAGTCCTATTTTTTGGCGGGCTTATTGGCTGGGCTAGCATTTTTGTAGTAAACATACTCGCAAAAAATTTTATAATGATTATCCTTAGCTTTCTTGGATGGGCGAGCTTTATTATAGGGATGGTGATTCCAATAAAATATTACCTTCAAAAGGGATATCCGAGTTTTTAAATATCAAAAAAACCCTCTAGTTTGTTAGTGGGGTTTTTAGGATATTCAGAAATGCCCATCCGCATTCTAAAGAATGCGGTTTTTCGCTTAGCATTTCTGATAGAATGGTTTTTAAACTGGTAAATTCTTATTAAAAAATGAGAAAGATAATCACTCGAGGAGAGATGGAAGAAAAAGCGAGAAGGAATAAGATCATAATTGGAATTGTTTTAGTTATTTTAATGACGTTAAGCAGTTTGGGCTATGCTTTTTTCTCGGGAGAAAAAGAAAATACCAGCGAGAAACTAACTTATAATGGAATAGATTTTGTTCGCGGCGATAGCGGAACATGGACTTTTGAATTTCAAAATACGCAATTTTCTACACAATACAACCCTAACGAAACAGAGAATATATCTTCTTTTATTCTCAGATCTCCTGGAGACTATAGCGGAAAGCCATTGTTTTTCCTTGGCCAAAGCGGGGCCAGACGAGAAATTGAGTATAACTTAAGGAACATCGTTACGAGAACACAAGAAGGCTGCATCGCCGGATACGAAAAGAGATGCGATAACGAAACCCCTATTAAAAACTGCTCAACTGACAATATAGTAATCATTGAAGAATCCAATTATACAAAAATCACTCAGGAAGAAAACTGCATCTTTATAGAAGCTCCTTATGAAGACCAGGCAAGGGCCGGTGATGCTTTTATCTTCAAATTATTGGGCGTACAATAAGGTGAAAAATGAAAAAGGAAAAGAAGAAAGCAGAAACAAAAGAAGAGGCTAAAAAGCCTGTCGAAGAGGAAACTAAGCCCGTTGAGGTAAAAGAAGAGGCTAAGCCCTCGGAGACAAAAGAGGAGGAGAAACCCGAGCAGGCAGACTACTCAAAACAGACAAAAGTCGTAGCTCTAGTCATGGTTGTTTTAATAGTATCTGTAGTCGGGGTTTATTGGCTAGTTCGAAAAGATACAACAATCAACTTCAATGGGATTGAGTTTTCTAAATCACAAGAGGGAACAGTATTGTACTATAAATCGCTGCTCGGATACGTTACTGCTACTGGAGAGCAGATTCCTTTTATATTAAAGTTTAGAACAAATCCTGAAAAGCTTGCAGAGATACCAGTAAATGGAAAGATAAAGGTATTAAAAGATGCTATAGTAACTCTCTCTCCCCAAATTGCTAACTGCTCCAATACCTACATCACCATGCTTGATATGGCGATGACGTTAAAAGCATTTGGCACTACTACAATCCCCGCAACGACCGATAGAAACTATTCAATTAAAAATAATGCAACCCTTGCAGACTGCAGAAACTCCCTTAATAAAACAGTTATAGTCTTTAAAGAAGGGAATGAAACTCGGATAGACCAAGAGACAGTTGTTTTCAAAAACTGCTATATTGCTGAAATAAAAAATTGCGAGATTAGAGAAAGCTACGAGAGATTTATTTTAGGCTATATTGGAGACTCTATAATCAAAAAAGACGTTTAATCTTTCTTTATCTTTTAAAGAGAAATCTTAAATCCGAGTATATTGGTATTTTTTTAATCTTAAATAACCATGCAGTGAAAAACCATATAGCTACAACAAGAAAAATGCTCATAAAATACCAAAACAAGAGATGCAGCAGGTCAAAATAAGCAGAGTCTTCTACTAAAAGGACTGAAAATAAAAATATTCTAAAGATATTGATCGCCAGCAACAAAAATAAAGAGAAAAATAAAGAGCGAACCCTTTGTTTGGCGCTCATTTCTGTTGTAAGATTTAGAATTAAAAGAAGGTAGTATGCAGAGCCTGCAACGCATGCGCTTACAATCCCGATTTCTGTGCCTGCCACTTTCAAAATATATCCATTTAAAGAGACTTCATAAAGCAATTTAAGAAGGAAATAAGAGGGTAGTATAGTTAAGTAAAAGAAAATAAGATAGAATAACTTATAGAATATTCCTAAGACCAGTAATATAAGGTACCTAACCAAGATTAAAATCATTGCCCTCTCTTTTTTGTTCATTGTATAGAGAACAAAGGATTATTTAAATAGTTTAACATGTGAAAGAAAGAAGTAAAAAAATTAAAAAAGAAAAAGAAAATAAATAATTTTTATTTTGCTGTTATTATTCTTCTTGCTACCAATATTATTGCTATTATAAGCACGATGTTAATTACAACAATCAGCCAGATAAACCAGTTTTCTCTTAAATTGTCCGAAATAACAGATCCAGTTACTGGAGTTGCTGTTGTACTTTTTTCTATTACAACAGACACTTCTTGTTCTTCACTTTCTCCTGTTCCAAAATCTGTCCTTATTTTGAAAAATTGCTCTCCTTCTGCATCTTCACTTACATTCAAGTAAATTAGGAAGTCCTGTGAACCTCCAGCTTCTAGGCTAACTATTCTTGGGTCTATACTGTCAAGGCTTGCCCAAGAGCTATAATCAAGTACAGATAAAACAAAGGTTGCCTTATCGCTGCCTGTGTTTTTTATCGTTCCCTTGATTTTAAGCTGTTCTCCTTCTATAGCATCGGAATCAAGAGCAGCAGTTATAGTTGCTCCCAAGTTTTGCTTAACTTCGCAATTTCCCTTAATTTCTATAGGGTATTCTGCTGTTTTAAGCTCTCCGAATTGGTCGTCATCTTTATCGTAGTCATACTCTATCTTGAATTTAAGCTTGTAGTTACCTTCTTGCAAATCACTTGGAATTGTTACTGGGAAAGTTACTTTTTCTGCTTTATCGTCCCAGTCTAGTTTGGATATCTCTCTTGAAACTTCGGGGCCGAAAACAGAGTCTAAAAGAGTTACTTTTATTTTGTCCTCTCTGCTCCTTCCTACGTTTGCGATCCATAAACTAACGTCCATTGTTGATCCGCAAGTTAAAAGTTCAAGTATATCTGTCTTTGTGACAACTACATCCGTTTTATCCCTTTCTATCTGAAGAGGAATTCCCTCTGCAGCTTCCAAGGACGCAGATTTTTCATTGTCTCCAGCAACAGTGCATATCTCATCTTCTCCATCGTCATCATCATATGCTTTTATATAGAGTAGATAACGCGTTCCCCTTTCCAAATCGTAAGGAACTTCGAATACGAACTCTACATCGCTATTGTCATTACTGTCTATATCTACTGTGTCTTCATCTCCTACGTCTAAAAATTCTTTTGCATCCTTATCGTAGATATCCCATACAACTCTTGCTGTCCTGTCATTATCATCATCGTTGTTTTTTACACTAACAGTTAGGGTTATCTCATCCTGAGGATACCATGTCCAATCATCATCTGAAGAAGAACCGCTTTCATCAACACTTCTTATTTCGAAAATAGAATTGTTGACTGGCCCGTTTTCGCAATAACTTTTCTTTGCTCTAAAAGTTACGGACTTGGTCACATTTTCATCAGATGCGTTGCTTGTTGCTTTTATATCAACACTCGTAGAGTAAATTCCATAGTTCAGTGTATCTATACTGTCTGGATTAACTGATGCAGAAATTGTTTCACTTTGGCCTGCATTCAGTGTAAACGTATATTTGTCAAGTGTAACAGGCGCTTCGTTAACTGTATCGGTTATGGTTATAACCAATGGGATAACAAAGTTAGCTGTTTCGTTTCCTGTATTGGTTACAATTATATTCGCGCGGTCTAAAGTTTGTGTAAACACAATAGTTGCCGGATTAACTGTAAACACTACGCTAGCACTTGCCATTGCTGATAGCAAAATAGTAGTCAATAAAATCAAACTCAAAAATTTAGCTTCCATTTTTAGATCAATAGATCAATTTTGTTACGATTTTATAGTTGTGATAAGCTATATAAAGATTTCTATATGGTAATATATATTATCTAATGTATTCGTTATCTAACTCCTGAATGCTTACTATCCTCGCGTCAAAAGTGAGGGCTTGACAGGAGGCATTTACCCATGAATTAATAGGATAATTCTCCAGCTCTTCCAGATTAATGTTATCTGCAATAAATATAGCCGCCGTTTTTCCTTTTTTTGCTAGCTCTTTCCTTAGTTTAACTGCGTTATTAAGATTTTCCTGTCCAGGCTTAGTTGAAACAAGAATTCCAACTTTTTGAGCAGAATAGAAACGTGATAAAGCTGCTTTTCGCTTTGCTTTTATCTTTTCAACTTCTTTTTCATCAAGTTTTGCTATTTTTGCCCCCTCTAGTATATATAGGGAGTTGCCTTTTAAGGCTAAATTAAGCGCATGAAATTTGCCAGAACCTACTAATAATATAGGATACTCGGATTTAAGCACAGAACAACCCAAAACCTGCTGAAATCCCTTAACCCTTTTGTCTAGTTTTGCTTTAATTTTCTCTGCAAGCTCTTTAAACTGTACAGAATAAGCAATAAAAATCTCTTTAGGCAGCATAGAAAAGTCTATTTCAGCTAAATCAAGATTTAATTTCTTCTTAGATTCAATAAATAAGAGTTTCATGTCGAAAATGGTTTGTTTGAGCTCGAGTCCATTTTCGAGCATCCTAAAAACCCTACTAAACAACTAAAGGTTTTTTTGATAAAAATAAGAAAAGAATAGGGTTTAAAGATTTTGCTAACAAGCTCTTTTAAATAAAATAAGTTCCTGAGCCCATTTGCTAATATACAACTTCAAAATGAGAGCCTTATTATAAATAATATACTAAAGTTTACAAGAAGAAATCAAGGATAGAAAATATTAATTTTAAGAAAACTAATATAGAAATCATTATAAACCTGGGGTTAGTAAACCATGATGGCAACGAAAGAAGATATAACTCAGAAGGTTATGAGCTTTTTTAAGAAAGAGGAGGATACAAAAGTTTTAGAAGGAGAAGTTTGGATACAAGGAGCAAGAATAGAAACTCCTGTAAGAAGAATCACTCATTTAAAAGAGCCATTATATTTTGATCCTGCATTAGAAACCGCCACAACGTATAATAATAACCTTATGCAGACTCTTCTTAATTATTTGCGAGATTTTCAACCAATAGCTAATAGAGGTTTAATTTTCTTCCCTTCTGCAAGATTTAGTCTATATTTTCAACAACAGCATTTATCGCTATGCATGCAAGGAGAAGGAAACTGGAAACAAGGAGTAGCAATTGATGTTTTTGATAGAGATGGATTAGACAGTGGAGAATTCGATGAAATTATTAGAATGTTACAAGGAAGAAAAGCTTCTTCTTTTGTGTTTGGAGAGATTAGAGAAATAATCAATTATGGTTTGCATACAACTATAAGAAGGGATTTTCTCGAGTAATTCAGATAACAGTTACAGAGGTTTTTATGTTTTGTTGGTACAGAAGTAAAAAATAGGGCGCATAATAAACTCTAAAGGTTTATTCAAATTCTTTTTTCTCGACATCCTCTACTTTCCCAACTGCCGGTTTGTAAATCTCTGCGAATTGAGGAGTTACAATTATTGTATTTTCCCCAAATCCGGCAA
>Ga0315277_10004077_pt1 | contig 19610 bp, 22 predicted proteins | sample YL17G05_15_MG_FD_203695 | JGI IMG/M metagenome (GOLD analysis project Ga0315277, IMG submission 203695) | Sediment microbial communities from Yellowstone Lake, YNP, Wyoming, USA - YL17G05_15 | ecosystem: Environmental > Aquatic > Freshwater > Lake > Sediment | place: USA: Wyoming | collected... | reverse complement strand
GAGCAACATCAAATCCCTCCTCGACAAATCGCTTCTTGACACGGTCAATTTTTCTCATGCTTATATTCAGCACGCGAGCTATTTCCTCATTAGTCGATCTCTCTGTTTGAAAATCGCCTTCATCGCATCCGAGCAGAATCAGCGCATCGAGGATTTTTTGAGATTTTTGCTTACCCTTGGATGCAAGCTCGCCAAGAGCTTTTCGCTCGTCTTCGGAAAGTGTCACAATGTATTTCTTCATATCCGATTCTCCCAGGTTGATCATGAAGATAATACATTATATATTTTACGACATTACAAGATTGACGCTACACTAGTATCAATTGGCAAATCGTAATACCTTGACAAGTACTGCTTCTGCACATTTAAGTAAACATTTTCGGCCCCCTCAGGAGGCGAAGCAATACCCTCGTAAAGAACCCGTTCTATTATTAATCCCATATGAGCTCCTATTATTCTTCCACAATTTAGAAATCTGCTATGGGCTATTAACTTTAAAAATTTTGTCCCAATTGCCACTTAATTCTTCTATTCCTGTGGCACAACTGCTCAACGCCTCAGATACCTATTGTAAGCCACCCGAGACAGCTCGTCCGCCTCCTCGTTCTCCTCCCTCGGCACCCACACGAAGCTCACGTCCTTTCCATGCAGCAGATTCCTGATCTGGGGCACGTACTTCTTGGAGGTGGCAGAGCTGATCTTCCACTCTCCTTTCATCTGCTTGATCACCAGCTGAGAGTCGCCCTTGATCACTATCTTATCCTCGATCCCCTCATCCCTGAGCCATTGGGCTGCGGCCATCAGCCCTTCGTACTCGGCCATGTTGTTGGTCATGCCCTTGCCTTCGCCCACGGCCCGGAAGCCCTTATGAATCAGCTGGCCATCGCGGTAGATGAGATAGCCGTAAGCAGCCACTCCGCATGGATTTTTTGGATAGCAAAGCCCGTCGAAGTAGACTGTGATCATCTTCGCACTTTCCTGCATCTTTCCGTGTATCTTGAGCTAATGTGCTATAAAGCGGTAACTGGCAATGTTTGTGCTGCTCTGTCAGAATTTCAATGGCGAAGGAAGAAGCACTTATAAGAGCTTCACAAGAGGTCGAAAAGTTAGCATGAAGGTCGCAGTCATTGGAGGAGGCGTCGCCGGAGCTGAGCTGATCAGAGTGGCCTCGCCGGGGCCCCTGGAGTTCACCTTGATCGAACCCAAGAAGCAGATTGAGCTGCAGGCATTGTACCCTGAGTATCTGGGCGGCCTGGCGAGAATCCAGGAGCTTACTGCACCCCTCAAGCCCTTCTGCGAGCACGTGGGCGCAGCCCATTTCCAGGAAAAGGCCCTGCGCCTGGAAGGAAAGGCCGTGGTCTGCGAGAAGAGCAAGGTGGAGTTCGATTATGTGGTGGTGGCAACAGGTGCCGCCCAGAACTACTTCGGCATCAAGGGCGCCGAGAATACCTTTTCTATCAACACTCTAGAGGAGACCAAGAGGGCGCGCCGGTTCGTGGAGGATATGAACCCAGAGCGCATCATGATCATGGGCTCCGGCCTGACGGGCGTGGAGGCGGCCTGCATTCTGGCGGAGAGCCTGGACGCCAGCATCTACATCCTCGAGGCCAGGGACAGGGTCCTTCCCCAGTTCTCGCCTCAAACCTCACAGCTCATGGAGAAGGCACTGTCCAAGAAGGGCGTGAATATCCTCACCTCCACCCAGGTCTGCGAGGTCAAGGAGGACTGCTTCCCAAGAAGAACGGCTGGATTCTGGTGGACTCCTACCTCATCGCCCAGGACAATATCTTTGCCATGGGCGACTGTGCCTGGGTGGAGATCGACGGAAAGTTGGCCACCAAGACCGGCCTGGAGGCAGAGCGCCAGGCAAAGCACATCGCCCGCAGCCTGACGCGCCTGGCAGAGGGCAAGCCAATGGAGAAGTATTCCGTACGCGCCAGCACCGACAGCCAGGTGGCGCTCATCTCCCTGGGATGCGATTGCGCCGTGGGCGTGGTGGGCAAGATGTGCATCGGCGCGCCCACCAGGCTGATATACTCCCTCAAGAGCTGGATAGACAAGTCCTTCATCAAGCGGTTCAAGTGAAAGGGATAGAATAGGCGCCTAAGACTTGCGCCTAATTTTCTTGCCCACTTATCTCGCGGCCTTGGCCACGCGCTCCACGCTGTCCCTGTGGTTTATGGCGTAGCTCTTGACATCATGGTTGGCTGCAGCTATGATCTCATCCGCCAGGGCAGCCTCTGCCGACTTGGTCTTCTTGAAGGAGGCTGCGTGAGCGCCTTTGGCTATGAACATGAGGGCGGTATCCACCCTCCTCTGCGGAGCTGTATCCACTGCCTTGGGTACGGTTATGCCTCCGTATTTGAGCCGGACAACCTCTTCGCGCGGGCCGGCATTGGAAACCGCCTTGGCCAGGACGGAGAGCGGGTTCTCCTTGGTCCTCTTCGCAATTATATCGAAGGCACCCTCGACGATGCCGTAGGCCTTCAGCTTCTTGCCCGTGTTCTTCGCCTTGCGCATCATCTTATTTACCAGTCGCTCCACGATGTGTTGCTCCGACTTCTTGAACTGCTGCTTGGCATGCCTGCCGCCGGAGTGCATGACTGCCTTGGGGGCGAGGTTCATGTAGCCCTTGATGCTCGGGTCTGCGACCTCCACCTCTGCCGGATCCCACTTGCCGAATACCTTCACGAGAATCACCTCACTGGCTTCTCCTTTCTTCCCCGCACCAGCTCCAGCAAGGATACATTATTGACGGCGATAACCTTGAACCTGACACCGGGAATGTCTCCCATGGACCGGCCCATCCGTCCGCCGATGCGATCGATTATGACCTCATCGTGCTCATCTATGAATCCGATGGCCCCGTCGCCCGGGGTGAAGGCCGTAACCTGCCTTCCATTCTTTATAAGCTGTATGCGCACCGCCTTTCTTATGGCCGAGTTGGGCTGCTTGGCCTCTATTCCGACCTTTTCCAGTACGATTCCCCTGGCCATGGGCGCTCCTCCCAGGGGGTCAGCCTTTATCCTGCTCCCCGACATCCTTCGGATATACTTCGGATAGCTCCACCTCAGGGTCTTCCTATCACTCTCCAGTTTCCTGGCTGCATAGATTCCCATTCCCATTCATTTCACCTTGAGTAAATCGCGAACATCTCATTGAATTATGATGTCATCAACGCCGTGATGCCTCTGCGCTAGCATCTTGGCTTTTAATATGTTGCGGCCATCTCTGCCGATGGCAATGCCCTTGTCCTTATTTGCTACCTCTACATAAGCCAATCGCTTATTATTCTTGTTGACCACCATCACATTCTTTATGGCGGCCGGCTGGAAGAGGTTCTCCAAAAACTCCTTCACGTCGTCGCTGTACTCGACGATCTCGATCTGCTTTCCTACCGATTTCTTCACCCGGTTGATGTTCGAGCCCTTTCGGCCAATGGCCGCGCCCATATCTCCTTTCTTGATGACGAAGATGATGCGGTCGTTGTCCTCATCCACGACGCAGTCCCTGGCCATGCCGCCCGTCAGGCTCTCGAACAAAGCGATATATCTGATTCCTTCGGTGGTGAGCTTGAACTCACTCATGCCTCAACACCTCGGATCTCCCTCTGCAGTGCCATTATCTCCGAGTCCCCTGGCTCGATGATGGCCAAGGTGGCCACGGAGAAGGGTTTCCCACAGGCAGATCCGAGGTCCTTGCCCATACCCTGGTAACTGTAGACTGGTACGTCCATGGTCTCCAGCTGCATCCGCACGTCAGCAGGACAATCGAGAGCGTATATTATGAGCTTTGCCTGTCCACCGATTCCGGCCTCGACGGTCCTGTTCGATCCCAGCACCACATTTCCTGTTCTGATGGAACTTCTCAGAGCTCTATCTACGTTTATCATCATAATTACCTCATCTCTTGCTTGCCACCAGCGTCACATCTCCTGTGCCGAGCCGTATTGGCTGGCCCACGATGACGTTTTCCGTAACGCCTTTGAGATCGTCTACATCCCCGCGTATGGCGGCGTCCAGGATGTGGTTGACTGTGACCTCGAAGGCCGCCCTGGCGAGCACACTGGCCTTCTCGCCCGAGACGCCATGCCGTCCAATCTGTTTGACCTCTCCGTCCACAGTCATGATGTCTGATACCAGCATGATGTGCCGAACGTCCACGGAAAGGCCCTGTTCGCGCAGGGTGTCAGTGGCCTCGTTGATGATGGCATTTCGCGCCGCCTCGATGCCCAGCACCTCTCCGATCTCATTTATATTGTTGGTCTTTATTCTGGTGGGGTCTACTCCCTCGAATTGCATAACCTTCTTGATGGATGATCCCTCTGTGTAGAGAACGTACTCATCGCCCTCCTTGCGGATCACGACGCGCTTGATGCCCTCTACACCTTTGAGCGATATCCTCTTGATCTTCTCAACCAGCTGGAGCAGCTCGCGATAAGAGGACTCCTCGGGAGCCATCACTAGCACATTCTCCTTCTGGTCGACAGACAGACCCGTCTCCTCCTTCAGCCTTTCCGCCACCTCAGTGGCGGTGATCTTGCGCTGCTCCATAGCCCCAGGATTCAGCTCGATTATCACGTTCATCTCCGCCAGGTCGGTAGCTATGGACCCCAGGTGAAGGATGGAGGTGGACTCGATGGCCCAGGCCACCTCTCTGGCCAGGTCCCGGTCGTGGGCATAATCCTGATTGAGTCTTATGGTCATGGTGGGCGTAGAAGGAATCTTTCTCGCGTCCACGATCTCGATGAGCCTGGGCAGTCCCAGAGTAACGTTGATCTCAGCCACTCCCGCGTAGTGGAAGGTACGCATGGTCATCTGCGTGCCGGGCTCGCCTATGGACTGCGCTGCGACCACCCCCACCGCCTCACAGGGCTCCACTCGAGAGTGCTCGTAGTCGGCAGCTACCTGGGCTACGATCTCATCCAGCTGCTCCTCGCTCACCTCAGCTCCTTGCAGCCCGGCTTGAAGGGCTTCTTTGATGCTCTGGGGAAGGTCGAGGCCGTCTAGCCTTTCCAGAACTTCCTTATCCGACAGCCTCATGCCGACTCCTTCTTCAGCACATTCTTGATGATGCGCAAAACGTTGTCTGTGCTGGCGTAATCGCGTCGGGAGGCATCGACGCCATCTTCGCCGTACTGGAACTGAACGATCATGCCCCTCGTCTCCTTCACTGTGCCGTCGTACTTGACCTCCAAATCCTGCAGGGCATTGACCAGCCTGCGCTGCAGGTATCCGCTCTGAGATGTCCTGATGGCGGTATCCACCAGGCCCTCGCGGCCGCCTATGGCGTGGAAGAAGAACTCCGTGGGATTCAGACCGTCTTTGTAGCTCGACTCCACGAAGCCGTGCGCTTCTGCGCCCAAATCGCCGCGGCGAAAATGCGGGAGCGTCCGGCCAGCGTAGCCGCGTTTGATGCGCTCGCCGCGCACAGACTGCTGGCCGACGCATGCCGCCATCTGGGTCAGGTTGAGCATGGAGCCGCGGGCTCCACTGACGGCCATGACCACCCCGGAGTTGTCCAATCCCAGATAACGACCGGCGATCTTGCCCGCGGTATCCCTGGCCTTGCCCAGGGTCTGCATGATCCTCATCTCCAGGGTCTCATCCAACGTCCTACCGGGCAGCGGCTCCAGCTCACCGGCGTTGTAGGCTTCGATGAGCTGTTGCACCTTCTCGCGCGCGGTTCTGGTGGTCTCATCAATCTGCTCCGCAGCTTCCTTGGGGATGTCCTCGTCATCTATGCCGAAGCTGAATCCCGCATACATGATTCCCCGCAGGGCCAGCCTGGTCATTCTGTCCAGGAACTCGCTCGCCACGGAGGGGCTGAACTCCTTTATTATCCTGTCTGTTATCTTGCCCTTGAAGGCTCCCACGGCCTCGGCATCGATGGTGCCCTTGAGGAGCTGGCCGTCCCTAATGACGACGAAGGCATCATTCTCGCAATCCTCGCCCTTGCAGACATCGCAGTTGTAGCAGAAATCGGCCTTGAAGTTCAGGTCAAGACCCCGAGGAAGGATGAGGGAGAAGACCTGCTTTCCCGTCCAGTAGGGCTTTTTGTCCGTGACGCCCGCAGGCGCTGGCAGCTCTGATACATCGAACTTCTTGAGCAGCTCCATGACTCCCTGGCGGTCGATGGGTTTTGTCCCATGTGTCAGGAGGAAAGAGCCGGTCACGTAGTCGTGGATGCCTCCGATGATGGGGCCGCCAAACCTTGGAGAGAGAATGTTCTCCTGCACACGCATGAGGATCTCCGCCTCGGCGCGCGCCTCCTCCTTCTGAGGGACGTGCATGTTCATCTCATCCCCGTCGAAGTCTGCGTTGTACGGAGGACACACTGCCGGGTTGAGCCGGAAGGTCTTGTAGGGCATCACCTTGACGCGATGGGACATGATGGACATCCTATGCAATGACGGCTGCCGGTTGAAGAGAACTATGTCGCCGTCCGCCAGTTGCCGGTCGACCCCCCAGCCGATGTCGATCTGCTCCGCGACCTCCTCGCAGTTCTTGTCTGTGACCTTGATCCTCCTCTGATCGGGCCTGGTTACGTAGTTCACTCCTGGATGTCTGTCAGGACCTCTTCTTACAAAGGTCTTGATCTGCTCTTTATTCCTGGCATTTGCGAGCATGGGCACGGAGAGCTCCATGGCCACGTCCATGGGAACGCCGACCTCATTTATGCTCAGGTTGGGATCGGGGGAGATGACCGTCCTGGCGCTGAAGTTGACTCTCTTGCCCGAGAGGGAACCGCGGAACCGTCCTTCCTTGCCCTTCAGGCGTTGCGACAGCGTCTTGAGGGGCCGGCCGCTGCGGTGGCGCGCCGGCGGGACGCCGGAGACCGTATTGTCCAAAAAGGTGGTGACGTGATACTGGAGCAGCTCCCACAGATCCTCGATGATCAGTTGAGGAGCGCCTGCCTCCCGGTTCTCCTGGAACCGCTGGTTGATGCGGATGATGTCCACCAATTTATGCGTGAGATCATCCTCGCTGCGCTGGCCGGACTCCAAGGTGATGGAGGGGCGCATGGTCACCGGCGGCACCGGCAGCACGGTTAGAATTATCCACTCCGGGCGCGCTGTCGCGGGGTTCATGCCCATGACCTGGATGTCATCGTCCGGGATCTTCTCGAACCTGTCCCGGATATCCGAGGGGGTGAGCTTGTGACCCTCCTCGATGTAAGAGAGCGGCCTCTCAAACTTGATCTCCTGCTGCGGCGCGCCGCAGTAGGGGCAGTTCTTGTTCTTGCGGGCCTCGGAGAAGACCTTGTTGACCACGTCGTCCGTCATCTGCCCCAGCCGCTCCAGGGTCTGGATCTGCTCCAGGTACATATTCTTTTCATTCTCTTTCAGCATGAGACGGGAGCAGTCCCTGCAGATGGCGCGCAGGATCTTTCGTATAAGTTTTGCAAAGCCCACGTGGATTACGGGCGCTATGAGGTCGATATGGCCGAAGTGGCCTGGGCACTCGCCCGGCCGGCCGCCGCAGGATCGGCAGCGAAGCCCGGGATCGATCACTCCCAGGCGCGGATCCATCAGCCCCATCTCAATGGGAAAGCCGTCGTCGTCGTAGGTGTCTGCTGTTATGATCTTGACCACGCTCATCTTCCTGAACTCTTGAGGAGAGATGAGGCCGAAGCGGATCTTGCCTATCTTCTTAGGAACCGTCATATTTCCACCTAAACCGCGTCCTCCAGGATCAGCCGCGGCGCCACACCTAAAGATTTGATCTCATCCAGCAGGAGCTTGAAGGCATAGCTCATCTCCACAGGGTAGATCTCCGTGTCCGCACCACACGTGGGGCAGAAGTCCGCGTTTCTGCGCCGATCATGGATAGCGATCATGCCGCAGTGACTGCAGACCAGCTCCGTCACTTTATCCGATTCATCCACCAGGCGCTCTTTCAGCGCCAGGGCCGCGCCGTGGGCGATGAGCACATCCCTCTCCATCTCTCCGAACCGCAGGCCACCTTCGCGGGCGCGGCCCTCCGTGGGCTGGCGGGTCAAGACCTGAACGGGTCCTCTGGACCTGGCATGCATCTTGCCCGTGACCATGTGGTAGAGCTTCTGGTAGAGGATCACTCCCACGAAGAGGTCGGCCATAATCTGCTCCCCCGTGGCTCCGTTATACAGTATTTCTTTGCCGGTGTGGGAGAAGCCGAACTTGATGAGGGCTGCGCGCAGGTCCGGCTCGTTCTCGCCCAAAAAGGCCGTGGCATCAATGAACCTGCCCTCCAAAGATCCGACCTTTCCGCCGATCATCTCCAGGACATGGCCCACAGTCATGCGGGAGGGGATGGCATGGGGATTGAGCAGGAGGTCAGGCACTATGCCCGATTCGGTGAAGGGCATATCCTCCTGGGGGACGATCAGGCCCACCACGCCCTTTTGCCCATGCCGGGAGGCAAATTTGTCGCCCAGCTCCGGTACGCGCTGGTCCCGGGTCTTGACCTTGGCCAGGCGGTTGCCGTTGGAGGACTCGGTGAGGATGACCATATCCACCACGCCCTTCTCGTTGGAGCGCATGGTCACGGAGGTCTCGCGCCTCTGCTGGGGCGTCAATCCAAACTCAGAGGGCTCCTCCAAAAACCTCGGGGGGCTTGTTTTACCGATGAGCACATCGTTCGGGCCGACGTAGGCATTGGGGTTGACCAGGCCGTCTGAGTCCAGCTGGTCATAGGCCTCACTGCCTCGCGCGCCGCGCACCTCCGCATCGGGAATCTCGAACTTGTCCTCCTGGCCACCGGGGTACTTTCGCTCCTCGGCCTCGGAGACGCGGAAGAAGTGGCTGCGGGCGAGGCCGCGCTGGATGGAGCCTCGGTTCATGACCAGGGCGTCTTCGATGTTGTACCCTTCGTAGGCCAATACCGCGACCACGAAGTTCTGGCCCGCCGGTCTCTCGTCGAAGCCTATGGCTCCGGAGGTTTTGGTTCTGACTATGGCCTTCTGGGGACTGTTGAGGTAATGGCCTCGGGTATCGGGCCGGAGCCTCATGTTGGCCGTGGACATGCCCAGGCATTGCTTGACCATGCCTGCGCCCATGGTGTTTCTGGGGCTGGCGTTGTGCTCCGGATAGGGAACGAGCCCTGCAGCTATGCCCAGGATGAGCGAGGGGTCCAGCTCCAGATGGGTGTGATCCGGGCTGATGTCCTCCTCCCAGATGGCGATGAGGCTGTTCTCCTCCTCCTCGGCATCCAGGTACTCCACCAGGCCTGCGGCCACCAGATCCTCGAAGGCCGCCTCTCCCCGTTCGATCTTGGCCACGTGCTCCTCTGTAACCAGAGACCGGCCACTCTGCACCACGATCACAGGCCTTCTGGCCCGCCCCGAGTCGGTGTTCATGAAGATCTCATTGGTGTCCTCGAAGTAGACCACATTCATCTGGTTGCTGATGCTGCCCGCGCGCCGCAGTCGGCGCAGATTATCCACCAGCGCTTGGGGGTCCTCATGATGTCCTACGATCTCGCCGTTCGCATAAACTCGAGCGCCGCTGTTGAAGGCCTCAGCCAACACTACCACCTACTGCAACTACGCCTAAATCCATCAATATCTTCTTTATGTCGTCGTAATCGTCCACGCCCTTGGAGAGCTCCACTCCCTGGGCGAAGTTCTTCACCAGGCCGCAGTTGGGCCCCTCCGGAGTCTCGGATGGACAGATGCGGCCCCACTGGGTGGCATGCAGATCCCTGGCCTCGAAATGTGGCTGCGATCTGGAAAGGGGCGAGATCACCCTGCGCAGGTGCGATAGCGTCGCCATGTAGTCCGTTCTGTCTAGAAGCTGGGAGACGCCCGTGCGTCCTCCCACCCAGTTGCCCGTGGCCAGGGGATGAATCATCCTCTCCGTCAAGACATCCGCCCGCACTGTCGTCACCACATTCAGCTCCCTGTTCCTCATGCTGGCCCGCTCTAATTGGTATTTTATATCTCTGGTGAGACGGTTGAAGGCCACGCGGAAGAGATCCTCCATCAAATCCCCGGAAAGCTTCAGCCTCTTATTGGAGTAGTGGTCCTTGTCGTCCTCGCCCCGGCGCGCCAGCGCCAGCTCAAAGCAGGCCTCGGCCATGCGGGAGAGGAATAATGCTTTAGCATAGCGATCCTTTTCATTCACGCCGATGTGGGGAAGTAGATACCTGTCCAGGACATAGGCTGCCCTCTTCTTCTGGTACTCCTTGGCCTGGCCTGCAGCCACGCGCGAGCCTATCTTCTCTAAAGCCTCCTCGGTGGTCGAGACCTCGGCCTCCTCCAGGTTCTCCAGCATGAACTTGATGATCTCAGGGTTGTCCGATACGGATTTCACAATATCCATGTCTGTCTCCATGCCCAAAGATCGAAGCAGGGTCACGAAGTTCAGCCGTCCTGAGACGGATGGGAAAGAGACCTCCAAAATTGACCGCCGGCCACGCTCTACGATGACCAGCGACCGGTAGCCCTGCCGCTGGCTGAAGACCTTGGCCACCTCGATGTTTTCATCGTAGCGCTGGTTGTACTCCACCAGAATCTTATTTGGTGCCAGATCCTCCAGGGTCATGATCACGCGCTCCGAGCCGTTGACCACGAAGTAGCCGCCGGGATCGGTGGGGTCTTCTCCGTAGCCGATCATCTCATCCGGCGACATTCCAAAGAGGTTGCAGACCTTGGAGTTGAGCATAATGGGCAATGTGCCTATCTCCGCCTCCACGGGGTCCTTCTCAGTCTCGCCCTCCACGATGGTCATCTCCAGCTTGATGGGAGAAGCGTAGGTGAGGTTGCGCAATCGGGCGTCGTTGGGGAACAGCCTCTCGACGGACCCGTCCGCTTCGCGCACCATGGGCTTATCCACCCGGATCTTGCCCAGCCTTACATAGGTATTTTCGATATTGGTCTCGATGATCCCCACTTCGTCGATGACCTTTTGGAGACCTCTATCGATGAACTCATTGAAGGAGTTGAGGTGATGATGTACCAGCTTATCCCTGGTAAAATAGGAGCTATAGAGTGCATTTCTATCGAGCAAAAGACCACCTTTAATCGATTACCAGCCGGTAAAAGATCGACTGCTTAGCCGTCGTACTTCTTCTTATGACCTTGATGATATCGCCAACTTTGGCCCCGATCTCTCTGGCGGCGGGGTCGTTTACGTGGATCTTGGGGAGCTTTGGTGCCTCAATGCCAAATCCTTTCAGCACCACATCACCTTCTTCCGGAGTGAGCAGCACATGTTCCGGAACCATTTCATGATCTTTTACGGCAAATTTGGTCACTCGAACCACCTTCTCTTTAGAAGGAGCAGCAAACAGGCTCAAGGAAACTCCAAACGGGCTCGGGGGGATTTGAACCCTCGACCACCTGGTATCTTCACCCAAAAATTTAAAAGCCAGACGCTCTGCCTAACTGAGCTACGAGCCCCCGCGGCCTGGCATGCCTCAAGCCATTTCCACTGCACTGAATGAGGATTAAAAACATCCCACATAAAGCTTTTTCCCTTGAGGACCTAGACACTTCCCACTAGGCGGGCTATCTCCGTGCCTACCTCGGAGGTGGTTGAACTTCCTCCCAGATCATATGTCTTTATCCTGCCTTCAAATAAGTTCCGCTCAATGGCCGCTACGACGTCCGAGGCGGCTTTCGCCTCGCCCAGGTGCTCCAGGAGCATGGCCCCCGCCCAGATGGTGGCGATGGGGTTCACCTTGTTTTGGCCCTTGTACTTGGGCGCGGAACCGTGGATGGGCTCAAACATGCTCGTGCCCTCCGGATTCAGGTTAGCGCCAGGCGCCAAGCCCAGGCCGCCCTGGATCATTGCCCCAAGGTCGGTGATTATGTCGCCAAACATATTGGGAGCGACGACGACATCGAACCATTCCGGGTTCTTGACGAACCACATGGTTATGGCATCCACGAAGTTGAAGTCGTGCTTGACCTGGGGGTAGCCCTTGGCCACATCCAGGAAGACCTCTCTCCAGAAGCCGTAGATGTCGCTCAAAACGTTGGCCTTGTCCACGCTGGAGACCTGGTGGCGGCGCTTTTGCGCCAGGTCGAAGGCGTACTTTATCACCCTCTGGCAGCCCTCTTTGCTCACTTCGCCGATCTGATAGCCGATCTCCTCGCTATCCGAGTCGATGTCCAGGCCAAACTTGATGTTGTAGAGAGTGCGCCTGACCTCGAAGTCCGCATGGCTCCGCCCGCGGCGCGCGCGGCCGCCTATGCCGATGTAGAAGTCCTCGGTGTTCTCGCGTACCACCACAAAATCGATGTCTTTGGGCGTTTTGTCTTTCAACGGCGTCCAGACGCCCCCCAGAAGCTTGACGGGCCGCAGGTTCACATACAGGTCAAGGTAGAAGCGCATGGCCAGAAGAATGCCCTTCTCCAGGACGCCAGGCTGGACGCGCGGGTCGCCGATGGCCCCCAGGTAGATGGCGCGGTGCTGCTTCAGCTCTTTGAGGGTCTCCTCGCGTATCAGCTCCCCAGTCCTCAGGTAGTGCTCCGCTCCCAGTGGATACTCTATCCACTGCAGAGAGAAGCCGTGCTTTTCAGCCGCCGCCTCTAAAACCTCTTTGCCTGCGGCTATTATCTCCGGTCCTATGCCGTCGCCTGGGATTACTGGTACCTTATAATTCATGCCTTCACCTCGGCCACCTGTCGCTTAGTATACTCCACAAGGCCGCCCGCATCGACGATTGCTCTCAAGAAATCGGGAAGGGGCGTAGTTCTATAAGATTCATCGCTGGACAGATTATGTATCACTCCGCCAGCCATATCAATCTCAATGGGCGCTCCATCCTGGATCCTGCCCACCTCGGAGCAGATAAACAGAGGCAGGCCGATGTTGATGGCGTTTCGGAAGAAGATCCTGGCAAAGGACTTCGCCACCACTGCAGCCACTCCCGCCCCTTTCAGCGCCAGAGGCGCATGCTCCCGGGAGGAGCCGCATCCGAAGTTCTCTCCTCCCACCACATAGTCGCCTGAACGAACCTGCACGGCCATCTCTGGCCGGACGCCCTCGAAGAGATGCAAAGCCAGCTCAACGGGATCGTTTATTACCAGGTAACGTCCGGGGATGATGGCATCAGTATCGATATCATCTCCAAACTTCCAAGCTCTGCCCGCCAAAATACCCATCTCCAACCGGTGGACTACTCTCCAATGAGGATGAAGTATATTAAAATGATCCTATCACAACCGCTCAGTTTTTAGCGACGAACGTCAAAAGGAATTGACAGGTGGTTCGAGTTTGAAGGCGATCATGATCTCCGGGCGCACTCTGGCCCAAGGAGCAAGCTGCGAGTGCAAGATGTATCCGGACTTCTTGAAGGCAGTATCTCTATGCCATTTATCGAAAGGGGATTACGATGCCCTGGGGCTCTGCGAAGGCAAGAACGTGCTGCTCAAGAACGAGTTCGGCCAGGCTGTGCTCGCGCCGAAAGTCGATGCGGGCCTGCGGCAGGGAATGGTATTCATACCCATGGGCCCCTGGGCCAACGTTTTGGTGGGACCGGACACAGGCGGCTGCGGCACGCCCCAGTTCAAGGGCGTAGAGGTGGAGGTGGAGGCTACCGACGCTTCGGTCCTGGATATTCGCGACCTTTTCCGCGGCCTGGGGAGGGCCCAGACATGATCGTGGAAGATGCGATCTGCTCCTTCTGTGGCTGCCTCTGCGATGATATCAATGTGGAGGTGGAGGGGGGCAAGATAAAGCGAGTCAGGCACGCTTGCCGCCTGGGCTCCAGCAAGATCCTTGGCCACGGCCGGATCAAGGCCCCCATGATTCGCCGCGGCGGCGAGCTTTGCATGGTCAGCTACCAGGAGGCCTACGACCGCGCGGCGGAGATACTGCTACGCGCTCAAAAGCCCCTGCTCTACGGCTGGGCCTCCACGGTCTGCGAAGCGCAGAAGAAGGGCATCCTGCTGGCGGAGGAGGTGGGAGGGGTGCTCGACTCCACGGCCACCGTCTGCCACGGACCTTCCGTCATCGGCATCGAGGAGAAGGGGCTGCCGGGAGCCACACTGGGCCAGGTGAAGAACCGGGCTGACACCATAGTCTTCTGGGGCTGCAACCCAGCCGAGGCTCATCCCAGACACTCCTTGCGCTACTCATCCAACGTCTGCGGCCGTTTCACGCCCGAGGGCCGGGCGGGCCGAAAGATAGTAGTGGTGGACGTTCGCGAGACGAGAACCTCGAAGAATGCGGATAAAACGGTGATCATCCAGCCAGGCACAGATTATGAGGTGATCTCGGCGCTGCGTATGCTGGTAGCCGGAAAGAGCGACGTCGTTCCGGATGAAGTGGGTGGCGTGCCCAAGGCAGAGCTGGACGGCCTGGCAAAGACGCTGCTGGCGGCCCGGTTCGGAGCCGTTTTCTTCGGCCTGGGCATCACCCACAGCCGTGGCCGCTACAAGAACATCGACAATGCCCTCTCCCTGGTGACGGAGCTGAACTCTCACACCAAGTTCGTGATCATGCCCATGCGCGGCCATTACAACGTGGGCGGAATCGGGCAGGTTCTGGCCTGGTCCTCGGGCTTCCCCATGTCCGTGGACTTCACCCGCAATGCTCCCTACTTTAATCCCGGCGAGACCGCTGCCTGCGACCTTCTGGCGAAGGCGGACACGGACGCGGCGCTGATCATAGCTGCGGATGCCGCATCCAACTTCCCCCGGGCAGCGGTGGAGGCGCTGGCGAAGATCCCCGTCATCCAGATCGATCCTTATGAAAACCCGACCACGCTCATATCGGAGGTGGTGATTCCATCCGCCATTGCCGGCGTGGAGGTGGAGGGCACAGCCTATCGCATGGACGGCATGGCGCTGCGCATGAGAAAGCTGGTGGACACCAGTTACCCCAGCGACGAGGAGATCTTGAGCCACATTTTGGAGAGCGTGCATAGACTGCAGAGGGGGCTTGAAAGATGATCATCAAGGGAGGAATAGTCTACGATCCCGCTAACGGCATCTTCGGCGAGGAGATGGACCTTTGCGTGGATGAGGGAAGGATGGCGGAGGATGCAAAGGGCGAGGAGATCGACGCGCGAGGCCTGCTGGTCATGCCCGGTGGGGTGGACGCTCACTCTCACATCGCCGGCACGAAGGTGAACACGGGCAGGATCATGAGACCCGATGACGCTCGCCTAGGCATCGAGCCGCGCTCGGGCGTCTGCAGACCTTGCACGGGCTACACCGTTCCCAACTGCTATGCCATAGGCTACCGCTATGCTCGCATGGGCTACACCACGACCTTCGAGGCGGCGACGCCCATCATCGAAGCGCGCCACACCCATGAGGAGCTGGAAGAGATTCCCATCCTGGACAAAGGCGCTCTCACTCTGTTCGGCAACAACTGGGAGGTCATGGAGTGCGTGCGCGACAAGGACATCGGCAAGCTCGCCGCTTACGTGGCCTGGGGACTGCGCTCTGCCCGGGGCTACGGGGTGAAGATCGTCAACCCCGGAGGCGGGGAGGCCTGGGGCTTCGGCTCCAACGTCAAGGGCCCAAATGATCCCGTTCCGAACTTCGACGTGACCGGAGCCGAGATCATTTGCGGGCTGGCCCAGGCCAATGAGATGCTGCGCCTGCCCCACTCCATCCACTTGCACTTCAACAACTTGGGGAAGCCTGGCAACTACACCACCGCCCTGGAGACGCTGGAGCTGCTAAAAGACATAAAGCCCAGCCGCAAGCGGCAGGTGGTGCACGTGGCGCACATGCAGTTCTCGGCCTACGGCGGCACGAGCTGGCGGGACTTCGAGTCCAAGGCACCGGTCATTGCCGACTACTTCAATTCGCATAACCACGCCACCATGGATCTGGGCCAGCTCCTCTTCGGATCGGCTACTACTATGACCGCCGATGCGCCTTTGGAGTACGGCAACGCCCGTCTGACTCACAACAAGTGGTCCAACCACGACATCGAGCTAGAGGAGTCGAGCGGTGTCGTGCCTATGGTTTATTTCCGCAAGATGCTGGTCAATGCTGTGCAGTGGGCCATCGGCCTGGAGCTGGCCCTTCTCACTCGCGACCCCTGGAAGGTGCTAATGACCACCGACCACCCCAACGGAAGCCCCTTCATCAACTATCCTGAGGTCATCGCCCTGCTCATGAGCAAGCCCAAGCGAGATGCGGAGATGGCCACGCTGCATGAGCAACTGCCCAAACGCACCGGCTTGGGCGGCATTGAGCGCGAGCTGGACTGGACGGAGATGGCCATCATGACCCGCGCCGCTTCCGCGCGCATCCTGGGCCTGGAGGACAAAGGCCACCTTGGGCCCGGTGCGGACGCGGACATCTCCATCTACAACCTGCGGCCGGAGGAGGTCGATCCAAGCCGAGACCACGCCCTGGTCAAGAAGGCCATGGCAGCGGCCAAATACACCATAAAATCAGGAATCGTAGTCTCCCAAGAGGGCCAGATCCTGGCTGCGCCCCAAGGCCGGACCTTCTGGGTGGATGCGGCGGTGCCCAAAGCGGACACGGACCGTCTCATGGTCGATCTGCAGGAGAAGTTCGAGAAGTATTACAGCGTTCGGCTCTCCAACTATGCGGTGCAGGATGCCTATGTTCCCAATCCTAAGGTGATCAGGGCCGGGATTCAAATGGAGGTGGCCTAAAGATGAAAACGATCACCATCACCCCTCTAAAAGCCTTCGAGATCTCTGTGGAGGCGGAGAACATCTCTCCCGACAAGCTCGCGCCTTTAACCCTTCGCCAGATACGAAGCCTCTCGATCTGGCAGGGCAACCGCAAGAGAAAGCTCTCCGATCTGTTCCGGGCAGAGGGAGACGACGGCCCGGCCAAGGTTGAAGATGTGACCATAACACTCCAAGGCGATTTCTCCCGCGCGAAGAGGATTGCCGAGGGCATGACCGCAGGCAAGGTAGAGGCGGAGGGCGGTGTGGGCATGCACGCCGGAAACAACATGAAAGGCGGGCTTTTGAGCGTGCAGAAAGATGCAGAGGACTGGCTGGGCAGGGAGATGCGCGGCGGAAAGATCACTGTCAGCGGCAATGCCGGGAACTACGTCGGCGCCGGCTACAGAGGAGAGAAGTGCGGCATGCGGGGCGGAGAGATCGAAGTCGGGGGCAACGCCGGGGCCTACCTGGGCGAGCATCTCTGCGGCGGCAGCATTCGCGTGCACGGCGACGCAGGCGACTTCCCCGGTGCCGCCAACCAGGGAGGCACAATCTTTATCGGCGGCAGTACATATCTTCCAGGCGCGGAGATGACCAAAGGAACTATAACTGTGAGAGGCAGGGCCAGGGTTCTGCCCAGCTACCAGAAGATGGAGATTATGTCGATAGAAGGAGAAGACTTCCAAAAGTATGTGGGCGACCTTGTGGAGAAGGGAACTGGCGAGCTCTTTGTCCGGGTAGGGTCATCTTGATAAATTAGGATGGAAATATGATAAACAAACACAATTATTTTGAGGTGCTCTGACTTGATCGATCGCAGCAAGGTTCTGGAAGTCCTGGAGGGATATGACCTCGAAGATCTGCGAATCGGGATGATTGCATCCCATTCTGCTCTGGATACGGCAGATGGCGCAGTGGAGGAGAATTTCAAGACCCTGGCGGTGTGCCAGGAAGGCCGGGAGAAGCCCTATGTCAAGTACTTCCGGGCCCACCGGGCCGGCGGCCAGATCGTCACGGGCATGATCGATGAGATCTTGATGCTCAAGAGGTTCTCGGAGATACTGGAGCCGGAGAACCAGTATTTTCTGCGGTCCAAGAATACGCTTTTTGTGCCCAACCGGTCGTTCACCTCCTACTGCGGCATAGACGCCGTCGAGGATCAGTTCTTGCTTCCCCTGCTCGGCTCAAGGAACCTGCTGCGATCGGAGGAGCGCGGCGACAAGAGGGATTACTACTGGCTCCTGGAGAAGGCGGGCCTGCCCTATCCCGAGCCGGTCGAGGCCGAGGATATCGACCAGCTGGTCATGGTCAAGCTGCCCCACGCCGTGAAGACCCTGGAGAGGGGATTCTTCACCGCCTCCTCCTACGAGGAGTACTGCCAGAAGGCGGACCTTTTGCTGCGGCAGAATGTTATCGACCAGGACGGAATGGAGCTGGCCAGGATCGAGCGCTACATCATCGGCCCCGTCTTTAATCTGGACTACTTCTACTCGCCGCTCTCGGGGCGCATTGAGTTAATAGGCATAGACTGGCGCTTTGAGACGAGCTTAGACGGCCACTGCCGCCTGCCTGCGCCCCAGCAGATGACGCTGAACGAGCGGCAGGTCAACCCGGAGTACACGGTCTGCGGCCACAACTCCGCGACGCTGCGTGAGTCTCTCCTGGAGAAGGCCTTCGAGCTGGCGGAAAAGTACGTCGAGGCGACGCAGGAGTACTACGCGCCGGGCATCATCGGGCCCTTCTGTCTGCAGACCTGCGTGGACAAGGACCTGAACTTCTATATCTACGACGTGGCTCCGAGGATAGGCGGCGGCACTAACGTGCATATGGCCGTCGGGCATCCTTACGGAAATGCGCTCTGGCGCACGAACATGTCTACGGGGCGCCGCCTGGCGCGCGAGGTGCGGATCGCCCTGGAGAACGGCTGCCTGGATAAGATCGTCACCTAATGATGAACGCAAGTGACGCCAGCAGCCCGGAAGTTCCCAAGAAGCTGCGAAGGACGGTGAAGAAGCTGGCCGCCCTGGGCGAAGCTCCGGTGCTGATCGCTCCGGCGATTGTGCATAGCCAGGCATCGAGTCAGATGCTGGCCATCGCCAGGATAGGCATGCTGGACAAGATCCTGGGCTATCTGGTTACTACCGCTAAGAATGTGCACTTCGTGCGGCCGGGCCTGGCCTGGGACAGGGTGCAGACCGTGCCCCTGGAGAAGATCGAGGACTTGGAGTACGTGGACGAGTTCCACAGCAACACCATGAGCCTGAAGGTGGGCGGGCGCGCGGAGAAGATCATCTTTTACGATGATATGGACGGCATCAGGTTCTACCAGTACATGAAGAACAAAGAGTGGCAGCAATGACCGACCAAGAGATCCTGGTCTTAGCCCACTGCCTGCAGAATCCTTTTACCAGAGTAAAGGGCCTAGAGCCCCTATCCTTCCGGCCCGAGGGCGCGTCAATCCAGCTCCCCTGCCCGGAGGCCCTCTACCTGGGCCTGGACCGCTGGGCGGTTACAAAGAACCAGCTGGACATTCCGGAGTTTCGGCGCTTCTGCCGGTCGCTGATAACGCATTACGCCGATCTTCTGGAGATGCTGGCCCGCCAGGGTGCTCGCATCAAGATAATGGGCATAGCCGGGAGCCCCAGCTGCGGCCTGGCCACCACCAGCAGCGGCTACGCGGGCGGGCGGGTGTCGGAGGCGGAGCACGCGCGCGTGCCCGGGCGGGGCGTCTTCATGGAGGAGCTGCTGGCGGAGCTGGAGCGGCGGAGGGTAGCCTTTGAATGCGAGGAACTGGGCAAGAAAGAGTGATGCGGCACTGGCCCCGAGGGCATGAGCCCAGGCGGGCCTACGAATACTGTTAAATACTACTACTGCATGAGATTTGCTGCCTCTTTTGCGGGGGTTGCCAAGCCAGGTCAAAGGCGCTGGATTCAGGGTCCAGTCACGAAGGTGTTCGTGGGTTCGAATCCCATCCCCCGCACCTAATGCTTCTGTAGATAGCGATTTTATGATTTTGCT
>Ga0315277_10004075_pt1 | contig 19614 bp, 5 predicted proteins | sample YL17G05_15_MG_FD_203695 | JGI IMG/M metagenome (GOLD analysis project Ga0315277, IMG submission 203695) | Sediment microbial communities from Yellowstone Lake, YNP, Wyoming, USA - YL17G05_15 | ecosystem: Environmental > Aquatic > Freshwater > Lake > Sediment | place: USA: Wyoming | collected... | reverse complement strand
GTTTTTGCCAGACTCCCTCGGTGCTGGCGAAGCTGGACACGTGGATACACCGGCGGCTCCGCTGCTTCCAGTGGAAGCAGTGGAAACGGGGACGGCGGCGGTTCGCGGAACTGCGACGTCTGGGCGTGGGCAAAGACTTGGCGGCACAAACCGCCGGGAGCCCTCACGGTCCCTGGCGTCTCAGCCGCAGCCCCGCGCTCTCCTTCGCCTTGCCGGGCGCCTTCTGGGAACGACTCGGACTACCGCGCCTGATAGCCCGGTGAACGCCTAACTCGATCGAACCGCCGTGTACGGACCCGTACGCACGGTGGTGTGGCAGGGACAGCCCGCGAGGGCTTACCTATGCCAATTCATGGTGGTTACGAACCGGGGGAGCTCGGCCCGAGAGCGGCCGGTCTCCCCTTTTTCCGGGCATCCGTTCTAAGGAAGACACCGTGAAAACTACAGTGAAAACTACACTAACCAGCGTTGCCGTGGGGATCTTGGCGGCCGCGGCCGCCTGTCCGGCACAGAGCATCTTTCGCCTGCCCGTATCTTACAGCGTCGGCGATGGACCCACGGGACTAGCCATCGAGGACTTCAATGGAGATGGCAGAAGCGACATCGCCGTCGCCGATACCGACGGTCGAACGGTGAGTTTGCTCTACCGCCTTTCGAACGGCGGTTATTCCTCGCCCCAGAATTACGGTGTGGGCAACGGCCCGAACCGCCTGGTCACGGCTGACTTCAATTACGACGGCCTGCCCGACCTGGTTGTCGCCAACGGGGGACAGTCCGATGTGATGCTCATGTACGGCAGCGCTGGCGGCGGATTCGCTGCTCCCATCTCGATATCCATCGGGGCAGCTCCGCGAAGCATTATCACCACCGACTTCAACAAGGACGGGCTGCCTGACGTCGCGACAGCCAACTCCGAGAGCAACAGCGTAAGCGTCCTCTATGGCCAGGCGGGGGGCGGACTGGGGGGCCGCGTCGACTATGCCGTCGGGCGGGATCCTTGGGGCCTAGCTACAGCAGACTTCAATCGCGACGGACGTCCGGACCTAGTGACCTCTAACCGCGACGACTCCAGCCTCAGCGTCCTATATGGCCATGCCGGCGGTTTGGCCGAACGCACCGACCTAGCGACGGACTCCTACGCTCAGGACGTCACGATAGGCGATTTCAACCGAGACGGCGTCGATGACTTGGCCGCAGCGACCAACGGTGCGCCTGGTGCAAGGCTGAACATATTCTACGGCGCACCGAGCGGTCAGTTCGGCACCCACTTGGACTTAGCGGGCCCATCTCGACCCATCCGCTTGGCGGTCTCGGACTTTGATCTTGACGGGATACCCGACATTGCTGCGGTGATCGACTCCGGCAGTAATCTTTTGACCGTGTGGCGCGGTCTGGCCGGCGGCGGTTTTGGGCCGTATGAAACCTACGCCGCCCCGGGTTATCCGCACGGCTTGGCAGTCGCAGACGTCGATGGCAACGGGTGGCCCGATGTGGTTCTGACAAATTACTACAGGGACACCGTTTCGATCTACTTGAACGCCGCACCCGAGCCCGCCACGCTGTCGCTGCTGGCCCTGGGTGGGCTGGTGGTGCTTCGCCATAAGCGCCGTTAATCGCTTGACCACTGAGAGAAGCAAGGCCGTGCGGGCCACGCGCCCGCGCGGCCTTTCTTTCGTGGTCGCGCTCCCAGAGCCAACGGAACGCAATATCTGTCTTCTGCCAATAGATTCGAACCTTCCCCTTGCATGTCTTGCCGTTTCGCCCGTATAGATCAGGCGATGGACAACTGAATACGCGACGGGCGCGGCGGGCGGACTGATCCTCCGCCGGTCGGGCCGGGCAAGAGGAACACGAGCCGTGCGGGGCCGCACCACCTGCGCGGCCTCCTCTTTGGGCCCGGCCTCGGCCGCCAATCTAGGGGCGGCGATGGCGACGTTCGCAGAACAGATGCTGACGAAGTGCGAGAGGCGCGCTTCACCGAGACCTTCTGTCTTGGCCGGCTCCCGCCAACGCGACGGGAAAACCTCCCGGCTGATGGCCGGAAAGGAAAGGGCGACCTCCGGCGGGCCGCAAGCAGTGGGCGGTAAGCCGTGGCGTGGGCAGTCTGTTTGCCTTACGGCCTGACCGTGCGCGGCGCAACCCGCCGCCTCATCAGCATCCCCAGGCCACCGAGCACCAGTAGGCTCATCGTAGCCGGCTCAGGAACCTCGGAGACACGGAACCCGACGATGTAGTCCTCGTACGACGGGTATCCGCCTGTCATAAGGCTGATGTCCGCAAAAAAGTACACCGGTGTAACGGGGCCATGCAGGAATCTCTTGCATGGCCTCCTTTTCAAGCGTATAGATCAGTGGCAGTCAGGAGTTGACAACCCGGCTGGGCGACGACGCGGCGGCTGATCCCCGCCATCAGCCGCGTGATTCGGCCAAGGGCAAGGACGCCCGGTTCCGCAAGGTCGAGCGCGGGAGATTTGAGGCGACGGCGGCCGCCCGCCAGTAGCCGTATCCGCTCAAGACGCCCAGGCCGTACACGCCTGGGCGTCTCTCCGGGCGCGTATACACTGTTCCGCCCCCGTCTTCTCCTGCCGCTCGCGCGGCGTCAACGTCGGGCGGGGCCTTCTACTCTCGAAGCGCACGGCAGTCTCCTTCAGCAGGCTATTGAACGGGCACGCGTCTGCCCACTACATCTGCGGAAGGAGGGGATTTGCCGCGCTGGACCTTCAGGCGGGCTGGCTGCACGAGCACGCAAGGCAGGCGCCCTTGTGGCCAAACCCCCAACGCCGAAGACGTGGAGATACTCCTGGCGGAGAGTTCCTTGACTTTCCCTGAACGTGAGTCATAGTGTCATATCGGCTGCCCACAGGGCGGCTGGCGGGTCGGCGCCCCGCGTGTCGGGACAGTCGGTCACGAAGCAGGGGAGATTGGCGCCGGCGGGCGGTTTCCTTCTTCTCTTGTCGCGGCGGCCGGCCGCGGCGCGGCAAGGTCGGCGGAGACCGTGCGATGGCATGCTGGGGGGAAAGACCATGTTGCACCGCCACGTCGTGACGAGGAGCCTGCTGCTGGCCCTCCTTTTGGCGCTCGCCGCGATTCCGGCGGCCCGCCCCGCGCTGGCCACCGACAGTTCCTGGCAGGTCGATGCCGACGGCAACTGGAGCGACGCCGCCAAGTGGACCGCCGGCATCCCCAACGCCATCGGCGACATTGCGAGGTTGACCTATGACATCACTGCCGCCCGCACCGTGACCATTGACACCATCAGCCGCAAGGTCGGGTCCCTCTATCTCTCGGACGATGACTCCGCCTGGACGCTGACCGGCGTGGGCCTGAACCTTGATGGGAGCAGCGGTTCGGCCCTGATCCAGTCCGACGGCGGCACGGGGTTCACGCATATCATCAGCGCGCCGATATCCCTGTATGATGGGACGACGGTGGCCGTGAACAGCGGAACGCTCCAGGTCTCAGGGGCGATCTCGGTTGCCGTCGCCGGCAAGGGCATCACGAAGACGGGCGCGGGAACACTGGTCCTCAGCGCCGCCAATACCTATACGGGCACCACAACCATCAGCGGCGGCGCCCTTATGGTCAGCGGGACCGGCGCTACCATCTCCTCGACCAGTACCGTGTATGTCTCCGGCGGCACGCTGACGGTGACCGATGGCGGACTGGTCTCAACGGCCACATTGTACACTTCACTTAGCAATCTACTGGGTAATGGGACAATTACGGCCACCAAAGGCGCGATTCTTGATGCCGACCTGGTCTTCGATGCCACGCATGGAACCTCACAGACACTCGCTTTCGGAACAGGCGGTACGCTGAACTTGACCGTGACTTCATCAGGAGACCTGGGCGCCGGCTACAAAGGGATCGGGACACTGAGGATTGCTGATGGAGTAACCGTGATATCTACCACTACAACGGGCTACCTGGGCTACAATTCCGGTTCGGCCGGCACGGCGACGGTGACGGGGACCGGCTCAATTTGGAAGAACAGCACCCTCTACGTGGGCAACTCTGGCAGCGGTACGCTGAACGTTCAAGGGGGCAGCCAGGTCAGCAGTACGCACGGTTACCTCGGCTACAATTCCGGTTCGACCGGCACGGCCACGGTGACGGGGACCGGCTCAAACTGGAAGAACAGCACCCTCTACGTGGGTAACTCTGGCAGGGGCACGCTGAACATCGAAGCGGGCGGCTTGGTCAGCGACAACAACGCCTACCTCGGTTACGACTCCGGTTCGACCGGCACGGCCACGGTGACAGGGACCGGCTCAACCTGGACCAACAGCGATGCCCTCCGCGTCGGCCTCAATGGCAGCGGCACACTGACGGTGGCCGATGGCGGACTGGTCACCGCGGGCACATTGTATGCTTCACTGAGCAATCTACTGGGTAACGGGACTATTACGGCCACCCAGGGCGTGGTCCTTGATGCCGACCTCGTCTTCGATGCCGCACACGGAACCACGCAGACGCTTCCTTTCGGTACAGGCGGTACGCTGAACTTCAGTGTGACTTCAGCCGGAAACCTGTGCGCCGGCTACAAGGGGACCGGGACGTTGCGCATAGCCGATGGAATACGAGTGGAGACCGGCACCGGCTACGTCGGCTACAATTCCGGTTCCACCGGCACCGTTACGCTGACCGGCGCCGGCTCAACATGGTCGATTTACAGCAACCTCTACGTGGGCAACTTTGGCAGCGGAACGCTGGGCATCGAAGCGGGCGGGACGGTGTATAGTACGTCCCGCAACTACATCGGCAATGCGACGGGTTCAGGCGGCACGGTCACGGTGACCGGCGCCGGCTCAACGTGGACCGCCTACGGCTACGACCTCTACGTGGGAGAATCTGGGAGGGGCACGCTGAACATTGAAGCGGGGGGACAGGTCAGCAGTCACTACGCCTACGTGGGGATCAATGCCGGTTCAACCGGCACGGTTACGGTGACCGGCGCCGGCTCAAAATGGACGAGCAGCAGCATCGGCGTGGGTAGCGACGGCAGCGGCACGCTCAACGTGCAAGCAGGGGGAGAGGTGAGCGCCACCAGCGGAAACATCGAAATCGGCTCTTCTGCTGGCACCGGCACAGCCACGGTCACCGGCGCCGGATCGAAGTTGACGACCACGGGTAGTCACGACCTCTACGTGGGCAGGAGAGGCAGCGGCACGCTGAACGTTGAAGCAGGGGGAGAGGTGAGCATCGCCAGAATGGCTTGGTTCGGCTACTATGCCGGTTCGACCGGCACGGTGACGGTGACCGGCGCCGGCTCGAAGTGGACCTGTGCCAGTAGCCTCAGCATCGGCCAGTATGGCGACGGCACGCTGAACGTCGAAGCGGGCGCGCAGGTCAGTAGCGGCCCCTGCATTGTCGGCAACGATTCCAGTGGCACCGGCACGGCTTGGGTTACCGGCGCCGGCTCGAAGTGGACCGGTAGCGGCTACCTCTACGTCGGCGGCGCTGGCAGCGGGACGTTGAGAATTGAAGGGGGCGGGCAGGTCAGCAACGTTAACAACGCCACGCTCGGCATCAGTCCCGGTTCCACCGGCACGGTCACGGTAACTGGCGACGGCTCAAAGTGGACCACTGGCGGGGACCTTTCCGTTGGTTACAGCGGCAGCGGCACGCTGAACATCGAAGCGGGCGGGGAGGCAGGCCATAGATACTGTTACATCGGTGAGAATCCCGGTTCCACCGGCGCGGTCACGGTGACCGGCGCCAATTCCAAGTTGACCCTCAGTCGCAGCCTCTACGTCGGCGGGGCCGGCGCTGGCACACTGACCGTGGCCGACGGCGGGTTGGTCACCGCGGGCACATTGTGCGCTTCGCCTGGCGATCTGCTGGGTAACGGGACAATCACGGCCACCCAGGGCGCGGTCCTCGACGCCGACCTGGTCTTCGATGCCGCCCACGGAACCACGCAGACGCTTGCTTTCGGGACAGGCGGTACGCTGAGCTTGACTGTGACCTCAGCTGGAGACCTGGGCGCCGGCTACAAAGGAACAGGGACGTTGCGCATTGCCGACGGCATGGCAATTACGGCTGTAACAGGCTACCTGGGCTATTATTCCGGTTCGATCGGCACGGCCACCGTGGACGGCAAGGGGGCCGCGTGGAACACCACGGGTTCTCTATATGTCGGAGGCTCAAGCGGTGCCGCCGGCGGAACGGCCTCCTTGACGGTCAAGAACGGCGGCAGCGTGACTGTAGCTAGCACGCTCACGTTGTGGAAATCAGACAGCGCGGTCACCGTCAGCGGTGGCACGCTGACGGCAGCCACGCTGTCGGGGACAACGGGAACCATACGAATCACCGACCCGGTGGGCGGCAGAGCGCTTACGGTCGGGTCAACGGCCTCGAGCACGTTCTCCGGCACGATTGTTGACGACACCGGGCCGGGGTCGCTCACGAAGGTTGGCAGCGGCGAGCAGACCCTCGGCGGCGTGAATACTTACAGCGGCGGCACGACGGTCTCCGGCGGCACGCTTCGCCTGGGAACAAACGACGCCCTTCCAGTCGGCAAGAACGTCACCGTGCAGGGTGGCAGCACGTTGAGCATCGGTGCGTACAGCAGCAGCCCGGGGACCGTTACTCTCATTGATGGAACCATCAGCGGCACGACCGGCGTTCTTTCAGGTTCGTCCTTTGCCGTGCGCAAGGGCACAATTAGCGCCATCCTGGGCGGCGCCGGCAGGCTGACGAAGACGACCACGGATACGGTATCCCTGGCGGGCGCCAACACCTACGCCGGCGCGACGACCGTCTCCGCGGGCGTGCTGAAGATCGGAAACGCCAGCGCCCTCGGCACAGTGGTCGGCGGCACGACCGTCGCGAGCGGGGCGGCCCTGCAAATCAACAACCAAATCACCACGCTCGCCGAACCCCTGATCCTCAACGGCACGGGCGTTGCCAACGACGGCGCCCTACGGAGCAATCCCGGCCCCAATACCTTCGCCGGCGCGATCACCCTCGCTAGCGCGTCACGCATCAACTCGGACAGCGGCACGCTGACACTCTCCAACACGATCACCGGCACGAACGTTGGCCTGACGCTCGGGGGGGCCGGCAACATCACCGCCAACGGCATCATCGGCCTCGGCTCGGGCGGCCTGACGAAGGACGGCAGCGGGCTGCTGGTTCTCTCGGGTGCCAACACCTACACAGGTGCCACGACCGTCAAGGCGGGACTCCTCCGCGCCACCAGCGGCACGGGCCTGCCCACGGCGAGCAACCTGATTCTGAGTGGTGGCATCCTTGAGGGCATAGGTGCGACAACGTTCACGCGCAACCTGGGCACGAGCGGGACTAACACGGTCCAGTGGACAGGCAGCGGCGGGTTCTCGGCCTACGGCGGCAAGATGACCGTGGCCATCGGGGGCACGGCCAGTCCGACGGCCCTTGCGTGGGCAAGCGGCAGTTTTGTCCCGTCGGGTTCGGCTCTTGTGTTTGGCTCAACGACCGCCGATAACGAGACCGAGTTCAGAAACAGCATCAACCTGAGCGGCGCGGCACAGACCGTGACGGTCAATGACAACCCCGCGACGGCGGCCGACTTCGCAACGCTTTCCGGCGTGTTGTCCAACGGCGGCCTCGTGAAGGACGGCAGCGGGATGCTGGTTCTCTCGGGTGCCAATACCTACACAGGTGCCACGACAGTCAAGGCGGGGGCCCTCCGCGCCGCAGAGGGAACCGCGTTGCCGGCCACCAGCAGCCTGGTGCTGGCCGGAGGCATCTTTGAGGGCCTCGGTGCCACGACGGTCACCCGGAGCCTCGGCACGAGCGCGGGCAACACGGTGCAGTGGACGGGCAGCAGCGGTTTCTCGGCCAGTGGCGGCAAGATGACCGTCGCCATCGGCGGAACGGGCAGCCCGACAGCCCTGACCTGGGCAAGCGGCAGTTTTGTCCCGTCGGGTTCCGCACTGATGTTTGGCTCAAAGACTGCCGACAACGCGACTGAGTTCAGAAACAACATCAACCTGGCCGGGGCGTCACAGACCGTGACGGTCAATGACAACCCCGCGACGGCGGCCGACTTCGCGACCCTGTCCGGGGTGTTGTCCAATGGCGGCCTCGTCAAGGATGGCAGCGGGGTGCTGGTGGTCTCGGGCGCCAACACCTATGCCGGCAACACGACGATCAAGGCGGGAGTCCTCCGCGCCACCAGCGGCACGGGCCTGCCTACGGCCAGCAACCTGGTTCTGAATGGCGGCGTCATTGAGGGCATCGGCCCAACGACGTTCACGCGCAGCCTGGGCACGAGCGGGAATAACACGGTCCGGTGGACGGGCAGCGGCGGGTTCTCGGCTCACGGCGGCAAGATGACCGTGGCCATCGGCGGTACGGCCAGCCCGACGCCTCTCGGGTGGGGGACTGGGTATGGGTACTTCGTGCCTCTCGGCTCGTCGCTTATCCTCGGCTCGTTGGCCGCCGACAGCGAGACGGAGTTCGTGAACAGCATCAACCTGGCCGGCGCGGCCCGCACCGTGACCGTCAACGACAATACGTCGAGCGGGGCCGACTTTGCCACGATCTCCGGTGCTCTCTACAACGGCGGCCTGACAAAGGACGGCCCGGGCATGCTTGTCCTCAAGGGCAGCCAAAGCTACACCAGCGCGACGACGCTTGCCGCAGGCACGCTCAAGTTGGCGTCCGGGGCGGCGCTTGCGAGCACGACGTTCGATGTGAATGCGGGGGCGACGCTCGACCTGCGGAACCTCCTGGGCGGCCTCACACTCGGTCCGGGCAAAAGCCTCAAGGGCGGCGGCACGGTTCTTGGCGACCTGGTGGTCGGCGGCACGCTCAGCCCCGGCGAAAGCCCGGGCATCCTGTCAGTGGATGATATCACCTTCGCCGCCGGCAGCATCCTCAATATGGAACTGGGCGGCACGGTTCGCGGTGGCGGCTACGATGCCCTGGTATCCAGCGGGGACGTGGTGCTTCAGGACGGCAGCACGCTGTCCGTTTCGCTGATAAGCAACTTCGTGCCCGAAATGGGCGACGAATTTGACATCCTCGACTTCTCCAGTCTGAGCGGCCAGTTCACCGCGATCAACCTGCCAGCCCTTGCGGGCGGCCTGGCTTGGAGCACGGACGACCTTTATCTGAACGGCACGATAGGCGTCACTCCCGAGCCTGCGACGCTGGGGTTGCTGGCCCTGGGCGGGTTTACACTGCTGCGGCGTCGCCGGGCGGGATCGGCGTAGGTCTTGCCAAGGTGCGGCGGCTAGGCTGTCGCGGGACCGAGCGCTGAAATCAGTACACCGGTGTAACGGAGTTCCGAAGGCCATGCAGGAACCCTCTTGCATGGCCTTCTTCGCAATCGTATAGATCACTGGCAAGCAGGAGTTGACAACCCGGCTGGGCGACGACGCGGCGGCTGATCGTCGCCATCAGCCGCGTGATTCGGGCTAAGGGCAAGGACGCCCGGTTCCGCAAGACCGACCGGGGCCAGTTCGAGGCGACGGCGGCCGCCCGCCAGTAGCCGTATCCGCTCAAGACGCCCGGGCCTTACACGCCTGGGCGTCTGTCCGGTTAGCCGGCCATCGCCGCCGCGTCACGTGGTAGGGAGTCGGTTCGTGGTTTTCGCCTCCACGCGGCACGGGCAATGACACGCCCATGAGTTGGATTCGTGCTTCACCTGTTGCATTCCGCTGAACCTGTGCTATACTTCCCGCTGAGACTTCGATAGACGTCCCGCCAATCGCCGTGGAGAGGGCGGACAAAGGAAGCGGGGGCCGCCTGGGGCTGTCGCAGGCGGCATCCTGCCAGGAAGGGGGTAAGGTCGATGTCTCAAACCCGCCTCGTGTCTCGCCCCCGGTTATCAAGGACGGAAGCTGTGGCTCGGGCCTACCCGCCGTCGCGCGTTCCACCGCTCCTTGAACCGCTTGAGCCGCGGTTGCTTCTGACGGCAGGCCCCGTAGTGCAGTTCGTTGCAGTCAACGACGGGCACGATGAGCGCTCCGGTCTTGCGAAGATCAGCGTGTGTTTTGACGCGGACATAAGTGCCAGCCTTTCGCCGGATGACCTCGTGATGACTCATTCGGACACGGGGCAGGCGGTGGACCTGGCTGGTGTCTCGCCCTCTTGGGACGCTGCCACCAACACGGCCACGTGGAACCTGGCCGGCCTGCCGAGCGGTCGGATCACTGACGGATTCTACCGGGTCCGCCTCGTGGCCGCGGGAATAACCGATGGCGCGGGGCATCCGCTGGACGGTAACCGCGACGGCACGGCGGGCGACGATTTCGAATTTGGCACGTTCCAGAAGGCGGGTGACGTCAACGGCGACGGCACGGTTGACGCGAGCGACCTCGCCGTGGTTCAAGCGAACCTCCTGAAGGCGTCGGGCCACCTTGACCCCCGCGCCGACCTTAACCTTGACGGCAAAGTGAACGCCCTGGACCTCCTCGTGGTCCGCCGGAGCTGGCAGACCACCCTCCAGCCGCCGACGCCCCTGGGGCGGGCCGACTCCCTCGCCGACGTGGCCGCAGCTCTCTACTATAAGCCCGAGAAGATATACGAGTATGTGCTCAACGGCTTCCGGTACGAGCCTTACGCGGGTGAGATGAAGGGGCCTTTGGCCACGCTCGAAACCGGCCGGGGCAACGCCTGGGACCAGGACGCGCTTCTGGCCGGCCTCCTCAGCGAGGCGGGCGTCTGGGCGCGCTTCGTCTCCTCCCAGGTCGAGGCCGGCGCGGGGCAGGTCGAGGACTGGCTGGGAACGAAGACGCCCGATGCCGCAGCCAGCGTGCTGGCCAACGCGGAACTGCATGCGATCTCTGTGTTCAACGGGGGACAGGTCACCGCGATCCGGTTCGACCACGCGTGGGTGGAGGCGTTTCTTCCCAACACCTCCGGCGGGCACGAGTGGCGGGGCATGGACCCGGCCTGGAAGTTCCGGGACTTCCAGGCGGGCGTGCCGGACCTGATCACGCTCGTGCCTTTCAACGAAGCCGACTACCTGTCCCAGACGCGCAAGGAACTGGCGTACGAGTACTACGAGGACGAGGTGTCGGCCTACTTGGCGGCGCACACACCGGGCGACTCGCTGTCCGATGTTCCATACGACGGGCCGATCATCCCGCAGCAAGTGGAGGCGATCACGGGCGTGCTGCCCTATACAGTTTACAGCACCCCGGTGCAGTTCGCGCAAGTGCCCTTAACGATGGAACACCGCGTGCACCTTCGTCTCACCAACGGCGGCCCCACCACGTACCTGGACCAGCTTCTGACTTTGCCCGACATGTGCCTCCAGCGCGTGACCATCAGCTACGCCGATGCCGGCGGCGGGCAGTTGCAGCCGCAGCTTCGCCTCGACGGTCTGGTTGTGGCGCAGAGCCCCACGACCGTTGCTCCGGGTGCCGACGTCGTGCTTTCCCTCGAACCTCTCAACGGCGACGGCGACAACGTCGTGGACTACCCATTCGCCACCAGCTACAAACGGACCGCGGGCGATTACATCGCCGTCGGGCTGGATGCGGGGCAGATCACCGACGCCCTCCTGACTCGCCAGCAGGCGGCCATCAATGCCGCGTCCATTGCTCTGCGGGACGGCCAAGCATACGCGCAGGACGACCTGATCGGCGGGGTGCTGGCGAGGGCCGTGTGGGGATACTTCAACGAGACCCGCAAGGCGGAGCGGCTGATCGGCGGCCTGACGGATGGTATCGGCATTTACGCCCGGGTGGCCTCCGGCTTGGTGACGAGTAAGTCGACCACGCAGGAATTCCCGCAGCTTCAGAATCGCTATCTGCCCGATGAGCTGTACCTGGACGTGGCCAACACGGTGTACCACAGCGCCTCGCTGGACGGCAACACGAGCGTCGAGGATGCCCGCCGGGACCTCGTGCTGGACAACAAGTCTGCCCAGGAGCACGCGATCTGGGAGGAGGTGGCCCAGACGACGGGCATGTCCACGATCAAGTCATTGCAGCGAGCCCAGGAATTGGGGATCTGGGTGCCGATAATCACGGCATCATGGACCGAACAACAGATTCGAGACACACTTCAACTGTCAAAGGCGGTGGAGGACGAGGTTGTCAGGCTGGTCCTTCACTCCCCCGAGAACGTGGCGGTCACGGTGAGGATTCCCGTCCGGAACACACCGCTGAACGATTGGGACGGCGTCGGGTACATTGTGGAGACGGTCTCCGGAGACACCACCACGTGGGCCTACATCATCAACGGGGGGCTGACGGGCGGGGTGGCCCAATCCGTACAGGGCGGCGAACCCACGGACGATCCCTATGACGCCACGATCCCGGACCTGGGTTCCAACCAGCCGAACACGCCTGATCCGGTCAACCTCTCCAACGGCAACGTGACGCGCGACGAGACGGACGTGAGCCTGCCCGGCGCTGGCCTGGGGCTGGAGTTCCGCCGGCACTATAATTCCACGTCGAGCGTCGACGTGGGCTTCGGGCCGGGCTGGATGCACTCCTACGGCGACTTCCTTACGTTCCACAGCGACGGCTCCATCACCTGGACCGACGGCGCGGGAATCGGCTACACCTTTGCTTACAGCGGTGGCGCCTACACCGTGCCCGATACGCTCCACGGGACGTTCACGAGCGCCGGCGGCCTGTACACCTTCCGCAACAAGGACGGCCTGAAGCACGTGTTCGATTCCGCCGGGCGCCTGGTCGAAATCCGCGACCGCGACGACAACGCGCTGACGATGTCGTACGCGGGCGGCAGGCTCGTCGCCGTGATCGACGCCGACGCCCCCGCGCGACAGCTGACCTTCACCTATTCGGGCGGCCTCGTCGCCTCGATGAGCGACTTCACCGGCAGGACCTGGACGTACGGATATTCCTCCGGGCGCCTGTCGTCGGCAACCACGCCATCGGACGGGCAAACCCCCGCCTACACCACCCAGTACGCCTACTACACCGATCCCGCACTCGCCGGGCTGCTGTCGCAGGTGACGCAGGCCGACGGCGGGGTCATCCATTACGAGTACTATGCCAACCGGCGCGGCTTCCGCGTGACGGACCCCGAAGGCAACTCGAATCACGTGTCGTGGAACATCTACCGCAGCCGCGCCATCTTCACCGACGAGCGCGGCTACCAGACCCTCTACGAGTACAACGACCAAGGCAACCTGGTCCGGGAGGTGTACCCCGACGGCTCCGTAGAGTCGTGGACGTGGGCCAATAGCCTGAAGACCTCGCACACCGACCCGATGGGCAAGACCGAGACGTACGCCCACGATGCCATGGGCAACCAGACTCAGCTTGTGGATCGAGCCGGAAACGTCAGCACGTTCACTTACGATCCGACCTTCAGCCAGATGACTGCCAGCCATCTTCCCGGCGGGCGTAACATCGCCTACACGCTTGACCCACGGGGCAACGTGACGCAGATTCAGGACGCGTTGGGCGGCCTCACGCAGATGACCTATGACAGCCGCGGCCTGATGCTGACCCTGACGGACCCTCGCGGCACCGCGACCCCCGCGCCTGGCGACTATACGACCACCTACACCTACAACGATGCCGGCCAGGTCCTCACCCGGTCGACCGACCTGCCGTCGGTGGAATCCTTCACATACGACAGCCGCGGCAACCTGCTTACGTCGACCGACGCCGACAACCACACGACGGCCTACGCCTACGACCTTCTCAACCGGGCGCTCTCAGTAACGGACGCCCTCGGCGGCGTGACGGCCATGACCTACACGCCGCTGGCGGGTGTCGCCTCGATGACCGACCCGCTGGGGCGAACCACCACGTATGCCTATGACCTCAACGAGCACCTCGTCCGCACGGTGGACGCCGCCCACGGCATCACATGGCAGACGTACGATCCCGTGGGCAATCTGGTGGCCCGGGAGGACGCTCTGGGCCGCGTGACGCAGTATGCGTATGATTCGCGGAACCGGCCCGTTTCCGTCCTGTACGCGGACGGGGCGGCCCAGATGAGTTGGTACGACGGCGCCGGACGGCTCGCCGGGCGGAGCGACGAACTGGGACGCGTGACCCGATACGCCTACGATGCCCTGGGCCGGCTGGTCCAGGTCACGGACGCGATGGGGCAGGTGTCCAGCCGGGCCTACGACGCGGCCGGCAACCTAGTCTCCTCCACCGACCGCAACGGCCACACCACACAGTACGCATACGACCTGCTTGACCGCCAGACCGGCGTCACCGACGCGCTGAATCACACGACGACGACGGCCTACGATGCCGTCGGCAACGTCCTGTCCGTCGCGGACCCCCTGAACCGCACCACGCAGTACGGGTACGACGTGCTGAACCGTTGGATCCGGATGACCGACCCCCTCGGCCATGTGACCGTCACGGCCTACGACGCGGTCGGCAACGTCGTGTCCGTCACGGACCCGCTGGGCCACGCGGCCCGGTACGTCTACGATGCGCTGAATCGGCAGGTGGCCGCAGCCGACGCCCTCGGCCGGGTTACGGTCACCGCCTACGACGCCGTGGGCAACGCCCTGTCCATCACGGACGCCGACGGCAACGTCACGGGCTATGCGTACGACGCGCTGAACCGCATGATTGCCGAGACGAACGCCCTCGGCGCGAGCCGGACCTACCGTTACGACGCAGCCGGCAATCTGGTGGGCTCGACCGATCGCGACGGCCGGTCGCGGCGGTACGCCTACGACCTGCGAGACCGCCAGACGGCCGAAGTCTGGCTGGACGGCGGCGGCGCGGCCCTCCGCACGATCGCCCGGACCTACGACGCCGCCGGGGAACTGGTCAGCGTCACCGACCCCGACATGGCCTATGCGTACACGTATGACGCGTTGGGCCGTGTGGCGTCGGTCAGCACCGGCCAGACAGTGCAAACGGCGACGGTGACCCAGACCTACTCCGGCACCCTGACCACGAGCGATCACCCGTTCGGCGACGGCTCGTACTACGACGAGTATACCTTCCAGGCGGCCGCGGGCGACACGATCGTCGTCGCCATGAACTCGACCGTGATGAACGCGTACCTGTTCCTGTTCTCCCCGTCCGGCACCAACTGGCAGAACGACAATGGCGGCGGAGGAACCAACGCCCGCATTCAGTTGACAGCAGGCACCGCGGGTACTTGGACGGTCTGGGCCAACTCCTACCCGGACGAGACCGGGGCGTACACGCTTCAGATCACCCACGGCGGGGCGGTGGCCGGGGCGGTCCTGAACTACTCCTACGACGCCGAGGGCAACGTCCTCTCGGTGGCCGACAACCTCGGCGGCACGACCGCCTATGGTTATGATGAGGTCAACCGGACCGTAACCGAGACCCAGTCGGGCACGGGCGTCACCGACAAGCGAGCCGACTTCGTCTACACCGCCGCCGGGCAACTTGCCACGATCACGCGGTACGCGGACCTGGCAGGCACGCAGTTGGTGGCCTCCAGCACGTACACCTACGACGGGGCCGCAAGGCTGACGGGCCTGACCCACGCCCGCGGCGGCACGACCCTGGCCGCCTACACCTGGACGTACGACGCCGCCGACCGCATCACGCAGATGACCTCGCCGGACGGCGCCAGCGACTTCGCCTATGACGGCACCGACCAGTTGACCGGCGCGGACCATTCCTACCAGGGCGACGAGAATTATGCCTACGATGCCACCGGCAACCGCACCAACGCCGGCTATGCCACCGGCGCGGACAACCGGCTGCTCTCCGATGGCACCTACACCTACCAGTATGACGCCGAGGGCAACCGCACGCGGCGGACCCGCCTCAGCGACGGGCAGGTGACCCAGTACGAGTGGGACTACCGTGACCGGCTCACGCGCGTGGTGACCAGCAGCGCCCCTGGGACCGTGCTGAGCGACGCCCGATACACCTATGACGCATTCGGCCGCCGGGTGTCCAAGTGGGTGGACGCGGACGGCGCGGGTCCCGGGGCAGCCACGGTCGAGCGATACGTCTACGACGGGCAGAGCATCATCCTGGTGCTCAGTGCCGCCGGCGCGGCGACGCACCGCTGTTTCCAGGGCCCCGGGGTGGATCAGGTCCTCGCCGACCAGTCCTCCGGCGGCGCGGTCGCCTGGGCCCTGGCCGACCACCTGGGCACCGTCCGCGACGTGATCAACTCCTCCGGCGTGGTCCTCGACCACATCACGTACGACGCCTTCGGCCGCGTGACCTCCGAGACCAACCCCGCCGCGGCGATTCGCTACGGATTCACGGGCCGCGAACGGGACGCAGAGACCGGCTTGTATTACTACAGGGCCAGGTACTACGACCCCGGCGTCGGGCGCTTCCTCAGCGAGGACCCGACATCATTTCGGGGCGGAGATCCGAATCTTCTCCGATACGCATTCAACAATCCGCTAACGTACACCGACCCCTCCGGAGCATGTGGACAGAACGCCTACGGAAACTGGTCAGCGGATCAAATGCGCACACTGGCGGAGTTGGGGTGGGCGTCTTACAGTGGACAGTCCCCGCCGCCCGGTTGGCAGCCAATCGAAAGGTCCGATAGTTGGTTGACTGGCTTCCATGCAACGATCTTCAAGAACGGGAATCAGGTCGTACTTTCCTTCCGCGGGACCGACAACGGCAACCCGATTCAGGCCGGCCAAGACTGGTTGACGAACCTGAAGAATGGCCTGGGCATGGCAACGGGGCAGTATGCCCAAGCCGCCGCTTACGCCCAGCAGGCAAAGGAAAAGTATGGCGATACTCTGATTATTGTCGGACACTCCGAGGGCGGTGGGGAGGCCCAGTATGCCGGCCTGCTTACGAACACCCCGACGGTGTCCTTCAATGGCGCCGGCTTGTCTTACACGCAGGTGGCCAGACTGTGGCTGACGGGACATATGAGCCAAAGCAACCAGGGGCTCATCACCCACGTGAATAATGCCAACGATGTGCTGACAGGCCACCTCGGCTCCGGTGGGTTCAATGTTGGAAATACTTACATGGTAAACTCGAACGATAGCGATTGGGTTGCAGCTCATATGATGGACGCTGTTATCCTAGGATTGGAGAACGACGCTGCCCAGAGAGGTTTTTTGACATGGCGTGACATTTGACGAATGGGAGGCTGTACGAGCTGCAACTCTGCCACGCGGTTGAGCGGATAGCGCCGCGATCACTGAGGAGGTGTGGTGAGGAACAGAGTGGTCGTCATCATCACGGCAGTGGTCTGGGGCGTACTCGCCGCCTCAGCGGTGGCCGCGCCTTCGGTAAACGTCAGCGTGTCGTCCTCCGAGGAGGTCCTGGGGATCGGCCAGACGCGGACGTTTTCGGTGGTGGTGGGCGTGACGTATCCCGCCGGCAGCCTGGATGGGATATTCACTTATAAGACATGAAAGCGGGTTTGAGCGCCGGGGGGCCTTCCGGATCGTTCGCGGCTCCATCGGCCAGCCGGGTGTTGTTCGACAATGGCGAAGTGGAACCTAGCCCCAGACTCGGGTCCTTCGCCCGCTGCCCCGCGTAGAAACGTGCGGCGCATGTCACAGAGAGGGGGACGCAAATGCGATGCTGGATTCTTGCTATGACCTCGTGGTTGGGCTTGGCGGCTTCCTTGGCGCTCGCCGCTCCCTCCGTCAACGTCTCGCTTGACGTCGGCGACCCCATCCTGAGCGTCGGCCAGCGGACGAGCATCAGTGTCCTCGCCGAGGTGCTCAATCCTGCCTCCTCCACCGATGGCCTCTTCAGTTTCGACCTCAATGTCACCTTTAGCGCCCCCGGCATCCTTGCCATTGACGGAAGCACCATCGTCCAACCGGATGCCGAAATCCTTCTCAGCCCTGGCACGGTCGGTCCGACGGGCCTCTCGGTATCCTACGGGACCTACTTCTATCACCAGAGCTTCGGTGTCGGCAGCCCCAAGGAGCTTATCCGGTTCTCCGTGGACGCCCTGGCGCCGGGGAGCCTGAACCTGACCGTCTCGGCCGACACGATGATCGGCGACGACTTCATGCTGCACCAGTCGGCCACGCCCGCCGTCACGTACCCCGCGGCCCGCTCCGTCTCGGTCGCGCCCCGCGCCGACCGGACCTGGGGTGTGAACGCGGGCGGCAACTTCTCGACCGACTCGAAATGGGTCACGGGCGTCGCGCCCAACGCCCCCGGCGACGTCGCCATCTTCGGCACCGCCATCGATCACAACTGTACCGTGGCCGTCGATACGCCCACGACGCTTGGGACCCTCAAGTTCGACGACAACAACAACTACCTCCTCGCCGGCCCGTCTGCCGTGACCCTCCAGGCCTCCGGCACGGGTCATGCGGCCCTGACAGTCGACAGCGCCCACGGAAACGGCGCCCACACGATTGCCGCCGGCCTTGTGGTGGCAAGCGATCTGGACATCACCCAGGACTCGTTCGGTGCCCTGACGATCGCGGGCCCCCTGGACAACCGCGCTGGTAGGACGATCACGAAGAATGGCGACGGTTCCGTCACGTTCCAGGGGCCCTTGACCTTCGGCACCGGCTCGCTCCTACTGGTCTATGATGGTACGGTGAACCTGGACTCGGACGCCGGCAGCGTCGTGGCCGCCAACCTGTCGATCGACGTGATGGACGCCACTGTGAACTTCGGGCACGACCAACACCTGGACTGGCTGACGATCGGCTCGGGCGGCAAGGTCGCCTTCACGGGGGCCCACGTGGTCGTGCTGAACCACCTGGTGATCGGCGGCCTGGACCTCGGGGCGACGGCTCTCACGCCCGAGCCAGCGACGCTGTCGCTGCTGGCCCTGGGCGGTCTCGCACTGCTGCGGCGTCGCCGTACAGCATCATCATGAGCGTCGAGGAGTGTCTGGCCGGCCGGCAATCAAGAATCTGTGGACCGCTTTTCGCAGCGAGCCTCGCTCAGGCCTACTCCTTGTCAATCCGCACCTGGCCGCAGTCCAGGCACCGGCGGCGGATGATGGCTGTGTATCCGCCCGCCATAAGGCTGATGGCCGCAAGAAAAGTACACCGGTGTAACGGGGCCATGCAGGAATCTCTTGCATGGCCTTCTTTTCAAGCGTATAGATCAGTGGCAGGCAGGAGTTGACAACCCGGCTGGGCGACGACGCGGCGGCTGAACGCCGCCATCAGCCGCGTGATTCGGGCCAAGGGCAAGGAAGCCCGGTTCCGCAAGACCGAGCGCGGGAAATTCGAGGCGACCGAGGCTGCTCGCCAGTAGTCCCTTCTCTCACACGCCCAGGCCACCCGCCTGGGCGTAACTTCGGCGTTGTCGCGGCTTCCGCATCCTGTGGTCCCAGCCACTCGTTACACATAACACCCTAATGAACGGGTCGGCGCCATGCTACTCATGCTACCCTCTTGACAGGACCTCAGGCTTAGGTGCAGAATGAGGCGCGCAAGGGCATCTCAACCATTGTGAGGGGGGCCAAAATGTCTATTCGCTTCCTCTGCCCAAAGTGTGGCACTCAACACGTTCTTCCGGACAACCTTGCAGGACATAGAGGCAAGTGCAAGAAGTGCGGGGCGGAGAGTGTTGCGCCACAAGTCTCGCCCACCACCGTTGCAGGAACGAGTCCACCGTTGGTCGGGCGTCATCAGTCCGAGGATTCAGAAGAGGTTGTGGACTTCGCTGTCACCGGGCAGGTTAGAACCGGCCAGTGATGGGCGGGTCAAAACCGGCCAGTAATTCGTGCTCCTCTATACCTCATCTCGGCTGTTCCTGGCAAG